>Ga0157363_1005375_pt1 | contig 11924 bp, 7 predicted proteins | sample AttsexASBM1_FD_111477 | JGI IMG/M metagenome (GOLD analysis project Ga0157363, IMG submission 111477) | Fungus gardens microbial communities from leaf cutter ant in Ribeirão Preto, State of São Paulo, Brazil - Atta sexdens ASBM1 | ecosystem: Host-associated > Fungi > Mycelium > Unclassified ...
ACACACACACACACACACACACACACACACACACACCCACACACACACACACACACACACACACACACACACACACACACACACACACACACACACACACACACACACACACACTCTCTTTCTCTCTCTCCGTCTTTTCCTTTCTCCCTCTATTTATGTTTATATAAGTATACGCACACATGTTGTTCTATTGCTCTGTCATTTTAGACTATCTTTCTGCTGATTGCGGACTTCTTTTTTATTTTTGCTGTCGAGTGCTTTTTCTGCTTGATTTTCTGCTCTACAGGATGTCCCAGAATAAATCTTTGTCCTTAAAATATGTATTCCTGACATAATTCTAAGACAATTTTTCGTTTGCCAAAATTCTATGTCTAGCTTAGTTTTTGAATTATAAACGAAAATAGTGAGCGAATTACAGGTCGCGTACGGAAAGTAGGCGCAACGCACAGTCCGACGCAGGCACTCAGTTCTGATTAGCTGTTTGTTACGTATTACGCGCAAATATGCATATTTCCTTTCCCCCCTCCCTCCTCTCTCTTTCTTCCTTTCTCTCTTTCTTCTATCTTGTCTTCATACCGCAGCTAAGCTGGAAAAAGGCGATAATTTCGTGTCCGTGGATTCTGAGATTTTCACAAATCCACACCAAATAACAAAAAGTTTTTATTTTCCACACTAATTGTATTACGATTACGTTTACGCAAATTTTTGTCTTTCACATTAATTATATCACTTATAATGTTTTAAGCTTGCTCGATTTACAAACGAATTTATCAGTTCGTTATTAATCACTGCCGATTAATTACAATATTTAGCGACTGAGAATTAAATCTAAGAAAAAAATTGCATATAGCAATTAATAGTCAGAAGTTTTTATCCTTTTATAAATTGTATCGCACATCAATACGTTCACGGATTTATCCACGCATTTGATTGATTTTTATAATCGAATCTATTGGCTCACTACTATTAATCACTGCCGCTTAATCATTCGGTACTTGAGAATTACTAAGAAGGAAACATTGCACGCGTAATCACAAAATCAAATTCCATCGTAAAACAATATGACCGTTGATTTACATAATTTGAACAACAAAATGAGGATTAACTTTATTATTAACCTTATTAATCACAATAAAATATTACCGATTAATTATTCGACGAGTTGAAATTATTTGCGTGTTATACATATGTTACTCGACACGGAGACTCGATGTAATGTCAATGGGTTAGGTTAGTACTGAGTGCTTTCGTGTTCGCAATTACAACGCCACGCTGTAAGCATCATTTATCCTTCTTAGCTCTGTTTTTTATTTCTGCACTGTCTAAATTGGTACATACGGCAATAAGTTGAAGTGAAAAAAACGTATGTTTAGACAATACAAGAGTAAAGAGCAGATCATTTCATATTTGATAAACAAGGATGAAATAATACTTACATCATTTAAGCGAACGCATCCAATAAGCGCTTCCGACTGTATGACCCAGGTTGCGCTCATGCTTATAAACGTTGTCTTTTGGTTCAATTTGGTTTGTCAGTACTCACATTAAATAAATAAAGTCGTTCATTTTAGTTATTAAGCTTGAATACGTTATTGATAATTGACCGTAAATAATTCGCTTCTTATATATTAAAAGTAAAAATTTACGAAATTTTCATAAATATTTGTTTAAAATAGTCAATTAATAAAAATATCAATGAGATGTTTGTTTATAGCAAATAAAAATTTATGCAATAAAAAGTAATACTTTAAGTATTATTTCTTAAAATAAATATTTATTTACTGTAATTAAATGTTCCATTAATACTATTAAACAAACATTACAATTTTGTAAATTTTTTCAATGTAACCTTTTTTTATAACCTCTTGTTTCTTTTCACCGAAGATGCATTCAAGTTGTGATACTTCATTGGGAGTTAAAAATATCGTGTATATATTCTCATATATATTCAGTCTGTGCATTTTTTAAATCAACTGGAACTTTATCAGTTAATGTCTTTGTATGAGTAAATTCTTTTTCCTATTTATTGGTGAAAATTTAAACATCCAATTCCTTGTTGGTGAACAAAGTCCTTTTTTTATTAGCAAAATCGGGAAACGTTTCTAGACATATACAAGTATATTACGAAAGCGTTAAAATATGCACGCAATCCAATACATTCGTTAAGCATTTTTCTAATAATAAAAAAACCGTTATATGGATCTAACCTACTAAGATTAGGATCGAACACGTTTATTTTGGCCGCTTATTTGCATTTACGCTTTTACTGTTCTATCTTGATGAAGTAAGCATTTGTGAGTATGACATCACGGATGACTGCACCTCTGAGTATTTACACCGCCAAAGCGAACAATATAAGCAATGCTTATAAACGCTTAAAGCATGTAAGCGTGCAAACCGAACACAGCCCCAGTTGACTGTGGTGCGAAACACTATTGTATTCTGTAATTGGCTGAAACCTCCGCATTGAGAATGCGATTATTGCAAGTAAAAACGTATTTTTTTAGAAAAAGGATGGGTATTTTTACAAATACAATATATTTTATGACATGTTTCACATGTAAAAATATTATATATTGTAAAATATATTGTAAAATACTTTTGCGCTTTTTTTTCATACTTTGAACGGTTGGAATTAAAACGGATGGAATTAAGTGAAGTGTAATCAATTCCTCTTGATTTTTTCTTATATTTCTGCGAATACAAAATGTTCCACGTAAAAATGTATTGGTCGCTCTGAAAAGAGCGGATTATTTCTAATTGCTCTGAAAAAAGCGGGTTAAATATTTTACAATAGTCAAAATGAACCCTATCCTAACGCAGGCTCTCAACATTTGCATCTCTGCATTTCAACAAGTTTGCTTTTCCATAACATCTTTGATGGTTCAAATAGTGTGTCGCACCTAAATCATCGATATCCTCGGGAAGCGTTTTATAATTCTTCCTTACAATCTCCATAAAAAAAATCAAGAGAATTGAGATCCAGGAATTTTGCGGGTCAAAGTATTGGGCCATACCGTCCCGTCCAGCATTCAGGAAACTCATTCAAGTAATTTGTTACAATTCTGGTGTTATGTGATCCAGTACCGTTTTGAAAAACAATTTTGTTTCTGTCTAATAATGGCACTTCTTCTAAGAAGTCTGAAAGATTTTCTTTTCCAAAAGTTCCACATATCATTCGCCAGTTAAGATATCTGCAAGAACAACTGGTCTTAATATTTTAGTTCTCATAATTCCAGCCTCAGAGATAAAATGAGGGTAATTTTTCAGAAGAGTTCTGATTTTGATGAATCTGGCAAAAAAAAGCCCGGGACTACTCTGCGAAGCAAAATATTGAGCGTTAAAGATAATTAAAGTGTTACTACGTAACACGATTTTTCTTCCAATGATTTTGAAAGCTCCTGATTCACGTGGCTATAAGATTTTCGTCGCTCTACAAATGCATATTGTGCGAATTGATGATACCTTTTCGTGAATAGCGATTCATCGGTGAATATCACAAGAAGGAAATGTGAGATCTTGATTGGTTTTTTTCAGGAAATATTATAGAAATATAATAGGGCATAATGTTCTTCTTGCTCGATAATCTGATTTCAAATGTACGCGGGTGTAATGGAATGCGTGCAACTTTTTCTCTTGCAACATCCTATGTACAGTTGTACTTGTGACAAATCGTGTTCTTAAGCAACAATCCGAATACTCGATTCAGGATTCCGTTCAAAAGTATGTAAAACTGCTTCCGTATTCCGCAAATTTTTTGCCTCGCAATCTCTTCCAGCGTGTTTGTTCGGCAGGACATTGCCAATTTCAAAGTTTAAAGTCTTTGAGCCGCTCCAAATACGATGGAAGCTGACGGATATCTTGTTCGATTTGGATATCTCGGATCTCTTTGGATGTCTTGTTCAATTCAGCGTATTGTCTTACAGCCGTATGATACTCTCCATAGCACTCGCCAAGTGCTGTCAGCATTATATTGTCATAAAACTCTTCGTTCGTGTACGCCATATCATTTTGACGATGTCCTTTTAATAATTCAAGCATTCTTCTTTTTCACTGATCGACAGATCTCCAGACTCAAAGGATTATTGAGCAGTATCGATCGCTTCATCCTGTTTATCGCGGGGGGAGGGGGTCAATTTCCCGTCGGATCTCCCTCGACAAATCGGAGTTCGCGTTTTATGGTCTGCTGCGTGAGCACCATGGACTTATGAGCTCTATTGTGGATGAGTAGAAGAGTGATCAATTCCTGCCGATAGAGGGCAATGGCGAGTGTGACAACGTAAGGCCAAAGCGCGGTCTTAGCAAAGAACCTGCATCTAATATCTCAGCAGATAAGGTGATTATTCAGTTTAACACCTCAAAAATCAATCAAATTAGACTTATTCGACGCGTTTTTACAAACGAAAGAATCTGGCAAAAAAAGTGTCGCTCTGCCCTGTGATCCGAGATATTAAACGTTAAAATTGATGAACTATTTAGGTTAGGAAATCTATCACAGAGATAAAATGAGGGTAATTCTTCAGAAGAGCTCTGATTTTGATGAAATTAGGCTCATTCGACGTGTTTTTGTGTAAAATGAAAGAATCTGGCAAAAAAAGAGCCCGGGACTGCTCTGCGAAGCAAAATATTGAGCGTTAAAGATAATTAAAATGTTACTACGTAACACGATTGTCATGTAGATAGTGGAGTGTATAGATTAGTGCTTATTGATTCGGGACGGCTACGTCCGAACAAAAATAAATATATCCTACCCGTTTGGAGCCTAACCACTTAGAAATTGCAGCATAGATAGTATCCGCTTGAAATATTTCTAATCTATGAAGACAATAGGGTGTAAAAACAGTCTTTTAAGAAAAATTTTTTTATTATATGTCTAGGCTTCAACTTTTAAGCAGTTAAGCCCCAAGCGGGTAGGATATGTTTTTCTTTTTGTTCGGCCGCCCCGAATTAATAAGCACTAATCTATGCATCCTATTGTCTACATGACAGATTTTCTAACCTTAACAACAACAGTACAATTATAGAAATCGTGCGCCTCTTTGCAGGGGAAGGGGGAGGGAAGGTGAGAGTCGCTTCGCGTGGAAAATCGAAATCCAACAGTACAATTACAGATCTCATTTTGTCTCTGTGACAGATTTTCTAACCTCAAGTTATCAACTTTAACGCTTAATCTCTCAGTTTGCGGGGCAAAGCGACATTTTTTTTGTAAGATTCTTTCGTTTCATGCAAAAATGCGTTGAATAAGCCTAATTTTATTGATTTTTGAGATGCAGTAACTAAACTGAATAATTACCGCAGATAGATTCACGTTTGAATCTATTAATGTTTCTAAGATGAATGCGCTTAGAGCAACGATTGATAGGCATTGCGAGTTGGCTAGTAGGATTATTTTAACTAGCAAGGAGACTGTGGAGAGGAGAGGTTGTTGATACTGCGCTGCATGCTTTCATGGAGGTGTCTACAGTCCTTGTTAATTTATTGAACGATCGAATGAGTGGATTAATTGCGGATAACATTAAAAAGGTGGTTCAAGAAGTTTTAAGTGAACATGAAAAAGGGGATCTGATGGATTGTCAGGTCCATAATGGTGCTTTCACCATATGCATCTACCATAAAATCTTTTTCGTTTAAGATCTATGTCGCGGATTGACGTTGAAGGTGTTTAAGTTTACCAGCCTTTTTGTAGTGCTTGAAGAAAAACACGCTGAAAGATTTGCATCTTTACAAGACAAAAAGAAGATTGTACTCGATGTACTTAAGCCGACGCAATGTGTTCTTAAAGTAAATAAAATTGCATACGCGGCGAATAAAGGCATAAGAGTCAAGGAAAATAAACTAAATAGATCTTGCAAAACTGAAGTCTTGTTCAGAACGTGCTAAGGCGAGGATAGGTTTAAAATGTTAGAGAATATCAAAATGAATCCTTGAATTATCATTCATGAACTGCTGAAATGACGCCAGATGAAATCAAAACTGAAGTTATTGCTTAAAATCTTGATGATATTGCTGATAATGACTTGAAGGTCTCACACACGCACGCACGCACGCATGCATGCACGCACGCACGCACGCACATAAGTCGAAGACTTAATAGGAGAGTCACGAACTGTGTTTTGGAAGTTGCCGATGATTTGAAGGATCTTAGTAAAAAAACAGTCGTGTCTACTTACAATATGCTGCATGTACGTTTGTGGACCATGTGCGCATATTATAATATTAGAAATGTCTTGCCTTTGGTCATATGGTTAGAAACTGTATCTCTATGTGGCCATTGTTCTAGAGCATAAGATGAAAGACTATATCAAAAAAATGGATGCCAAGATGTGGTAACTGTATATAGAGGCCCATCAGTAAATGACCTAACACATTCTGCAATAGATTTAATAAATGTCCAATTTTGGACAGTAGAATCAAAGATAAAATTGCATACATCAATTATGGTTAACTCACAAGAAGGTTTTGACAACTTAAAAATTTGTTATGTAAATTGTCAATCTGGCACACTACGATAAATTTCTCAACTTTTTCATGACTTCCGATTATCGCAGAATTTATATGATTAAGACGTGACTTAGAACTGAAGTGTCGGATGATTCTTCCAGGTTTTTCATTACTTAAGTAGGACCGAACAGGCAGACATAGTGGTGAGATGGACTTTTATTATCGTAATTATCTTCGGGCGTTTCTTCTTACATACTTTCAGATCAGTTGCTCTTGGAGGCCTTAATTTTTTGATTGCTGAAGTTCGGTTCGAGTCTACGTCTAATCTTCTGTTTAACATAATATGCAGACCTCCTAGTACAGAATATCTGCGGAAATTTCAAAAAAGAATTTCTAGATTTCCAAGTTAAATACAGGTGCTCCATCATTTTCGGTGATTTTAATGCGGATATGCTTATTGACATATATGATAGTATGCAGTTAAAAAAACTTCATCGACTCAGCAAATTTATACTATGTACCATACTGGACAACGCATCATTTAAGAGACTCCAATATCTTGCTTGATCTCTGTACCGATGACAGTATGAAAATGACTAATTTTCGCCAGCATGGCATGACATTTCTTTCGGCTCATGACTTGATATATATCAGATACAGAATCAAAATGCTCAGACGCTCAGATCGAGTTGTAACGTGGAATTTTAAATTTTTCAACGAGGAGGAGGTCTTCTCTTTTGATTGGTCATCGTTGACGAGAAAAAATTCATTGATCAAAAAATAGACAACCAGTCCAATTCGAAACTGCTTGCTATAACAAATATGCAAAGAAGTATAAAAGTGTTCTAGCCCTGTGGATTACTCCTGACTATGCTTAGGACTATGAGGGAGCGAGATCTTATCAGAAAGTGTGGCACAGGAGATGTGACAGCAATAGCTGCTGCGAAATGGAGTGTCAAGTCTCATCAGTTGCGATGAAAAGCCAAAAGCGATTATTATATGTTAATATTCAATACTCCCAAACCACTGAAAATATCTAGAGCAAGGCATCTTAGACTTGTTAAGGCCAAGAGTAATGGTTTACAGCTTCAATATACAGATTGATAAACTTAATGTATATTTTGCAATTTGGCGAAAGTAGCGGCAATGATATTAATTTCTTATGGAAAGAAGAATTCGATGATAGTAAAATTTGGAGTCTCTTAAATGATGCGTGCCCGACATGGTACACAGTATAAATTTATTGACAAGGGAAGTTTTATAATTGTCCGAAATCGATTGTCCAAATTCTCCATGAAATATGTTGTAAATCACAAAAATCTAGACACATATTTTTTTATACGTGCGCTAATTCATGTTTAAAGAGTGAAATACCCCTTTGAAAAAAAACGGTACTTTTCTTTCAAGCCGAATATCGGAAGTATAAAAGAAAGAAAAAATTTTTTTAAACAAAAATTGTACGGTTTCAAGAGAACTTTAAAGTTATAAAGAAAAAAAAATTTTTTTTATTTTTTTGTTTAACAAAATACTCCCACCACCCGGGAAATTATGGAAGTATTTTGTTTAACAAAATACTCCCGTAATTTTCTTAAATTTTTAATTTTTTTTACTAAATTAAAGATTATTTTTTTACAAATTCAGCCATGTATAATAAAATTATATTACGACATATCATTTTCGAGAATTAATTATTAATGCTTCCGTATACATGTACACTATCCATGCTCATACACGTATGTAATTGTCGTTGGAACAATAAGATATATGAAAAGATGTCTTAAGTAAAATTTGTATAGCTTTTATACGTGTTTTGTAAATATATATTTTTAAGATATATTATTATTTCTTTGACATTTAATTTCTTCCATGAATAAAAATTAAAAACAATTTTATTCCAAATCCATTCTTTTATAATAAAATTATTGTATAAGATTGGTATCTTTAAAAAATAAATTAAAAAAAAATGTTTTGCATTTAAAATTACATTGAATTGTTTGAAAATCTCATATCTGAAGAATTCATCACGTGTAAAAAACTATACAAATTTTACTTAAAATATCTTTTGATATATCTTATTGTTCCGACTGGAACATCTGAAGATCTATCTGTGGCTCCGGAAGCAGAAAAAAGAAATTATATTACAAATAATTTGTAAATTAAGCATAATATATAAAAGAATGAAAATAGATTAAAGTATACAAAGTGAATAGTGTAGAAAGTAAACAAATACATATGTACATAAAAATAAAAATTTATTATTAATAACATTATATCGTTACATTTTCATAAGAAATTGTTTTGAAAGTTCATTTTTTCTCCTTGAATTGTTTTTTTTTTGTTAACCGTTCCATCGTTTTTATTTGTTCCTTCTCAATTGCAACCAATTTTTTTCTTACATTATAAATTTCCTTTAAATCTCGCCTTTTTGGCCACTTTTTAATGGAGCACAACGTCCAGAAACTGAATCTGACATTTCTATTGAACTCGGCCTATCGTTTAAATATCCATTTTCTAACGTGCAATTAGAATTACTATTAATGGCATTGATATCTAATTCTACAAATGAACCAGCAACAATCGAATTAGACAATAGCAAAGATCTTGCATTTGAATGTGGATACGGAATAGGAGTGCAATTCATTGAGAGGTTACGTGGAGAATGTGTGGATTAATTGAAATTTGTTGAAATGTTGCTTAGACACAGTTGTAAATGCCTAGTCTGTGACTTGACTGAACAAGGATATTGTTGAACCGAAAGTTTATGAAAGTTTATGAAAGTTTATGAAAAAAATTTCCGCTCAATAGGATGACGTCCGCTCCTGCAATATGTTGAGGAAAGTATGCTATTCAGTGGAGTAGTTCCGTAGTGTTCTTTTCTGCTGAATGCGCCCATCGATAATAAGTGATTAGATAATAACTGGGCGGTAATTTATGATATAAGTTTATGTATACATTCAAGATAAATATAACAAATGGACAATAAGAATATTCACGTAGCAGTTTTACGTTCAGTGTAGTTGCAGTACTTTTGTCATAATCATATATCTGTGCAATTTGTTACATTTTTTTTATATTACGATTCAAAGCTTAATCTTTAATCACCATAACCAAGTTTAATCTTTAGAAATGATTATCAATCCGCATAATGTTGTTAGATTTTTATTAATATCTATAAGTTCAATATATCGAATAGAAATACCAAAAACTGAAGCAGAAATAGAATTAAAAGAAAATATATAAAAATTATTGCTGGATAATATTTTTCACTATAACGAGTTGGAAATAACAGAAGAAACTTATCTCGATTATCAAGAACCTTATAAATTACATAATTCAGAAATAATTGAAGATGAAGAAGCATGGAGTGAAGATAATTTAAATCTTCAATGTTCAAATGATGACACAGACTTTGACAGTTCTTGTAAAAGACGAGCTGTTGAGTATTGGCGGAATTGAGACATTAATGAAAAAAATAAAAACAAGAGGAATCATTTGCTATAATCAGTGCAAAATAAATTTAGAAGAGTTCATCTGAATCAATTAAGACGATGGGAAGAACAATTACATTCAGAAATCGTATAGAAAAATTATCTTACATCTCCAAATTTATACATGATAAATTTACTGCAGCTGTTGAATCAGGATTCATAGTTCATGAAATCGATTTACAAAGACTTTACAAGCCCAAAATGAAATAGGAAATTTAAATTCTATATTTAAAGCATCTCACAGTTGGGTATCAACATTCAAAAAATTCCAGCGAATTGTTTCGAGAAAAACGAAATTTGTAACTAGAAGAACAATAGAAAATTCCGTTGAGTTGTAAAATACAATTAATGATTTTCTGAGAACAGTGAAATCACTTATCGAACAGTTAGGATCTGAAAATGTTTTTAATACTGTTCAAAGTGATTTTCAATTGGAAATTCATTTTAGAAGGTCATTGTCTAATGAAGGAGTAAAGAAAGTAGAATGTGTTATGCAATCTATATCATCAACAATACACTCATCCATCATACAACCAATAATATGTGTAATGAAAATTTGCTGTCACCTTTATTTATATATATTGAAAGGAACTGGTATATTTGGACCAAGAATACAAGAAATCTTATTTACACAATAAATGTTATTATAAAAACTTCTATCTGGAAAATGACTATCTGGAAAATGACTTCAGGTAATTAAATAAAAATAAATTTCTTTTTACAATACATTTTCAGATACTGTTTTACTATTAAAAAGTAAATATAAATTTGCATAAACGGAATAATGTAATGAAATTATAAGTCTCATTTCTGTGATATATTTTATATTTTATTTATTATAAGAATTTCATAACAGTCATAAAATAGCAATATAATAATAATAATAATATTAATTTAACAATTATATTTCTTATAGACATTTTAAAATATAATTAGAAAAAGCTTATTTTCCAAATTCTAATAGTGTTTTTTTTATCGATTTATGGACATTGTTCTGATATTATTTCAGATTTAACACTTGCAGGAAAACATTGTTACTACTATGATTATACCGAAAGGCACTACAGAGTATCATTAGATGTTTACGGATTTAGAATTTGGAAAAATTTTGCTAAAAGATTTTCAGATACTATTGTATTTTATTATTAGAAAGTAATATAAATTTACATTATTGAACGAAATAATATAATAAAATTATAATCTGATACATAATTAATTTTCATCCTCGCAATATCACAACTTATTTAAATATTTATTTAAATATTCATGGTTTAAAAGTGGTTATACAAACGAAAGACCAGAAGAATTTGAAAGTCAGTAAAATTTAGTTTCGAGAAAAGTTTAACAATATGTGATATTAAAAGTTATATAGCTGTTATAGCTATTATATAGTTATATTACAGTAATATAGCTGTAGTAAAATGTTTTCTCTCTCTCTCTCTCTCTCTCTCTCTCTCTCTCTCGCTCTCTCTCTCTTTCTCTCATGATGCAAGAAGTCATTATGCTTGAAATTTCTTCATCGAGTATCATTATTGTAATGAGTATAATGAGTAAACGATACAAAATTTGTTCGGAATACAAGTTAATTCGGTCCGTTTTTTTGTGCATTATTTATATCAAAACAAAATGAATGAACAGATCAATTAAAGTATTGTCCATCGCTGCCTACTACTTTTTCCCATTTCTCAGGCAATTTTCGAATTCCATCTCGAAAAAATGACTCGTCTTTGGAGGCGATCCAATTTTGGAGCCAATTTTCGATTTCTGCGAAAGAAGTGAACCGGTGACTTGCTGCATCCTTCAAACAACCAGTAATCAGAAGGAGCAATGTCCGGAGAATACGGCGGGTGCGGTAAAATATCTCATTTGAGCGTTTCCAAATATTTTTTTACGACATGAGACTGAGCGTTGTCATAAAGAAGAATAACTTTATCATGTCTTTGCTCGTATGCCGTTTTTCTCGTAATGCACGGCTCAAACGAATCAATTGTAGCC
>Ga0157363_1005376_pt1 | contig 11923 bp, 8 predicted proteins | sample AttsexASBM1_FD_111477 | JGI IMG/M metagenome (GOLD analysis project Ga0157363, IMG submission 111477) | Fungus gardens microbial communities from leaf cutter ant in Ribeirão Preto, State of São Paulo, Brazil - Atta sexdens ASBM1 | ecosystem: Host-associated > Fungi > Mycelium > Unclassified ...
ATCTAAGTGATTTATGATTAGAACATTTGAAAACATTACTATACATTATATTAACAAATAAATTTTTTATTTAGAGAGTTTAGATGAACTTGAAAATATGGTAGTGGATCTGTTTTGTGAAGTACGAAACAAGGAAATTGAAGTTCCAATATGGCCTGAACATCCATTCAAGGATGAACATTTCCGCACTATGTGGTACATTGTTCCAATAAAGGATACAAGAAATTTAGACATTTCGTTTCCTTTACCAGACATGCATCAACATTACCGGTCTTCGGTAATATAATATACTTTTCTTTTGGCTTTTAATACTTTAAATGAATATTATATCTTATTGTTAATTCTTTTTTTAAATATAATTACAAAACAAAACATTAAAACGAAACCAGTTATTTTCCGTAATTTTTTGAATACGAATCCGTTTTTTAAATTGTTTCATCACATTACAATTTTAAGAAATTGACAGTTAAATTAAAGTTATAACAAAGAGCTATTTTTAGATATTTTGTTATATTAATTATAATATGTGACGTGCTAGTACAATTTCAAAAATCGGAATCGATATTTAGCGTTCTACATTATGGGAATGAGTTGCTTCGTTCCAGTGTTCAAAAAAAGATCAATTTTTGTCGAATAGTGTTTTATATACTCACATGCATACACATACAGTGTTTCACACACACACGCACGCACGCACGCGTACACACGCGCGCGCGCGCGGTATTTAATAAGTTTTGATAAAACGCTGATGTGTTGAACAAAGTGTCTATACATATAATCGTACAATAACTTTAAGATATTTTAAACATCTTTAAAAGTTTTTTAAGAGATATCTTTAAGATATTTTATAAAGAACTCTCAAGGAGATCTTAAAATTATCTTATGTTATTGTTTGTAATTTTACCCTCTTTCGGCTATCTTTAAAAATTAATATCTCTTGACTATCATGAAAATTGCAATATGGTAGAGGACTTAACGACTCAGTTTAGTTCGTTCTACCTGCGCATGAAATATTTTGCAGTCATTCGGGGATATATATATATATGTGTATATATATATATATATATATATATATATATATATATAAAATATATATGTACATACACACAGGGTGTCTCATTTTAATTTCCTCAAGCAAATATCTCGAAAAATATGGAAGAACAATGTTTCCAATGAAAGTGGAACAGTTTCGAGGGGGACATATTTTGGTCATGTTGTTTTTTTTTCTACGTGGAGGCATCAAAAAGATATGAAGATCATCTTCATTTTTTAAAATAGAATTGTAATTTTTTTTTATACAATATGATTTCCTTAATTATTCTGCATATAAAAAAGTAATAGTTTACGAATTATTTAACATTTTATGTCAATATGTGTCAAAATAAAATGTAAAATAAAATGTCTCATAAATATTGATTTTTTGATATCACTACCTTAATACTTTTATATCAGAATAATTAGAAGAAGCATATTGTGTAAAAAAACATACAATTCCATTTAAAAAGATGGAGATAACCTCTATATCTTTTTGACGTCTCCACGTAGAAAAAAAAACAACATGACCAAAATACATTTCTCTCGAAACCGTTCCACTTTTATTTGAAACATTTTTCTATATTTTCCATATTTTTCGAGATATTTGCTTGAAATTAAAATGGGACATCTTGTATATGTGTGTATGTGAGTATCATGTATGTGCGCATGCGTGTACCTATGTATTTTTTTACATTTATTGTTAATTTGTCAATATAGCCTGAACATTACGTTTCTCATTTGCTTGGACATGAAGGAGAAGGCTCATTATTATCGGCTTTGAAAGCTAAGGGATGGTGTAACTCCTTAGTATCCGGACTACGTCCTGCCGCCAGAGGCTTCAGTATTTTCAATATTCTTGTCGATTTGACTGAAGAAGGTATTAAGCATATCGAAGATATTGTCCTACTGGTGTTTCAGTGTATCAATATGCTTAAGTTGAAAGGACCAATCAAATGGATTTACGATGTAATTAACGAAATAAATTATAATTTTATGTAGAATGTTCGGAAAATTATGCTATCACAATTTACCAAACATTTTGTACTTCAATCATGTATTAAATATGAAATAATAGCATTTTGTACATTTGCAGGAATATAGAGATATTGACAATATAAACTTTCGTTTTAAAGAAAAGTCTTCGCCTCGTACTTATGTGAAATTTACGGTTCGATCGTTGCAAGAATTTCCCATGAATGAAATTTTGTGCGCGCATCTTGTTAATCCTGAATGGCGACCAGACTTAATCGAAGAAATAATGGGATATTTGATTCCGCAAAATATTAGGATTCACATAGCTGCAAAAGCATATGAAAATATAGCTGATGAAATTGAAAGTTGGTATGGCACTAAATATAAGAAAGTGAAGGTATCCAAGGAAATAATGGACATGTGGAACTCCCCTGGCTTTAACGATGATCTGAAATTGCCTCCCAAGAATGAATTTATAGCAACTACATTTGATATTAAGCCACAAACTAACGTAATTAAAAATGTCATTTTTTGTAATATTAATTCTTGATTGTGATACTCAAAGCAAAATGAAGCATAAATTATATCGTGAAATTTGATATGAAATAGAATTTAATTAATTAGAGTAACTTAAAATAAATTCTATCTCTTTTACACATGTATAATTTTCATATAATAATACATGTGAAGTGCATTTGAATATATATTTCTATACTAACTTTACAAAAATATATGTCGATATTTAAAGATTAGTTTACAGAACAGAAAACTAAGAGATCGTGATATAAATAAGAAAAATAAGATGCAATAATTTTAGTTTTGACTTGTTTTTATACATGAAATGGTCCTTTGCCTTATCATATTTGATCTCATTATGATATTTACATATCATTGTATATATTAACAAGTGAAATTTTACAGATTGAAAAGTTTCCCATTATTTTGGAGGATACATCATTTGTAAGACTTTGGTATAAAAAGGACGATGAATTTCTTGTACCTAAAGCAAAGATGATCTTCGATTTCTTCAGGTATGTATTAAGTGATTGTGAAAGATATATTGCTGCTCTAATCGAATATGTAATACTGAAATATTTTTAAGTGTAATTTGGAATTTCTGGCAATTTAAATGATTTTTATTATTAATTTATAATATGATGAGATTAGTATTAATGTGCATCCGAAATAATATTAATAAGTTGGTTATTATTGAAACCATTTAAAAAAAATTAATTTAATTTTGCAATTATGATTCTTAAAATATTGTTATTTAAAGATGAGAATGAAATATAATTTCTTATAACAAAAAAATATTTTCTATTATGCACAATGTTTGTTTTGTTTCTAATTTATAGCCCATTTGCCTATATGGATCCTCTTAGTTGCAATTTCACTTATATGTTTATTAAGCTGTTTCGTGATTCTCTTAATGAATATACATATGCTGCTGATTTAGCTGGTTTACTATGGGAACTTAATAGTTTTAAATATGGAATAACAGTGAGTACATATATAATAATAATAAAATGTAATGTATATTATTTAAATAAATTTGAATGTTTATTTGAATAAATTATTATTCAATTTGTTATTAATATTAATAATATTTAAAACAAATGTTATTTCATATATATATATATATATATATATATATATATATATATATATATACATAAATTGCTTATTCATAAATGATTTCTAATTTGTTATTTGTAAATATGCTCAATTCTATTCCTAATAATAAATTCTATTCTTAATCGTAATAATGTTTATCAACTGTTTTATAAAAATGTATAAATAAAATTCATAATTTAAAAGACTATAAGAATGTCAATTCTTTTTATAGCTCTCTATAGGTGGTTATGACAACAAACAACGTGTGCTGTTAGAAAAAATTATGGATCGAATGATAAATTTTAAAGTTGATCCGAAGAGATTTGAAATCCTAAAGGAAAAAGTATGTATAATAAATACAATCAATATTTTTAATTTAATTAATAAGGTAATATATTTATGTAGAATTATTACAGTATATCAGGAACTTGAAAAATTTTGCTGCTGAACAGCCTTATCAACATGCTGTCTATTATCTTGTAGCCCTATTAGCAGAGCAAGCTTGGCTCAAGGAAGAATTACTGGAAGCTACTACCTGTAAGCATAAAAGAGAACTTGTACTTTTTGTAAAAAATTTTTTTCTCTCTTTTCTAAATTTCTTTTAATTCTTAGCACAATTACAACACATATTAATGATATAAAACACATATATTTAATATTTCTATGATATATTTCTGATTATATTATTTATTCTGTGATAGATTTAAATGTCGAGGGACTCCAGCAGTTTATACCACAGTTACTCAGTAAGGTGCACGTCGAGTGCTTAATACATGGTAATGTGACTGTAATGGAAGCTACAGATATACTTAAACTAATTGAGTCTAAGTTGACAACTGGAGTACCCAACATAATACCCTTGTTAGAACAGCAACTAGTATTGTCTCGTGAAATTAAACTAGAAAATGGTAAGCATATAACATGATCAAATTTCATTTATGATAATTTGAAAAAATTAATATGCTCATGCCGATTGCACTGCCGTTACTTTAATTTTCTCGCGGAATAAAAAGAAGATCAAACTCAAGAATTTAAAGTGGCCTTAAAACACGGCTTCGAAAAATATATCAAGAATATTAAAGGGAAAGTTGAAAATATTATCTGAATTACATGATAATGTGCACAGATTATTTTTGTTCCGCAAATTCCAATTTATATAAAATATTATTCTATTTGATTAAAATATGAATGGATCAATAAGCTCAATATTTCAAACACTTGATACAAGCAAGTGCACACGAACTGTTGGAAAAATCTTTTAATTGAGAGTTTTCTCCTATTTACTCGGATCTGTTCTTCCATAAAATGATTTTCCGAAGCTTGAATCGATCCAACTTTTTCACGACCGGCTGCTTGAATTTGGTCTCCATTCTATTCCATAGATTTTTTTAAAGCCGAGAGAGAAATAAAGAAGAACAGAATTTTAAGTTCCTTATATAAAGTTAAAGTAACGGTACAATTGGCCATTAAAGAATTTCAACATGAAAAATTTTATTATTTCTATTTTCTAACAGTTTCATATAAATGCTAGGTTTATTGTAGAAAAAATTTAAAAATATTGTAGAAAAAATATAAAAATGAATAACCTAATCTATTTTAATATAAAAAAGAAATATGTGGAAGTAACAAATTATTTGTCATTGAAGTCATTTTTTTATCTATAATAAAATATTTATTTTAGAGAAATTAGATTAGATTTTAAGTTAATATTGTTTATATGAGTATGCAACAATTTGTAACAATATGTAATATGTGTTTACAGGTTGTCACTTTCTGTATGAAGCAGAAAATAATTTACATAAAAGTTCTTGTACAATGGTATATTATCCAATTGGTTTACAATCAACAGAGTCGAATATGCTTTTAGAGCTCTTAGCACAAATTATTGCGGAACCTTGTTTTAATACTTTAAGAACTAAGGAGCAATTAGGCTATATAGTATTTAGTGGTATACGTAGATCGAGTGGAGCACAAGGCTTGCGAATCATTGTACAAAGTGATAAACACCCGCAATATGTCGAAAAACGAATCAATTTATTTTTAGACTCCATGTTGGTAAGTATAATATATCTTATATGGTAAAAAAAATTATGTATTTGTGTTGGAATTCACTTATGTTCTTGTTAACCATTTGTGTTGAATTTTTTAATATATTCGATATTAATTTAACATAATGATTATGTTATTTAAAAATGTTATATTAAATTGATATTCAATGTTTCTTAGTGCCAAAATGACATAATGTATGAGTAAGTGAATAACAAAAACAATGTTTTAAAATATAAATTCCAAGATAACTGAATGAAATACTTGTTAATATATTAATATATTATAAATGTTTAATATATTATAAATGTTAATTATACTAAAAAAATATACTTTTATAAACTGTGTCAGTATTAAGTTTATAAGTATCTTTTTTGTGATTGTTTTTTAATGAATAATATCCGTGTTGTTTTCTAACACATTCATCTTATGTTAAATGGATACAAAAATTTGAGTAAACTGTTTGGGATATATGATATGTGTTATATTCGATAATTCATTCGATTCATAAATTTTCCAACAGTATATACAATAGTACATATTAATGCATTGATTAATGGAACTATATTTTCTTTTTTTTACATTTATCACAATATCTTATAATTAAATACAATACTCCATTTTTATGTGATAAGGCTATACTTTTATTAAACTTAATATTACTAATAATTACATTCCAGAATCACATATCTACCATGACAGAAGAACAATTTGAAGAAAACAAGAAAGCTTTAGCTACATTACGTTTGGAAAAACCAAAAATGTTAATTGCAAGGTGTACCTTGTATTGGAATGAAATTGTGACCCAACAATATAACTTCGATCGAGTCAATATTGAAGTGGCTTACTTAAAGACGATATCACGGCAGCAATTACTTAATTTCTTTAAGGTAATCAATGTACTCTTATATATTATTCCGAAAGGAAAATTAATAGTTTTAACGTAAAAATAGAAAATATAAAATGATTTTTTTATGAGATATAATTTTTGAGAAAAGTAACTTTAATTATTAAAAAATTAATATAATCATCTATCATATAAAATCTAGGAAAATGTACATAGTAAAAATCGACATAAATTGTCGGTACATGTGATATCCACAGTATCATCGGAAAAGAGCTCACCTGATAACACAATCGAAAAAACTGCCGATTTATCAACTGATGAAGAAGTTAAGAAAATCGACGATATTTTATCATTTAAAAATAGTCAATCTTTATATCCTCTAGTTAAACCGCTTGAAAAATATTTTCTCAGGAAAGGCGTACGCTCTTCTAAGTTATAAAAAAAGAAATAATAATGAATTAAACAAATCAATTTACTTACCAATAATTTAAGAAAAAAACGACGCATTATTTTAGAGAAATTAATAAATCACTTGCTGTATCTAAGGTGATTCTTTAGTAAACTTACACAACACCATAAATATTTATTTTAGGTGATACCTCACCGATTTCAATATCCTTTAGATATATTGTAGGGGAGTGTTCTGAGTGATTCCCCACAAGAATTAATGGGGGGGGACGGTATTGGTTTAAGAAATATAATAAATTAAAGTTCTATAAGATGTAATCGTAGAGGATTGGTATAAGAGGTATATTACGAAAGTTTTCAGAAATATCTCAGAAATAATCTTCCACAACGGACTCTCCCAATTAAAAAAAAAAAAGAATCCAAAAGGGCGATTGAAAGTCGACGTGTAATTAGTACGCAAAATTAATTTTTGAATTTTTATTCCAATAATCTTTGAATATTTCGACTTTTTATTTTTCTTCAGCTTTGAACATAAAATATAGCGACAAGTATATAGCGTGTACATTTTAATCGTGAAAAAAGAATTTTTATTCTGTGAAACTATTACGAAGAAATTCAAGAACAAAAACGTCAAAAACGCTAGTTTTATCGGTAATATAGGCGACTTCAGCAATTCCTTAATATTTTTACAAAATCGAGCACATTGAATTTATATATCATAATACATCTTAGATAGCACAATCTTGTTGTATCTGAAAAAGAGCTCAGGATTGATGACATTTGGCTGAATTCTTTTTAATTTTCTGTTACTATCTGGGATGTTTATTAAGTTTTTTTTTAGAAAAGAAAATAAGATGGTAGTAAATTCATTGCATGAATACACATTTATTTAAATGAATATTTAAAAGAAGAAATATATAACTAAAAATAAAACTATGTATAAGTATATATACTTATGTATAAGTATATATACTTATACGCGCACATGCGCGCCCGCGCATAATCTTTATATATTTTTTGTTTTAAAAAATGATTAGATTTTAAAATTAAAAAAATTAATTAGTTAAAAATAACTAGATGTTCGATAAAATTTCAATATCTGAAAGAGTTTACCATTGAAAGAGTTTATTATTGAAAATTATTTTTAGATAATATTTATAATATTTTTAGATAATATTTAACATTTTTAGATAATATAATTTATAAAATTCGCTGCTACATATAAATGATTTACATAAACTGAGTATAATTTAATGTAAAATTACTTATATTGAAAATTTATTAATTAAGTATAATACATATCTCTTGAATCATACTTTTTTCTATTCCTTTTATATTTTTTGTATAATACATATACATATATAGGTATACGTTTCTTTATCTCCTGAAACATAGAATTTCTAATGAGGTTTCTGTTACAATGGATTTTTTCCGGAATTAGGTTTTTAGCCTAAGTCCTCTTAAAATATTTCCTCTAAGTTTCTAAGTCCACTTAGAATTCCGCTATTTTTAGAGATATAAAATAATATATTTATTGTATATAAGTTGTATAGCATTTCTTTTTCAAAACTGACTTTATTCATTTCACTACTCCTTTATGTTACTACTCTTATTCATATCATTATTCTCACTCATTTCGTTTTGCATATAAGTTTATGTTTCACTCTGACAAACTAATTTTCGATGATTTTCTGGATCTCTGCTTCATTATTCAACACTTTTTTTATCACAACTTTTGTAAAATAAATTTATTTTTTAAACATTCTAATATTCTAATATACATACGCGTATGTATGTAATTTTTTATATTTTCCAAATATTAATATTATTACTAGTAAATATTTATTTTAGATGACATCTCACCGATTTCAATATCCTTTAGATATGTTGTAGGGGAGTGTTCTGAGTGATTCCCCACAAGAATTAAGTGGGGGACGGCATTAGTTTAAGAAATATAATAAATATCTTTTAGATATGTTGTAGGGGAGAGTGTTCTGAGTGATTTCCCGCAAGAATTAAGTGGGACGGCATTGATATAAGAGATATAGTAAATTAAAGTTCTATAATATATAATTGTAGAGGATACCATTGGCATAAGAGGTATATTACGATTAGTGAAATTTTTATATGCGTACTAATCTCTTAAAGAATGTAAACAATCATCCTTCCTTCTCACCTACTTAGGAGCGCATGATTTAAGGGATGTTTCATCTCCTGGAAGTGCGATTGGACATGTATAAAAAAATACGTGTTGCTTATTTTTGTCTGGACAACAACATACTAAAAGTTCATCAAAATCAGAGAAGGACAGTTGTGTATGGGTCTTTTTCTTTATAAGATTTAAACACGACTGTTTTGGCTTTAATTGATTTTTATACACACGCACATATATATATATATACATATACACATACACGCATACACCCTCCCCCACACACACACATAAATATTTATCTACATATACATATGTAAATCTAACATTAAGAAAATGTATGTGTGTATATATATATATATATATATGTATATACGCGCACACATTCATGAATTCTTTTTTAATTTTTAAGTAGCATATAGATTGTTTATTTATTTATATAAATAATATAAATAGTAAGTATGCGAGGGAATACAATAATAAGTAAAATAAAATAAATTTTTTATATTTGAATCTTATCTCTTTTTATTTTTTTTATAAAATTATATATATATTCATTTTATATACATATATATATATATATTACAAATTATAAACTATATATATATACATATATATATAATTTTTAGTTTCTTTTTTCTTTAATATTTTTAATTCATAAGAATAATTGTTCCTTCTTCATTGCAGATATTAAGTTTCAGGATCTGAAAGAATTATATTTGCAATTATATCAGATTAATGAAAATTTATATACACGTTTCCTTTTTTGTTAATTATTATTCTTTATTTAAGAAAACAATAATAAAAAATTAACTTTTGATTAGTTGCATGATTTATGTTTTATTTTGAATAAGAAAATATCTAAAATCTCTACATAAGGTATCCCAAAATTTGTGACTCAAAATAATATAGCAAAATAATTCTCGAAAAATTAGTAAAAAAGTTATTTGTTTTTTTATTTGAAGCAGTATTTTTTGAGATAATAAAGGTTTATAAATATGACTAATTACAGATTAAGGCTACCCTGATGAAAATTTTTCTCATTTTTATATGAAAATTTTTCAATTTTTATGAATTGGGACATTTTTCAGAAATACTCATAAATATTCAGAAAGTTTATATCTTCTCTCAGAACTTCTCATACAAGTGAATTCTGAAATATTCTGAAATTTCTCATCTCATAATTTTTAAAAAGTATTTTTAAATTTTTTAGATTTTATAACATTTCATCAGAAATTATACTTACAAAAAAAATCTTAAAAATCTTACAATATTTCATAATTAATATACATACAAAATTCTGAAAAAAGATGTAGATTTTCTGAGAAATGTTCCAATTCGTATAAAAAATGTAATAAAGTTATAAAATTATAGAAAAATTCTGAAAAATTATACAGAAATTCTAAAAAATTGTATGAAAAATTCTGAGAAAAATTTTCATCAGGACAGCCTTAATCTGAAATTGGTCATATTTATAAATATGACCTTTATTATCTCAAAAAATACTGCTTCAAATAAAAAAACAAATAACTTTTTTATTTAATTTTTCGAGAACTATCTTGCTACATTATTTTGAGTCACGAATTTTGGGATACCTTGTGTAGAGATTTATACGGTCTTAATGCTTCGAAGCTTTTGATTGATCAAAAAAATGCTTCCAAGCATTTGTAATGGTAAATAAAAACTCGCACCCTATGTATTTTAGATGTCCACATCTCGTGTGCGATATTATTAGTGAATGCTGATGAGCGTGTCCTTCAGCATGTTCACTTATACTCATCGCCTAAATATAGTATATAATTGGCCATATTAAAACTTATATCTTAGAAAATATTGCTTAAAATAAAAATTTGCAAATAACTTTTTTTACTTAATTTTTCGGAAAATTTCTTGTTATAGTATTTCGAGTTTTGAGATATCCTGTGTAATGATATTTATAACTTATATATATCGAGTATTTTTATAATTAATAATAATTTATACCTGAACTTTCTTCTCGTTTGCGCTTCTTATTGGAGATTTTCAACAATTTTGAATTTCTCTTTATATCTGTTTGTTGATTTTTGTTCAGTGCTTTTGGCACAGAAGAAACAATATTATTAGAATTCAATACATTTGACTTTCTCGAATCTTGTGGCAATGTTTCTCGTACGGTAATAATACTGATATTTTTAATATTTACTACAAAATAATGTATAATATATGTGTGCGATTAAAATAAATTTTTTTTTATATATTTTATATCTCATCTTATTTTTCTACACATGTACATTATTTCTATTAGGAATTTATTAAGGAAACTTTACAATTAAATATATAAAATATAATATTCTTACTTAAAGAAGAAAATTACTTACTGATCTTATAAGGTTTCTTTTTTTTACCAGTAGCAAAAATGCAAGATGTGGTACCCACTTCTTTGCATACAATTCTGTATTTACTTTCATTGAATTTTATCGATTTCTCTTTTAATGTCAGTATTTGACCTTGCAAATTGCTTTGCAGTACCTATAGAATAATTTAAAGATTAACTTTGACAGATCTAAAAAAAAATATTTTTATGAAATCATTATATTTTTTTTATTCTTATATTAAACAAGTGTTTCCACTTTGAAAAATAAATTTATTTATTGCACAATTATATATAATTGAATACTAATCAATTAGTATTCAACTTTTTATTTTCACTGATTAATAGAAAATTAAGACTGAGACACTACTGCGATCAAAGAATTAGAAATCTGTATTTATAGAGATAATTGACGATATATATGGCATTTCTTTAGTGATTTCTAAATCATGAATTAATAAATTTTTATTTTTAAAAAGTATATGTATATATATATATA
>Ga0157363_1005378_pt1 | contig 11922 bp, 12 predicted proteins | sample AttsexASBM1_FD_111477 | JGI IMG/M metagenome (GOLD analysis project Ga0157363, IMG submission 111477) | Fungus gardens microbial communities from leaf cutter ant in Ribeirão Preto, State of São Paulo, Brazil - Atta sexdens ASBM1 | ecosystem: Host-associated > Fungi > Mycelium > Unclassified ...
ATGCATAATGTTATCCGAGGATTCACGAACGCTAAATGTCGACGCTGCCACCTCGCGCGGGACCGGAAGTGTTGGGTTTAATAGCTCGCGAATTCTAGCGGATAATGTGTAAAACGCGTCTTCGAAACTAACACGGTCATGAACCTCGATCTTTCTGATTAATTCGAATCGTGATTGAATCTGATTGTATTCAGACCAATAGTTATCTATAATAGTTTGACCTTACGTTCTTGAGACTGAACTGCTATCGCGGGAGTACGGTTATTGATTCAACATATGTGCGAATTCGCATGCACTTTAAACGTTACGCATTGCCTTTTGAGAATCACTGACGCGTCGTCGTTAAATATTTTGAAATTAGAACATCTCGAATCGCGTAAAACCTACTCTGATGATTTACATGATTGTCACTGAATAGTTTCCTATGAATCGCTTGATGTGCGCACAAGCTGTCGTTGAATGATCCGGGCCTCCCAACAATGACGTCGATCGTCGCAAGACTGGCGGCTTCGTTGTCGTTCAATGATAAAGAGCAAAAGATTTCCCAAGTAAAAGCTTTTTGCCGCAAAGTATTAAAACGTTACTTCGGCAAGGCTTATATAGAAGTTTACGTGTTAAAAACTTTGAAAGTGAATATCTTCATTTCGATACCTCTAGGTCATTTAAATTTTAATTATATATAGTTAAAATTATGTTAAATTATTTTAAATATCCAAATTTCAAAAAAATCTGAAGAAACTCAATTTCTAGGAGAAATATCTTAAGCTCTAAGATCCACTTCAATTGAAAATCGATATTTTTCTCGTATTTAATTAATTTCTTTTTCCAAAATATCTTTTATTTTATTTAAAAAAGTTTTATTAAACGTAACATATTATAATTTTATGTAGGTACAAATTTCTGACATAAATTTTAAACGTAAATAAAATGTAATTTTTTTATTCATATTTAATCTTGATATCCAGAAGTTCGAAGTTTTAATCTCTTCCTATGCTGATACAGCACATCTAAAACCTAAATTTCCAGCTGATGTATCAGGTGTGTTTTGACTACGCGCAGCACATCTATATCTGTAGCAATAAGTTTTGTGACATAGATATGAGCCACCTTTCTTCACTTTATCACTACCACTAGAAGAACCAATCTAAAAATCGACAAGAACCATCTTATTATAATATATAATGTATACTGAATATTAAAAATAAAGTATTACAAGTTTTTATCTTGGAAACACATTATGCATTATGAAAAACTGACAAAAGTAGAATTCAAGAAGATCTATTTGCTGATTTTATCAGTTTGACTTTAGATGGCGTCGCCAAGGTCAGGTAACATCGATTTTTTAAAACGGAATTCTCCATTTTTAATTTCAGAATCTAATAACCGATGTCAAGAGCTTTCCAAAACACTATAATAAAGATATTTCTTATTGAATACTTTTTGAATTATGATGTTTAAAAATTACAGGATCATTGGCATTATCCAAAGTATCCGACCAAACTTTTGAATGTTATTTAGGATTATGTCCTGGATAACATTTGTCAATATAAAGATTATTGGAGATTATTCTTCTTATTTTCATTTTTGCGTTAAAAATTCACTTTTACGTAAAAAATGAAGAAAAGAGATATAATCTCCAATGGCTTTTCTCTTGACAAATGTTATCCAGGACATTATTCTGAACAAAATTCAAGAAGTTTTAGCCATCGATTGGACCTAGTACTGTAACTTTTCGTAAAGTACTTCATAAAGAATATTTTCTTATTGTGTTTCGGAAAGCTCTTGACATCAGCTAGTAGATTCTGGAAGCAAAAATATAGTATTTTTCATTTTAAAAAATCGATGTGACTTTGATCTTGATGACGTCACCCAAGGTCAAACTGATAAGATGATAAATAGACCTTTTTGAACTCTACAACTTTTGTAGGATTACTGAACAATTTTCTCAATAATGCTCTGTTTCCACGATAGAATTTGTAACGCTTTTTAAACATTCGGTAAATACAGGGTGAGTAAAAATTCCAGGATCAATGAAATATCTCAAAAATTAAGCATTTTTGAAAGAAATGTTTTCTACAAAACATGGTCCTGAACAACATTGATCAGATCAGTAAATAGATTATTTAAAACCCTACAACTTTTGTAGAAAACATTTCTTTCGAAAATGCTTAGTTTTCGAGATATTTCACCAGTATAGGATTTTTTTATTTGCTTTATATATATATATATATAAATATATGGTATATATATATATATATATATATATATATATATATATAATATACTATATATATATATATAATATATAAAATACATACTTTATTCCATTTTCACTTAAATAAGAAAGTATTTAAATAAATAAATGCTTACTGGATTTATTAATCGATCGCTTGAGTGTTTTGTTATCCACCAATCCGCTGTCCATTCCCAAACATTTCCAATAATATTATGCAAACCATATCTATTCTGCGAAAACATTATAACTGGTGATGTGCCTTTGTATCCGTCTTCTTCAGTATTCTCTGTAGGAAAATTGCCTTGCCAAATATTGGCTCTACAACATAATGATAAAATATATTCTTATAATATTCTTATTATACCAAAGATCATATGATTATAATATACACAACTTAAAATTATAATAAGACATATGTAGCAATAAAATTCGGTGAGTGAAAAAATAAACACCATTTAATTAATATACGAATGACTTTCATTGTCCTTCAAAATAATCCGCTAGAGGTAATACACTTCTGACAATGTTCGTACAGCTTTTAGAAATTGTAACAAATCTTATTGTCACATGATTCTAAAATTCGAAATGTTTTTAAATCGAGTCTCTTTCATCACCTTCTTTAGCTTAGGGATTAAAAAGTCTGCTGGAGCAAGATTGGGGAATAAGGAGAGTAATTCAAAATGGCAATGCTGACTTGAGAATTGTTATATATATTTTGAATCAGAACACCAAGTAAAACACAGAACAAGATTCGCGAGACGAACTCACGCTAGCGCAGCGTAAACTGTTATCAGTAGTATCATATTTCACTATTATACGATCATCATTACGCCCTTCTTATAAAAGTATATGATAGTAATGCATCAGAGCTTTTCTTTACAATAAATGTGAACAAGAGAAAGAGATTATATATAAACACTTTTTCAATTTTAAATATAATTGCACACATTTGTAATTAATTTCTTGTAGATCTTTTTTAGAGTATTAATAAATTTATTTATTTCAAATGGTAAAATATAAAATTAATAATTAAATAATAATAATATAAAATTAATAAATTTTTATGTAGACAATATTTAGAATTTGGGAAAATGCTATTAGCGCTATTTGCGCTATTTGTGTCATTCTATTTTTGTTTTACACCCAATATAAAAATAAAAAAATAAAACAGGTAGCATCTGCCCGAACGCAATATATGTTTAATATATCAATATTTTCAGCAATAATATTAATATTGATTAAAGATATAAAAAAATGCATTCGGATACTTTTTTAAGGTGTTCGAAAAATAATTTGATTTTATCTTTACTGGTTCTTGTCCATTTTCCGTTTTCTTGTTTTACCGAAGGTAATTTTAGTTGATTAGAATTCTTTTTTAACTTCTTTGATTTTCCATAGTGAGTAGTCTGTTGCTTCTGTAAGAATGAGCTCTAAGAAAAACTTTTCTAAGAAAAACTTTTCGATCATTTTATTCGCTATTTATTAATTTTTTAAATTGCTTTTCGATTTTATTTAAATTCGTTTTATCATTCGGTGATCTTGATGTTTGCTATTTTTTGCGAAGTTTTTTTCTTTGCAGTTTAAGTTTAATATTTAGTAGACAATGCATTGAATTTCTAACATTATGCGCTGTAGGAGTTGATTCCCAGACCGCTTTTTGTATTTTAATATTGAGACTATCTATTGCCATCTCTAATTTTTCGTTAGTTTTCAGTGATATCTTATATGTTATTTATTCGTTTAAAAGATCTCTGATTAGACGCTAATTTGTTTTTGCATTGGACAGAGTTAGAGGTTACTCTATATTTATAGTTGTAGTATTTATAGTTGTAGTAGTAGTAGTATAGTTGTAGTTATAGTTGTATTAACTGTAATTATTATTGGGGAATGATCCGATGTTAGGTCATAACATAATTCTGCTTTGAAGTAGTGCGTTACTATCCTTTTCACAATACAGAAATCTATAACATCTAGTATTTTTCTACAATCAGCTAGCCAGTAGATGGGTTCATCTGTAGATATCGGGTGTAGATTATTTTGCAACATTGCTAAGTATAATTGCTTTCCTTTTGAATTACTTAAGATCATCATGTTTCGCATTATAGTCGCCACCAGCGATGAGCCTTTTTTGGTGATTTGAAATAATTAGTATAATGTTCTTGTTTGCGTGCTTTGACGAGCTACATATAGCTGAAAAAGTAATAGGTCCTATCCAATCTTCTATAGTGATACTTGTTGATTGTAGTAGATAGTTCTGAGAATACTTCTCGTTTTTATGATGCTTAATAGCTGTTTTAATAATTAGAGCTATGTCATCCATAGATGTTGGGTATCGTAGATTGTATAATTTGAGATTTTTAGGTAGCTTTTTTGTTTCTGAAATAAGCATTACGTTTATGTTGTGCTTGGATAAGAAATATTTAAGTTCATTGCTTCTTGGAATAAGTTCGTTGGCATTCCAGATTCCTATTTTTAATATTTATGTATTTAATATATATTTCATATTTAATATAATATTTAATATAAATTATGTATTTAATATAAATTATGTATATACGGGCCATTATTTCATTTTAGTGATCAGGGCTGTTAATAGATTTAACACTGTATCTATAAAGAGTGTTCCCCATAAAAAGCGTTATCATTTCTTTCAATTTGTTGGCCAGGTGTGTTTGGTGTCATAACTGGTGGATCACTGTTATTATAAATATTATTATCTTCTAGGTTTGGTTAATTTATAGGATTTTCTTTTCTCAAGCATAACTCAGCATAACTTGTAGTTGGTTGTGTTGATCTTGTTTCTGCTTTGTTGTTCATTCCTTAAATTTGATTTCGTATTTGGATCTGCTTCTATTTTTTCCCTTAACTTAAGGAAATAGTTTTTGATGTAATTACTTAGCCTTTGTAACATACAGGATAGTTTCCTTCGCAATTGCAGCATTTTACTTCGTTAAACATATGTTTTTTAGTACAATCATTAGTTAGTTAGGTGTTTTCCTGTTCCTTTGATGCATTTTGGTCCTCTGAAGCAATAATTCTTCGTATGCTAATATGCTTGATATCTGGAACATTGATTTAATTTTTTTCATATGGTTTCAAAAGTGATTATTATATTTAACAGATTTTTTTTACTATCATGCTATTTTCCTTTTGATGCAGTTCTATAAAGAAAAGTGGTGGTTTCTTAATTCTAGTTTCTAGAATATTTGTTATTTTTATAACTAAATATAAATTAATTTCTAAAGACTCCGTCATGATACAAAGTGGATTTAACAAGAGTCAAGCACGGTAATTCTTATGCAAATCAATATGATTAACAAAACAATTTTATTAATAATTAATCCGCTTACATTTTGGCTTACTTTTAAACCATCCTCAGAGACAATATTGTATGACGTAATTATAAAAAAATTTTTTTTTTATAAACTAATTCATTTCAGTGAGTCACCTCAATCTATTATCAGAAACTATAATATAAAAACTATAATATAAAAACAAACTCTAATAATAATCTAAAATGTATTAAAATTATTGAAAGGTAAATTTGTTGGGGAAGCAAAAACGATTTATTGTAAAATAATAAAAGATAGCTCACTAAAACAAAAATTCACCATCGCACTTAAATTCTATCGATTTAGTCAAAAACCAGTTTTTGACCATTCAGCGAATCAGTGTCAATTATGTTGAAATTAATGAATAATTTTTAATTATACACCTAAAACATTAATCGCAAAGAAAAAGAAAAAAGAAGGGAAAAATTCTGATTCTATTAATTATATCTATCTATTAATTATATCTATTATTCTGATCTATTAATTATAGTCCAAACAGACATCAAAACAAAAGCTTTTTACGTTCTGCCCTCCATAGAAAAATAATTTTATTTTCTTTTTTTTTTCGTTTTGCGCTAAATTATTTTTCGTTATTTAATTTCATATCGTCTATCTAAAGTATTTCTAATTGCCGATATTCCTAGCGAGAAACTTATTCGACGTGGTATGATTCTGTTGTCCAACATCGTGTGACATGTCGCATGAGCCAATCGAAGCACCCGTAAGGCGCGTGCCGCGTAGCGACGTATTGCGATGAAATTCCAGGCAGGATAACTCCAAGTCAAGAAATCGTTCCCATATGTTACGACTGTCATGTTATTATCATCCTACACGAGGTTTAAGAAAAATTAATCCGATCGAAACATCTCAACGTCTATAATCTCTCAGAATAAGAATAACCTATTGAGTACCAATCATAGTCTGCGACGCGCGTGTCGCTCGTCGCTCCGAATTCTTAGTGAGATTTCAGCCGCTCTAGCCGAGAATGCTATTAATTTCGAAGTCTAACATTATGTTTAATATATTTTTTGATTTATTATCTTTTGGCATCGTGATCGCTTTAATTAGCCTGAAATAGATAAGTAAATACGAATTTGTTGCGTTAGCGAACGTTGAGAAAGAGGCGCGGACCACGAAGAAAGACCCAAAATTTAATTTAATTACTTTAAAATTCCATCAATTAATGTAAACCTAAGTTGATCCGTCAGTTCTAAATTGAATTCGTGGCAACTGTGCCGAATTTCAGTGCGATGTGACTAATATTTCCATATGAAAAATTATTTTCTAAATTCGGCACATATTATTAAGTGTGGGAAAAAGTTCGTGACGTTTTTCCCATTACATTTAACGGGAAAAATGCCACTTTTTCCCACACCTAATAATTCTGGGAAATTCGAGTTCTCCCTTTCTCCCGACTTACGAGCGCCACCGACTGGCGCCTAAATGAAAAATCGAGCCATTCTCATTTTTGATCGGCATCATTCTGATAAATCAAAATGTTGGTGGAATATCTCTCAATATATCACAATTTCAAAAGAAAAGAAGAAAGTATACATGTGTTGATTTCTTCCAAGCTTCCCCTTTTCTATATTCTTCGGGCTAACCACGCTTGTAGGAGCTGCTCAGCTTACCCCCTTTTCTACGAACTAACCGTGCTGATAGGAGCTGTTTAGTCTGTCTCTTCTTGAAATTGATCACGCTCATAGGAGCTGCTCAATTCTTCCTTTCACTACTATTTGTTTCTACAATTAATTCCTAAGTCTGCTTCTTTAATGCAATTATTTAACTAACCGCGTCGGTAATGTAATAAAAACACTTCCCATGTGAATGACTAAAAGAGGAAATCGCGTTCAGAGAGACGGGTTCAGGCTCTACGTATTTACTAAGGGCTGAAGGGATTAAGGCCATTAAGGATTTCGATCCATCAATCTTTCCATCGAACTCGCCCGTGTCCGCGGCTCCCATCGACTTCGAGGGCTCCCAAACGGGATGCATCGAGTCATCGCGCGCGGCCAGGAAATCTCGTGCACCGTTGACCGACGAGCAGCGGAACACCAGGGCCGACACAATTGCTCCATGCCAGCGGAGAACGCGTCCCATGGCTGTCTCATCGCTAAATAGGCTCCGAATGCTTACGGGCTCCTGCCCTCCAATGTCCCGGTACAGTTTCATGTCACTCGAGTATTAACCGCTCATCAATAAGAACATAGATACTTATTTAGCGTTATATTCTGTCTTGCTCAATCCTCCCCCTTATTCCCTCCTTAAAGAATGATGAAATGATGAAACGACTTGAATTGCTCGGATCCATTCTTTGCTAAATGAACTCTAATCAATTTGATATTTGTTACGATTACAATTATTCGTTGAAGCATTAACGCAAATTCAACAAATAATTCATAAATTGCTCAATCAAATAAGTCACGATGTCTCATATTGATAAAGAACAATGCCAAATTCTATTTCAAGAAAATAGTAATTATTAATTTAAAATTCTAAATCAATTATAATAGATCAATTATCATAAAGAATTCCTATAGCATGCGATACGCCAGCGCTAGCAGTCTCATAGTTTGCCGCTTGCTCCCACTCTGATTATATCTTTCCTATTCTAATAAACACTTCGCCACTCTTTCAATCCTATGTTCTGCCCGCGCGCCGCGCTAGGCCGTCTCTCTCTCTCTCTCTCTCTCTCTCTCTCTCTCTCTCTCTCTCTCTCTCTCTCTTTCCCCACTCGACCGCGACGCGACGCATAATATGACGCAAGAATTCTACACCAAGCCGCGGGTTGTAAGATAAATAGGTGACATCCTGCGAGCACGAAACATAATTCATAAACGCAAAAATATTCAATCCGTGATTATTAGCTATGCTTAACATAAGAATTCGTAATATTTCTGGTGACAGCAATGGGATAATAACAAGAACCGTTGCATCCTAACACAGTAATTCATAAACGCGAAAATATCTAAATTTGTTACAATTCATGATGTAATGTTTCTGACAACAGCAGTGGGATGAGACACAATTGCCGCGACATTTAGTAATAATGCATTAATAATATATTCACAAGATACGATTAAACGCAATTGCCGTGTGATATTGCGTATTCATTAATCTTGATAAAGGAAAATAATAAAATAAAATAAATTTGACAAAGTAATTTGAGTAAAGTAAACTTAGGGACTATTCCCTACATAATAAGATTAACAAAAAGAGATCGCTTACCGTAATGAATTAATTAACATAAACGTTACAAATCTGGAAAGAAAAAAAAACCTTCACTTAAAAATATGATAACTAATATTCTAATAAATTATAATTATTCTAATTTATGCATATATTTCTAAAAAAAAAAGGAGGTATTCGGATCTAACACGTATCTTGAGAGAATTGATTGTTTTCATTGCTAAGCTACCTTAGACAAGAACCCACTAACGGTTCACGAACGCGAACTGATTCAAAGAATCGAAGCATTAGAAAATATGATGCATACTTTCGCTAATTTCTTTACCGAAACCATATTAACACCTTCCGTAAACGCCTATTAATGAAGACCCATCAGCACCGTTTAATTTTCAAAGTTCACGACCTTCAATAAACGCGACGTTTTCATCTGGGGCCGCGCTACCCAAAATCGTATGTTCGAGATACTCTCAAATTCGTACTTAAATACGAGGTACCTAAATACGGGCATAACATACCTGTGTTGCAATTTGTTATTCGCACTTGTAAAAGGGCTAAGGAAACAGTTCTCTTAATCAACGAAGCTCACCTTGTTCGATTGTTGCATAATAAATTAACGCATCATGCATTTGACAGTGAAGGATGAGAATCACTCCTGTTAATAAATTTCTCGACACATTTAAACGAACTTTCGGGCCGGGAAGAAATGCGAATTACTATTGCGGCCAACTTAGTATCGTGTTTAAAAAACTGAATGAGCATGTCTTAGACTATATAGGAAAAATAAGGACTACATAGGACAAATAAGAACTTTGTAATCGCCATAATCGAAGGCGATCAACTTAATCTCAATCGGTCTTTGAATCAAAATGAAATCTCGTCAATCGACTCTTTTGCGTTTTACGAAGGATTTCCACGCGAATATCGCGTTAAACTCAGAACAGAGAGTTACACCGATTTTAGGGACGCCTGCGCCAAAATAATTGCAATTAGCAAATGATTAGAGAGGGAGAAAAATAGAAAAAGAAATTTTCGCACTCCGCGCACAGACTCCTCGTCTCCTCGTGTACTCTTACGTAATTCTCCGCTGAGGGAGCCGTGAATAATTCGGCTAGCTAGTATGAACAAAAGATCTACGATTATTGTAAAGCCTTCGGACGTCTAATGAGTGTTGCAAGCGTCAGTATCGAGAAAATTTTAATAATAATAATAATGCGTACTTTCGGGGTAATAATACAAATCCGAATGGCCTTACTTCAATAGGTGGAACCAGAGAAACCTGCTGGAAGTCTCGGCAAAAAGTCTCGGAAGCCTCGAGGTGGAAATGCTCGTTTCGTTCATCTGATAGATTGCGTTCAAAATCAATTCATGTTTTTCAAGTCACCAACAGAAGCATATCCTCCGTTGAGCTTGAATCACCTTTCCGCGAACCGTCTTCATGTTCGATACCGGAGGATAACTGAATATAGTAAAATTAGAATGCATAAACGAACACATTCCTATTGACAAAAATGAAATTCTTCAATTTATCGGCATCATAGAAGATGTTATAAATATCCTAGGGACAATTAAGGGCCCACATGTTACAAACTTCATTAATATTTCATATAGTTTCAAATGATTTTTCTATTTTCTAACGCAACAGGGTATATTAGATACTATTTTCTTCACTATTTCTTCACTATTTTCTTCAGAGCATAATGTCTGTATCAATTATGATAACAGCATCGTTTGACGCAATTGTGCTTCCCGTTAAATCCCAGGAAACTGTGATCATTCCGCCACAATATAATTCCGGTTTTGTTATACCATATACATTTCTAAGAAATTAAAACTAGCTATTTGCCTCAATTACGTTTTATGAAGGGGTATTCGCCAGAATTACTTGTATTAACAATAAAGTTTATGTAAAAGTAATTAACTCTCGACCATGAAGTCGAGCTTCTAATTAAATTACAAGAGATTAATAAAACCTCTCAATCTCTCCATTGAATAATGAAAACAAGAAAAAATCTTGTCTCGTGGGATTTTCTGAAAAAAATATCCCGGAAAATACTATACTCAATCAATAAAAAACGCCAAACTCTGTAATAACATTAAGTAAAAATATTAATATAATCAAAGAAAATAATAAACAAAAATCGCTTTCTTCTTCCAATCCTACTAACTCTATTACTTCTAATTTTTCTAATCTACATTCCTCATAAGGATTACCCTCTAGTACAGAATGTACTCATCCCTACTACTAAGGGCCTTCTAATATTTCTAATTCACATCTCTCGTTAGGACTTCTCTCTAGTACAGAAAGCACTCATCTTCACGAAGGGCCTTCTAATTCCTTCTAAGCTTTCTAATACTAATTCTATTCCAATTCTCTATTCCTCACTCCAATTCCTATAATAAGGAAAAAGGATTTCTTTAATTACTAATATAATAAATAATACTACTAACAAAGCATTAATGACTTACTAATTCATATATTAATTTGGCGAATAAAATCTGTCGGGACGATAATGACAATCTTACTTATGGAACTGAGGCCTTATTATTAGGTGTACAACTTTGCTTCCGCCGTTTTTTTCCGAAATTTGAGGCTTTATTGTACAAAACTGGTTATACATTTATGATTCAAAGTATTGTCGCTGGCCACTACTTTTTCCCATCTTTAGGGTACGAATCCCGCGTCGAAAAAACTGGTCATCTTTTGAGGCTATCCACGAATCGACCCAATTTTTTACTTCTTCATAAGACCGGAAGTGCTGGTCAGCCAGGCCGTGTGCCATTGATCGAAACAAGTGATAGAGGGAGTCTAGAGAATACGGCGGGTGGGGTAGGACTTCCCATTTCAACGTTTCCAAATATGTCTTGACCACTTTCGCAACATGGGGTCGAGCATTGTCATGCTGCAAAATCACTTCATCGTGTCTCGTTGTATTGCGGCCGTTTGTCTTTCAATGCTCGGCTCAAACGCATCAATTGCGTTCGATACCGATCGCGTGATTGTTTCAGTCGGTTTTAACAGTTCATAATACACTACGCCGAACTGGTTTGGCTCCCACCAAATACAGAGCATGACCTTGGAGCCGTGAATATTCGGTTTGGCCGTCGACGTGGAAGCATGGCCGGGAACTCCCCATGATTTTCTGCGCTTAGGATTATCGTAATGAA
>Ga0157363_1005379_pt1 | contig 11920 bp, 4 predicted proteins | sample AttsexASBM1_FD_111477 | JGI IMG/M metagenome (GOLD analysis project Ga0157363, IMG submission 111477) | Fungus gardens microbial communities from leaf cutter ant in Ribeirão Preto, State of São Paulo, Brazil - Atta sexdens ASBM1 | ecosystem: Host-associated > Fungi > Mycelium > Unclassified ...
AAGTTTATTGTATGACGTCTATGATCTATTTATTTCGACCACCACTTACCGCTAAAGCCATCTATAGAAAAACGGCGGAAGCAAAGTTGCACACCTAATATTATTATATAATTCTGATTTAAAAATATACTCGTTATAAACAATTTTTATAACACGACCGAATTGTCTTTTTTTTAGAAAAATCATTTTGTAGCTTTATAAAAACTCAAAATAAGCGCCTTTTCAACCCACAACATCAAAATACTTATATTGTATGTACTTATATTGTAGAAGATGTATTTCTGTCTTGCTTAGTATCTTTTTTTCTTTCTATGCATGTGCCGAAAGAGGATAGAAGAAGATAGAAAGATATATTTCTGTTCTTTAGATGTTGTTTACAGTCCATATTGCCCTTCCATTACTATAAGTTCCATAGTTATTATTAGAGATATAGTGTAATAGAGTTATACAATATACTCAACAATGACTTGTGTCGACTACTGTGGAATGAGGGTAGTAAACTAATCCTTTAATGTTTTGTGAATATTTATCTATTATTTCATGCTTTATATTTAATGTTATTTACTTTAAGTATAGAATTTACATCCATCATCACCATGCCAACGAATTGCGCCGCATATCGCTATAATAGCACTGTTATGTAAATAATTGGCCTAGTTTCCGAGGATTTAATCCGGATCGGAATATAAAAATCAACCAACTAATCGAGTATTCCCCTGCTACAGTCGAACGATAGAGGAATGCTCAACTGTAATTGATTGGTTCTTACATTCTGATCCGGATTAAACCCTCGGTGGAAACAAGGCTATTGATGGATGTAAATTATGTACATAAGGTATGCAACATTCAATGTAAAGCATGAAATAATAAATAAATATTCACAAAATATTGAAGAATTGAGTTTACTAACTTCATTCCACAACAGTCGACAGAAGTCGATGTTGAATAAATATAATATTGATAGTAAATTCAATATAGCAGCTACTACGAATTATTCCAGTTAATCGGAGAAATATATCGATCACGTGACACTTTGTGAATTTCTGTTACGCTATAGGATCTCTAGTTATTATGCAATAACTTATCATCAAAGGCTATGTTCCAAAATTGTTTGTCAGCATTGGCAGCACAGTCAATACCGTTCCAAAAATCATTATAGCCCACTGTGGCAATGCTGCGAGAGAGTAAAGACGTCATTAATTTTATCGTCATTTCTTGCTGCGGCTGCTGCGGCTGAAGAAGTGAGGCAATTACAGCATCCAAGATAGCGAGTATTGTTTCAATTTGAAATGCATATCCGCACCAATTGCATGCTTACTAAAATTGGAACGCTGTTGGTAGCATGTTTTTATAACGACATATCTGCAGCATTGGCAATTAATTTTGGAACACAGCTAAAATAAACAAGTAGTAACGTCATTATTTAAGTATACACAGATCACTTTACACATAAATACAGATTCAGTATCACTTATGTGTAAATAAAAAGCAACTTTTGTGTTCGAATTTTACGTATTTTACATGTTTTTGTCAATTTTATCCATTTTATTCACAATTTTATATTTACGGAAAATAAACTTTTACTAATAATTCTTCATTATAATTTTGTTATAACAAAATTATATGAACAAGTAGTGTTACACGATATAGCGAAATTAGCATTGATATATTGGCGTTTCCAGTTTTACATCATGCAAGAGCTTTGACTTATTGGCTCCTGCACATAGAAGGCGGCAACGCTTGTCATGCGGCGGAAGTTATCGCACTAATTCTATGTTCAATAATTCTATGTTCTTAAGGGCCACTTTCACCAACTCCGATTAACTTAACAAGCCTAATAACTTTGCAGGATTCCAACTGAAGTTAATGTTGGAGAAAAAATGCATAGAGAGAAGTTATAAATATAGATTTGTAATATTAACTTATGTAGCAAAGTTTCTCTCTGGTAGCTGTTTGTTAATAACTTATTTTTGTCTTCAATATAGTATATAAAATTACAATTAATTATTTCCTGATTCTATTGCTTGTCCTTTTCGTTGGTTTCTGGCTTAATAACTTTGCTTATGCAAGACGCCATCTAAGTTTACCTTTGATTTTGAGAATTATAGTATAAAATATGTTACCGTCGCGCGGTAAAATATATTTTTCGATTACATTTTGCAAATCTTTAAATGGGCAACAATAGATATGACGAAAAATGACCTTAAGCATAAAAATATTATCTTGTTTTTTATTTATATTTCTTCCTTTTAATATCACTTTCTAAATATTTTCTAATATTTTTGCGCTGACAATATCGACTGCTTTACTGTTTTATCTTTTTGGAGTCGACAAGTAGCGCTGCTACCAGTTCATAACGGTCACATCTGAAGTCTGGGACATTTGTGATATCATAAAGGGTTGATAAAGCCGCTACGCAGTATCGTTGCGCGCAGTTCCGTCTTTGATTATATTCGTACCTTGTGATAATAAGTGAAATATTCCGTATACATACTTTTTATTATTTTTCACAATTTAAGATTAAAGACATAATCTAATATAAGAATCACATAGATCATATATCCTCTAAATTAGATATAAAATAGTTATTAATAAGAATATTTGAAGTAATGCGCGCATGGGCAATTTGGGGCGTAATCTTCATCATCATATAAAGCCGGCACTGGCAAAGAAAAACTAAAGGAGAGAGGGAGGAGAGATAAACGGTCGGTGGCGACTGGCGAGTCGTGGTCGGCGCCGTGCCTTGTCACGAGCATACATTGAAATCGGGTGTGGGTGTCACGCGGTCAGTGTTGACGGGAGTCAGGCTCGACGTCTCTTATGGACGTTTTGTTTGTCGGCGCTGTGCAGACACGACGTGTCTCCTCGGGGCCCCGGCAATTTAAGTGGGCGGGGTCGTGAGCACCATGCTCACCATACGGTGAGAGACATGGAGCGACCTCGGTGTTACTAGTGGTGAGCTGCCGCCGCTGCCGTCGACCGATAGTCGGTCGGTTTTTCTCATCGGAGCATTACGTCGTTACGCCGTGCGTTATATTACATGGCCGCGACACTCACGCGTCAGCTACGCCTACTGCTATGACGTCGCTCTGAGACAAGAGACAGAGAAAAAGAGAGAAAAAAAGAGATCCTTGCAGTACACTCTTTGCTCCTCGCGGCTTCAAAGGTAGGAATTTTTCTACCGAAATTTTAGACGCGTGCTTTATGTCTGTCTCTGTTTATCTCCCACTCCTCTTGTCCGTCGCTCACACCTTCGTTCTACGTTATGCTGTTGGTCGCTACCTTTACTGATTGCTCTCTTTATCTCTTTATGTGGCTCTTTTCCTCCCTCCCCCGTATTCTCTCTCTCTCTTTCTCTCTCCCCCTCCTTCCTTTCTCTCGCTCTCTTTATCATTTTTTTATGCTCTCCTTCTCTCTTTCCTCTGTCATTCTATCACCTCTATAGAATCTTCTTCGACACAGCCGCCGATTCGTTTGATTAGTCGATGTTGCTCAACGCGTTTTTCCGGAATTGAAGGAATAAATTCTGAGATACCGTTCTCTAGTGGGTTTTTTTTTAGATGTAACATATATGTGCGTCGCGCATCATGCCCTCCTTTACTGAAGAGTCGCCGCTGTGTTCAAACCTTTCTCCTCCCTTTGTCTCGGAGAACAGTAGGCAGGCAGGCATCTAGCATAATGATTTGTTTCCACGATAAGAATATCACACATGTATATCATTGGCACAAGAATTAACATGTAACTATAATTTACAATAATTTGGAGTTTAGGGAGGAAAAGAAAAAAAATATATTACACGCTAAAGAGGGTCGCTCTGCACGCTGCACCTGCGATGTGTATTTTTCTATCTCTGTCTACCTGTTCTCCCTTCTTTACCTTCTTTCCCCTTTCTCTTACTCTTCCCATCCATTCCAACGTACGTCTGATCCTTTTGTCTGCCGAATGAGATGTATGTGTACGTACGTGTTGCGCGCGCGTATATTATACCGTACGTTTGTTTGTATACAAATATCCGTTAAACGCGTGCATACGCACATTACATACGTACATATAGATACTCGCGGTATCCGTTCATATATCAAATCTCTCTGTCAAATCGTGATTGGGCGAACTGTATGATTCTGAAAACGTCGTGGTAACGTTCCTAGAAACAAAGAAAAATGTAGGAAAAAAGATAGGCTTAAGTGGACGAAATTAGATTCGTCTTGTCATGTGATTTATGTGAATCAATATTTAACGTAAATATAAGAAAAATCAGTAAAACATTTAATCAGTAAATCGAACATCTATTAATATTCTAAAATTTGAGGAATTTGAGTTCAAAATAAAGTAAATCCAAGATAGCAATTTGAAGTCTATAGTCGAAAAGTACGAATTTTATGTTTCTCTCTGTTTTTTTTTTTAGAAAAAGAAAAATCTTTCTAAGAATGTTACATTTTTTAAGATATACGAAGAATCTTTTAGAATGTATTATGAGATATACGAAAAAATTAGAAGTTTTACGTAGCAAATTAAAGACGAGAGGCATAATTTTCAAATTATGAAAATAATGTCAAATCTTTTGAGATGTATGAAGAAAGTAGAAAGTATTGAATAATTGATGTACAAAGTTGAGAGTTATGCATTTTAATTTGTTTTAAAAGAGGATAAATTTTTTAAGATAAACATAACTCGTGCGCACTTATATTATTGAAACACATACTCTCTAAATTTCTTGCAGTAAAAATTGAGCCAGTCTTGAAAAAAAGGGTGAAAACTGTTTATTCTTGAACAAAAATGGCAGATTTTTATCTCTTTTTTTGGAATAAGATTTCATTCTTTTTTAGTGAGATTTACTCCAAAAGAATGAGAAGTCTCGCTTTTTTTTTCATGAGACTTTCATTTCTTAGAGTGACTTTTACAACAAAAGAGTGAAATCTTACACCAAAAGAATGAAATTTCTCTTCAATAAGAAAGAAAATCTGCCATCTTGTTCAAAAGTGAAAATATTTTCATTCTTTTTTTAAGATTGACTTAATTTTCAATTTTTTTGGAGTAAGATTTCACTTCAAAAGATTTAGGAAGTACGATTTTTAAAAACTGAATAAATGTTTTTGCTTTTGAAATTGAAATAAATCTTTATTAATCAATTTACAATTATATCTCGCTTAAAATCATTCAATAATATTACCGTATATCTAAATAATAATGACAAAGAAAATTCGATAATCGTGGAGTAGAGATTTTGAGAAAAACGACAATGTCTTAATATTGCAGCACATACATACATCCTTATGTACGATATTGTATTAAATATCCTTTCACTAGCAGATGTAGAACATTCTAAGACAAACATTTTTATACAAAAATGTTTACCAAATTTTTCAAATTATAAACGATTTTCAATTATAAACGGTTTTCAAATTATAAACGATTACAATCGATTAATTGTATCTAAAAATCGCGTCTGAAAATCGCGCATTCAAGAATATCGCGCGGATCTTTATATCATTAACTCGCTTGTTAAATTACTGACATAATCGAGATACTTATCGCAAAATGTAAAATAAAAAACCGAATTCTGTAATATCAAACTAATCTTAATATATTTTATGTATAACTTAAATTATCATCAACAAAACAATCATCTCAAACAAAGTTTAAGGTTTTTGAATCAGCCAATATTGAATTAGAAGAGAGAAATAACATGTTAATTGTGTCGTTACATGCCATTTGTAAATAAAGACAATTTGGATAAAACAAAATGATGAGATCACTGTAAAATATTTGTAAAAATGGACGAAAACTAAACTTATTCTCCTTGACAGTCAGTAAATAATCATAAAAAGTGATTAAAGGCACGTGTAAGTAAACTACGCATGCGCATTAAATGAAACATACACGTGTCTTTTTACACTTATTTACTGACTGTCAAGGAGAATAAGTTTAGTTTTCGTCCATTTTTACAAATATTTTACAGTGATCTCATCATTTTGTTTTATCCAAATTGTCTTTATTTACAAATGGCATGTAACGACATAATTAACATGTAGTTTCTCGCTTCTGACGTCACGATTCAATATGGCTGTGATAATTACTCAGGAGTTTTAAAAGTTATCTTTTTGAATGTAAAATTGAAGTACTCATTGCAAAAGTATCCTATGAAAATTCAGTTTTCTTATTTTAAAGCGTTATACTGCGTTATACTTATTAACTTACAAAATTATTAATGCTTTTAATAAGAAACCAAATTTTGGCAATTAGGCATTTTACAGTAGACATCTCAAATATGTCAATATTTAATAAGCGAATAGGTAAATGTACACGCGGGGACACAAACTTTGTCTTATTATCCGAAGTGTATCGGAAAAGACATAAAAATACAAGGTTTGTTCGCGTCGCATGCTTTGACATTCTCTAAAATGCTCTTACTATAGCATTTACTCACTCTAACGCGCTCGTTGAAGTGACTAGAAACTGTAGCAGGACTACATTGGAGCATGTTGGAGTGAAAAAACCTATAGACTGCGTTTCATTTAACTCTCACAACATAATGCTCGTGGAATCATTTCATCCTTATTATTCATCAAACGTTAAACAAGGACAAACAATGCTCGCGAGCGTCGCGACGTTATGTCGAACGCAACCATAAGACGTTCAAGAGTCTTTCGTGCGTACAAGGGTCCTGCCATAGATTTATAAGAAAGATAGACCCAGCATGCCCCTATGGTGAAGTGAAATTGACATAACAGTAACAGTAGAGCAAAAACAACGGTAAAGTATCTCTCTCCATTACTGTGAATATGCGCGCATATAAGGATAAAGATATATTCGCCTGATTTTGCATCTTTCACCGTTCTTCACCTTTATCATAGGGGCATGCTGGGTCTATCGTCTAATCTATGGGCCCCGCATATTCTGTTCTTAAGCGTGCGAGTTTCAGACGTTACAATTAGACAACTTTAATCGTTTATAATTTGGAAACTATTGTAGCCTCAATATTTTCATATAAGAATTTTTGTTTTAGTGTATGTTTCACAAAATCTGTCAGTGAATTGACATTTGAACACCCTGTATACCTGGCGCGCATTTCTCATCTTTATTTCGTCAGCCGGCACTCAGACGCGTCTCGTGAGTTTACGTTGTTCGTAACGTGATGACTGGCTGGAATATCGAACTCGATCGAACGCTTACGAACAAGATTGAATGATCAGGCGCACGAATTTTTTCCTATGCAACGGAAGCGAACAAACATAAACGGCTGATTTTAGCAGTTAACAGTATATCGCTGGTCAAGTATTTAAGCTGCTGACCCTTTAAATCTGTATGCGTGTGACGCCCTTCGATCGATTCGCGCTCGCATGTGTGTATATGTGTGAGAATGAGTGGGTGTTATGTGATATATGTGTGTGTTGTGTGTACACCGGCCGGGAATTACATTCTGCATACGGGGTGTCCTCTCAGCCAGGAACGCTCGCCGATATTCCGATATTGGAGATGCTATCGACAACTTTCCATTGATATTTTAGCATCGACGCTTCACAAATCCGAATCGATGAAAATCTTGAAGCAAATAGATGCTCTTCTTTTTCTATTTTTCTTATTTAACGGTTTAAATTGTAATTGAAATAGATTGTTTTATTTGTTATATAATTATACTTTTCTGGTTTATTGTCATTGAATTATCATTTTGGGGAATTATCATTTATAATAAACATTTTCAAAAATAAGTTTTTTTAATATCTATTAATAATGGTCTATTAGCAATTCTTATGTGAATAAAGAATTGATATTTTTTTTAACACAAGTGTATGAATTATACCTGCTCAGTCACAAATTTGGACGAGTTTGAAGTAAATTTTATCTTTGTGATAAATCTTTGATAGTTAATTTAACTTCATTATTTTTAATTAATAATAATAAATCGAGATAAAACCATTTTTATAGCTTGGCTCTTAGTATCTGCGGTTGATAGGATATCCGGTATACGTACATGTTATACATCCTACATAAGAACTTATCAAATTGACTAATACGTGCGTCACAATTTTACATGCAGAGAATTACAATTAAATTATTAAGATGAAACGTACTAGAAAAATCTATTGCGATTATATATAATTATAAAAAATTGATTAATTAATAAAATTATAATTTTTAATTATTAATTAATTAAATAGTAACTATAGAGTATAAATTGATAAGATATTTGCAAGTGTACTTTTTGAGAAATTGTGTATAAAGTAAGAGATACTAAAAATATTTGGACTTGATTTATAATCATGTTTATATTCTTCACTGGTTAAATTTTATCTCGTGCAAAATATACAAGCTGCAATGTATTGTGCGACAGAACAGCAGAATTATACGACGTGAATCTGACAATATATTATACTTATTGTATAAATTCAAAATTCGATTTGGAAAGAGATTCTTTTCACCGATATTTAGAATTTACGATTTGTTGTTAAATCGCGAATTAAATATGCACTTGGGAATACAAATAAAAAATATATAAGTAACAACAAATCCGGGAAGTCCGATGGCCGTTTTGTGCAGCGCGTGTACTTATAAATGCATAGAATTTTTCAATAGACAGACCAGAAAGACCGATGCACATAGTAGTTTTTTCCAAAGATTTGTCTAGCGGTTCACAGGATAAGATGTAAACTGTGCAGTCGTACTTTGTTACTGTTTTCTTGTAATTAATATTAATCGATTTAATGACTTCACTGTTAAAGGAGAAATATAAAGAAATATGTAAAAATATACGGTTACGAAAAGAAAATTTTATAATTTTATAAATTTTATGAATTACATAAAAAATATATTTTATTTAACAACAATTATAAAACTAAATTTAACATTCTAGTATTTATTATTATGAAAATTGACATTATGTATGTATTTTTATTAGTAAAATGTTAAATTAGTACATATAGTTTTATAAGGGTGTCCCAAACTTTTTGACACACCCTTTGTAGGCAGGTAGAGTGGACTGAACTGACAAGACAAGGCATCTAATTCGGAAATTCAAAAATAAATTTCGAAACTTTAATAATACATAGAAGATATCCTAACATATAATAAACAATTTTTTTTGTTGCCCGAATTTACCCTGAAGAGATAAAATCAACTTTTAAAAACTATCCCATTTTTCGTTTCTATTTTATTATTCACCAACAACAAAAGATAGATAAACAAAATTTTATAGAAAAATTTATTTCTTTTAATAAGATTTATTGATTAGAAAACTATTCATTGTTTAATAAATGATACAAAATGTGTATAAACGAAAGTAGGAGCAATATATTCTCAATATTTTTGTGGTTTCTTTATAATATTGTATAATATATTAGTACTTGTTTCACTTAATCTATATTTACATTTAGTTGAAGTTAGTCGCTTATTTGATATATAAAATAGAAAAATCAGAATGAACTCATTTTAAGAATCATTATTGCCATTTTTTATTACAGATTACGATACGTTTATTCTTTATTTGTATTTCGATAATTTTGAATTGTCCATATAATTAAACAATTAATAAGTTTTATTTTAATAAGTTTTATTTTAATTGATGAGTTAATAAGATAAAAAACAAAAATGAGTCAATTTGCCAAGATTTATTTTACCCCTTTAGGATGAATTTCGGCAGCAAAAACAATTGCTTGTTTCACGGATATCAGGATTCTTTACGTATTTTGCCAGAGTTTCATTAATTTTTAAAATTTTTCCGAATTGAGGACCTTGTGATTGTGAATCGAAAAGTTATCTACCATTTTGCAAACAATTTTTTTGCTTTTTAATTTTTTAAATTATCCAATAAGCAATATCTAAAATCGATGCATAAAATTCAAAGTATTTTTAAACATATAAGATATTTCATAAACAATTTTGAAAGATATTTTAAGCTATCTTGTTTTATACATCGATTTTATACACATATTCAGTAATCTTTAGAAATTAATATTTCATTAACAATAGCGAAAATTGTAAAATTATAGAGGAATTTTCGACTCAGTTTAGTTTGGTCTACCTGCCCACAAGCGGTATATCAAAAAATTTGGGACATCCTGTATAATAATGATGTAATTAAAAAAAATTGTATTACAATTTCTAATACACGTATATAACAACGCTTGTCAAAATGTTGTAGTGAATCTTTTTGTTACTAAAAAATGTTACCATCTTCTGATATTAAAAATATATTCACTAAAATATAATATAATTTTGCATTGTAATATGATATGAGATTTTAACATATGCCAAGAAATTTTAAGAAAAATATATGATATTCTAAGATGTTTTCATAGAAAATTTTTGAAGATGAACTATTAGATGTAATCTAATAGAATAAAATATATATTTGACCAAGGAAAAGTAAATAATACAAAACGAAAAAACATCATAAAAATAAAAAAATTTAATACAAAAAATTTGATGCTATTGAATTAAATGTTAAATATCCGTATGTTCATAATTCATAATACTACAGAATTATATTATATTTTATTAAATATAATATTAGAATTTTATAATGTATACAATTTTATTTTAGTTACAAAAATGTATATTATTTTTTTAAGAAAAATGAATGTAAATAATAAATGTAATATATGTATGTAATACTTTTTTTTTAAATTATTCTCTGTTTTACAAATATTTTATAAATATTTTTTAATATATTTTTATAAAGCGAAACATATCTAACATTTTTAACTTATTTTAGTTATTATTATTTATAATAATTTATTATTATTTATGTTATTTAATTTTAACTAGATTATTTTTAATTTTTTTTGTATAATGAAAAGATATCACGTTTTATATAAATTTTTTCACGTGAATATAGTGTTTTTTAAAATTATTTTAGAAAAAGTTATTTTTGAAAAATTGTATTTTTTTAAACGTAATAAATATTAGATATTTTTAAAGAAATGCGCATGTTATACATGTACAGAATGTTCTAGAATTGATGATACAAGTAGAAAGAGAATGATTCTACATGAAAAATAGAAAATATTAAATAGAAAATTTAAATAAAATTTTTTTATTAAGGCTTTATTTGTCAAAAAGATTTTAAATATTCATCAGATACATATACGTGCATTTAATACTCATTTGTGATTATAAATATTAATGTATAAATTACTAATATCAATGTATCGAACAATTGAAAGAAAACATCAATTCAGTTTCTGAAAACTTAAAAACATAAAACACATTCAAAAGTATTCAATACAAGTTTAATATGAAGGTATGTGTACAATAATATTTATGTGTATAATAATATGAGCGTTTCTGTAACTGTTTTTAAGATAATGAAATAAAATTTTGAAGAAGTAAATATATTTTGTAATCTTTGAAATATTTTTTAATACTTATCATGTTTATAACTGCAAATGCGTGTTAAGTGCATGCGTACAGAAATACTGAAAATTGTTTTTTTAGAAAATGAGAAGTCTCGTATAAAAAAAGTTTTATTCATTTTTTTTATTTTCTCATATACGTATATATAGTAGTCTCTTTAAATTTGATTTCTTTAATTTTGATATTCCTACATACGTACTTTCACAAACATTAATGTTTCTTCTATATCATAATATTTAAGCAGCATTGCTAGATGATATACATACATATATGCGTATGTATATACATAGTGATATTTGACAGTTTATAATTAGTGTGCGCAACTGCGTTCGCGCAAATATATGGTGATTAGCTGGCGATTGGAAGGTCCCATTAGCCCACATCCCAATACGATACATCCCAAGCACATTGATTGGTATTCAGTAATTTTTCAATATATCTATACACACATACGCACGCGCGCGCGCGCGCATACGCACACACACGCACACACACGCACACACACACACACACACACACACACACACACACACACACACACACACACACACACACACACACACACACA
>Ga0157363_1005380_pt1 | contig 11920 bp, 9 predicted proteins | sample AttsexASBM1_FD_111477 | JGI IMG/M metagenome (GOLD analysis project Ga0157363, IMG submission 111477) | Fungus gardens microbial communities from leaf cutter ant in Ribeirão Preto, State of São Paulo, Brazil - Atta sexdens ASBM1 | ecosystem: Host-associated > Fungi > Mycelium > Unclassified ...
ATATATAGATATAAGAGAGATATATATATATATATATAGAATTCATGATTACCGATAGTTTGTGAAATCTAGCAAATTTAACGCGTACAGACAACAAACCAATAAAAATAAAAAATCACAAAAATATTATTATACAGTGGTTTATTAATTACATTCTCATTTCAGATTTTTCAATTTAAATTTTTAGAAACAAATATAACTGATTTTATGAGAATATACAAACATTTAAGGTATATTGAGTTACGAAAATAAGTATTTTTTGCGTAATTTGTTTAAAATTCTTATTATTTTAATTTATATTTGCTATAAAAAATATAATTTTCTTTATTGTTGATTGTCGATAAGTTATATTATACATGATTTGCAAAATTTACTGCAGAGGCGCTTAAGACATTCCTACGTATTTCTACGCAATTTGATATCGTAAGAAATTGATACAAAATTGTGAGACTACTAAGTTTTTTATAATTAATAAAAATGGGTAACTCTGCAACAAAAATAGAAGCAAAGCCGGAAGAAAAAAAGAAACTAAAACCTTGTTGCGCCTGTCCTGAAACTAAGAAAGCGAGAGACGAATGGTGTGTAATATAATTTTTTAATCACGAATACGAAGTTGTGTTAGGTTAGAAATGTTGTTATATTTGGTTTATTGAACGGAAATCTTAAATTTATATTTTAATACAGCTGTTATCAGTAGTTATGTATATTCCATTTTAAGGTTATGTTTAAAATTAATCCAAGAAAATTAACATTTATTTTTTTTATGAAATACTATTTTATATATATATATATTTTATATCATAAAGTTATGTTTTATATTTTCAGTATCATAGAAAAGGGTGAGGAAAATTGTGGCAACCTCATAGAAGCGCATAAAACGTGTATGCGATCAATGGGATTTAATATATAAAACATAGAAGAATAATGTCTTCATACCAAAGAGACATCTTTATCGTAAAGGGCATATTCCACAAAGAATCTTGAGAAGTCTCAGGTTATAAGCATATTTACATAGATACATATTTATGTATTTATAAATAATCTTTATAAATAATTTTTTTTTAGACTTAATAAAAAATGAACTATTATCTTTATGAAGTTCTAAAAAAGTAATACAAATAACTTATTTTAAATGAGCTTCAAGAAACATGAAATAGATTATTGTAATATACCTATGTAAGAGAAAGAAATAAAATTATACTCTTCTTTTTCTTCATTAAGATTTATCAGTCTAAGCTGGTCTTTTCTTTTTGCTATCATTGGCATAGGATGAAAGAATAAGGAGTGAAGTCATATTGGGAATTCTAACAAAGCATATATTTTAATTTGATGTGTGGCTAATGCGAAGGTTTTACTCTTGCATAACAATTCCACAGCTTGGTTTCCCTGAACACTCCAAATAATGAACAGATTCTTAAATCGATATATGGCGAAATCTTCAATACTATAATTGCAATTTATCATTTTTGACAATTTTTACAGCCAGTCAATAATGTTATTGCGACGTGGTCCTACTGGGCTGAAAGACAAACTTACATTTGACTGGTGCATCATAAATATCGAAGCTATAAAATAACGACGCGACGATCCCAAGAGGCATCACGCGTCCTCATAGAATGGTCGCAAATATATTTTTAACTATAATAAATAGATCTTAGATATATCAGTATAATTTATGAAATATGATAAGAGAGTAATAATAAGAATGTACTAACTCACATAATCGTCAAGTATATAATATAAATAACAAGTAAATGGACTTTTTTTTCATCTATCTTCTCATTCACAGCATTGCGTTGGACTTACGAGCTATGACATAAGTAGCCTAAAGTCAATAGGATAATTAAATAGAATATTTGTAATTAATATGAAAGTAGTTGTACTTTATGTGGGTAGGTGAAGTACGATATAACGAAGAATGTGCAATATATGTGTGGCGTGTGTGTGTGTGTGTGTGTGTGTGTGTGTATGTGTGTGTATAGTATATAATATATATATAATATATATGAAAATGCGATTTTTTGGTCACTTTTGCAGACACTCCAGATTCTTTTATAGAAGCGTTTTAGCAATCAAAATGCGTCAAAGAATATCTCTTTCATATTGTTATATAAAACTTGTCGTAAGGTATGCACCGTACGGCTCTCGGCACTTTTTATATTGACTAAAAGTCGACATCGCTTTGATGGAAATCTTTGTCACAGATTGTAAGTTGTAGAACGAGACAAGTGCTGGGAACACCGCGTTGATTCTGGAGCGTTTCCAAGAGTGTATCCGTTATTAGTGAATGATTAGCGTCATATTGATAACAGCATCACAGCTACGAAAAAGTCTCGTTTTCCAAGCTCTGCCACGGCTTTTTCGATGATGCAACCGATCGGTACAAGACGATTGGTCGACTAAGGGTTAGCACAGCCTGTTCGGTGCGACGAAAATTGAGCAGAACATTTTGGACAAGAAATGACGATCGATTTAACACTATGTTCCCACGGACCTTTCATCCCGCCTTGAATCTGATAATTTTCTTCGCGGAGATTTACGTGCACAATAAATTTTTATTTAAAATTAAGTATTTCTTCGTTCAGAAAAAGATTACTCGTTTACAGCGACGCGACGAAGAGCCATTTTGATATTTAAATATTAGCTCCGCAAAATTGTTCACCGCGTCACAGGCTTCGCGCGGGCACAATGATTCAAGAAGTCAGTCCATCATTAACGACTAGAGAGATGCAAGAATATATTGTTAAATAATACGAGATCTGCAACTATGTATAATATACTACAATGGAATAAGTCTGCTAGCGGTAGAAGAACATAGGACATCGCGGTCACGTAATTTCAAGGATATTGGATAAGATTGGTTTGAGGCAGTAGTCTATAGTCTTTGCCCGAGGCTTGATTATTTCTCGGACCAGCAACTCTCACCTATCTTGAGGAACTCGCATTGATCGTAATACTTTACTTTGCTGAAAAAAAGAAATACGAGATTAACGTGTCGTGCGTATTGTTAAATAAATAAGGAGATTATTTGAAGGCGCCTATATGCATTACCTGGTATTGCGCTTCTGTATCCATAGTACCAGTTACAGCTACAACTTGATACTGTCTGGCCTTCATTGCTGCGGTAGATTTCCGTACGAGTCTCATCGCTCCAGGCGCGCTACTCGTACTATTGAAATGTGCCATTTGCGGTGGACTATGGCTCGGATCCAACACCAACATGGTTATTGAACCGTCCCTTAACTGTTCCACGCCCATGATTGTTCTGCTGTGCCCTAAATTTATTTGAGTATGTTAGTTTGGTTTTTCTGAAAAATATAAAAAAAACGCTTACCTTGATGTTGAAGATAAAGAGGTGGCTTGAAGTCTTCGCACCTTTGAAAGTATTGCAAAACCCAATTGAATAATTCAGGATGACCGCCGTCTGCGCTGGTAGGTCTATGAAAGTCCACCAGTTGACACCTGTACGAAGTTAGGGAAAGAAAAGTGTGCGTCGTATGACTTGGCGACCAATCGCGTTCATGGAACTTACTTTATCCTCAAACTAGACAGCAGCGTGAATACCTCCGTGGCGCCGATCCACTTCCTAGTGTTAACGAGTTTACCGCCGAGTTGCTCCGCGCCCTGGATGTCAAACCCTTGCGCCCACGCCCACTCGATCATCTTTTGCAATCTTGAGATCGATGGCATGGAGCTACGCAGAGGATTCTCCGTGGAACTGTTGCCACCGGCACCGGAGCTCCACGCTTTGTAAACTAGATCGTTGTATCCTGTGTGCTGCAAGAGAGACGAGATTAGCATCTGCATATTTCTGTAACCGCAGCCCCAACCCTTATCGCCGTAAGTCGATGCGTAATGGTCCACAGTGGAACACATCCAGGTATTCACTACATTACTGCAAGCCTGACTAATGGCTCGTACTTTCGGGACCAGCCCTACAAGAGAATAAATAATGCCAAGTTTCTTGGATAAAATTAGACACTTTTGCGTAAAGGATATTATAAATCGCACGTACCGCGCGTACAAGAACTGCCGTCATCGATACCGCTACTCTCGGCGACTCTGAGCTCGATTTGTCTTTCAAAAAAATCAGCCACCGTCATTTCACCCGCATACACAGCCCGCTGCATATTAGTGACACTCTGTTCTCTGAAGTTACCCTGATTGTCCATACCGTACTGCGCTCTCAGCATCTCGAATTCGCGCTGTTCGCGTAGTTTTCTTACTTCCTTTTCTCTCCTCTCCATGTCCTTCGCTAGCATACGGTCGGTCGACACGTCTGGCGTCACAGGCGACGGCGTGCTCTTCTTGTTGAAGTGCTCTTCGATGTGTGCCATTAGGTCGTCATTATTTTTAAATAATGTACTAAGACATACTGGACAGGCAGGCGTAGAGTCGCTACCGATAGTAGCCGTATCAGATTGTGAACTTGTTCCGTTTGCAGGGCTAACAAAAATAAATCATCGTTAAACAATTATCATAATTGTGCTATAATTAATTTACTATTATCTCTTAAATACATTGCACGTGAATGCGTACCTAAGTATATCTTTGTGCTCGATATTGACATGTAACTCAAGATCAGAAGAATTTGGAAAAGACGTAACGCAAAGGGGGCAGTTGAAGACTCCATCCCGTGATGGCGGCGATTCCGGCGGGAAGGACGGCGAGGTGAGATCAAAGTGTTGGCGATTGATATGCTCTTCCAACCTTAGTGGACTGTCGGAACTGTAAGGGCACATCGGGCACTCCTGCACTGGAAGTTTTGGGGAAGCGTGCGAGCGTAGTTGTAGATTTAGGCCTGAACGCAGCGGTGAACCTTGACCTGCTGCACCCTCTAACACTAAACAAGAAGAACATGTTAATTTTCATATTCTCAGATCAAATATAAGGCCTGTTCTTTTTAGCTAAACATCTTGCACAGTCTTTCCTCCTCTTCTGTTCATAGAAAAAAAAAGAAAAGATGAATTATGCAAGTACCAAATAGGCAAGTCTCTAGAGATAGATTTTGAGTAAAGTATGCTAATTTTTTATAGCAAGAGGACAACAAATTTCGTATAGAATCTAATATTTAACAATACCGACAAACTGCTACCAAAAATGGGAGCAACAAAGCCAAAATTATTCATGTACGTAGATCTTTCTCAGTTTTTGCTAACACAGCATATCAATAGATCATCGACAGATCCTAATGAGCCAACTTAATGAGCACACAAATGGCTATGAATCTGCAGTAGAAATATAATCAAATTTGCTATCAATCTGTCAGCAAATTACTAGTACATTTTGCTATTTAAAACGTTCGATTAAAAAGGACAGACTTATAATCTGAACAATATCCATTACCAGCATTGGCATTACTGTTGTTATTGTTGTTGTTATTGTTCACGTTGGAACTTGCTACTTGGACCGGCTTTCTCAACGATTGCTGTTGTTGCTGTTGCTGCTGCTTGATGCGCTGATTCACAGAGCTACCCCAGCCGTTCTGCAGATGAGGTGGTCGCAGAGACATGGATGGTGAGAGCGCTCGACACTCGTCGCGTCTGTTGTGCTCATCCATTAGCGAGTCATCGTCAATAAACGCCATCATATCATTCTCCGGGGTGCTGTAATATATACAAGTAACAGCGTTAGCCGATCTCTCTCCATTGGAACTACCAGAGCAATAAAGCGAGTCAAACAATATTCATGCATGAGCGCGCATAGATACGAATGTCATAAGTATTGTCGACTTGTCGGAATACTTCATCCGTACTACAAAGCACGTATTACATTTCGGTCAACAAATTCCTCTCGCATTCCTCGACGCGTCGTCGCTTCCTTGTTTCCCACATGAATAAATCTGGTACAGCTTCACTAACACTTGCACGTTTGTTTTATCAGAGAGAAACCTCTCTGGTTCTATCTCGTCGAGATGAGTTTTGCAACTTCTTTAGATTCACCCAAATATGCCTGTATTTTGTTTCATAGACAGTTGTTGACACAATACGCTATTAGCTACATCGTTCGATTCAGTAACATGTAGTAACAGGTATTTGAAACCGTTCGGTTTAGTTCGCTCTAATTTTGTCTGATCATATGGCTCATTGGCGGGAAATTAAATAACAGTTATCGATGGTTACTGATGGTAATACTGTTACCAGTCGGTAAAGTGTCGATATATAGAAATTAAACTTAATCACGTCAATAATATAGGTAATGATAATATCAATAAATGATAATAATTGATAAACTATAATTAATATTTTAATTGCCGTAAAAATGTATCTAATATAAAAACAGGTTAAATCGTGCAATCTCCAATATATTCTATTGTTTTGATAATTTTGTTTTTAAACTCATAATGATTTCAACTGAGACACCCTAACTTTTAGTTAGATTAACTGTACATTTCGGTTTCAATGCAACTGGTGTGTTCGGCTGGTTGAATGATGCAGTTTTTCTCCAGTGTTCGCATGTTCATCTGAGCTCAGCACAAGTATACACAAAGTGGATCCGACAAATTTGTTGGGGCCAGTTGGTGTAATTGTCGGTACAAATACAAATAATACCGGTACAAATACATTTCATGAAACGCTGAAAAGCGTGAGTGTAATCACGTGGTATCAATTTTGACATTAGCGTCTCTACACGTACATGATGTTATATACTTTTCATGCATTTTCATTGTTTAGCGTCAATTTTTTAATTAATCCTAAATAGTCTCAGAGGAAGAGAGTGGCAAACTGTCATGTGAATAAGTCACATTTCAGTGTCCACGTCCAATTAGAATGGGAGCACGTGACTAGTTTTCTTCAATCTGTTCTGTCTATGGAGTTTTGCTCCAATTAGAGGAAGAATATTTTATCATTCTCTCCCTCTGAGTCTCTCTAATATATCCTATTGACCTATTTTGATGTTGAAAAAAAATGAGCGTCGAACGTCAGCATGAAAAGCACTTTTAATTATTTACGTCATGATAAATGATTTGTATTATATACTCATGGAATTGTAATATTATCGTCATCAAGTACGATGATAATTAATATACCTGATGGAACGTAAAAAAAAGCAGAATAAAAATTAAAATTACATTGAAGAGGTGCGAAAAATATTCAAGAAAGCAGTCAATTTTGCAGATTAGAGTATAACTATAGTAATGTGATTTTTTTTGTGATTATTACACAGAAAACGTATATTTATAATTTCAAAATCATTTCTGAATGTTGCGAGAGACGTGCTACGAAATAATAAAGAAAGGTCAACATTCACAGTGTATAACAGTTTTAATATGCACCAGTATGTATACACCAGTGTGTGTACACCAGTGTTCCCAGTCAAAATCACTATAAATAAATCGAGAAATAATAATCGTCGAGAATCTTATCTAAAAAGCTATTTCTACAATATATCTATTTTTACAACTGCAAACATTATAATACAAGATTTTGCAGAAATTATTGATTAGATAATATTTTTAATTTATTTTGAGATTCTTTCTTAGTGTATGATAAAACTAAATATAATTCAAGTAATTATCATCTCGGATAATACACGGACGGTGTGTTGTCTCGGATAAATGCGATTTTAACTGATTGAAAACGTTATGATTAAAATCCGCGACATATATATATATATATACAACTAAATCTGGTTCTCAGCTAAACATAGAGATTTCCGATCGAGATTTACACTCAACAGAATAATTAGCTAAACGATATTCCTTAGACAATATTCATTAGATTATTCATTTTAACATTTTTCATATTAGGTTTGCTCGCGTTGCTTACATCTTTTATTCTCAGAATCTTCACTTTCTCTTTCTTTAATATCTAATCAAATATATATTTATCTCTTTCTAAGTGCGAAAATTTTGGGGATATCGAGCAACGCGAATAGACCTATGGTTGAACTTTTACCGAAACATTCTTGAAAAAATTAATTTCTTTTATATTTTTATCTGTTCTATTATTATCATTTTTATTTATTATTAGAAGAAGATAGAGTAAAATTGGATATAAGATTGAACCATCTATTTTTGTAATCAAGCACGTTGTGAAATGGAATGGATAGTAGAATAGAAAGTAGTAAAAATTTAACTAGACGGACTAGGGAAAATCGAAGGAAAAATACTACCTATTTTCAATGTATCTTTAGTAATAATTTAAAATAATTAATGCAGTAATTTTTTACACATAAAGTGTTTAATGAATTTACTCGATTTTATTTCACTTTTTATTATAATGCGATATTATAAATGTAACAATACGAATTAAAAGAAATTTATATTCCACTTTATAGAAAGATGCAGTGTGCAAGAAGCAAGAAGAGAACGGTGTTACTTTATGCATTCTAATGTACCTCGGAGTCAGGTAGTCCAGGTGAGCGCTGTTAACGTGGACCAGCATCTCCGTGGGCGAGATTTCACCCAGGTCGCAGAACGGACAATTGGCAGCGCCCTGGAGATGATACTGCACCATGTGCGACCGCATTTCCTCGTCGTTGAAGCCCTCCAGGCCGCAAATCTCGCACGTGTAATTCATCTCTGGCGGTTTATTGGACGCCATTTTCAGGGTGTCCGAGGTAGCGGCCTTCCGGATCCTTTGCCACATAAAATTCAGTCGAACATCATTAAGGGAAGTGCGAGGATTTATGATGCCGGTACTGTTGATCGTAAATTTAACACCGATTTGCGCGCACTGCGCAATGCGAGTAACTGGGATTAATTCGACATTTCCGAGGTAAATAACGGAGGGATGTAACAACGGCGAATGGGATTACGGCGAATCGTTACGTAAATATCATGTATTTACACCGAATGTCCTCGATTATATTGATGAGATTAAAAATAATGTATTTTTTATGATAACACACGTACACAATAAATTTAACAATATAATTAATAGAATAATTTATAAAAATAATTTATATATAATAATATAAATAACAGATGTATATATAAAATTTATAAAATAATAATTTATAAAATACTTATAATTACATATAATTTATATATTCGTAAAATACAAACTATAAATAATTAACCTTTACAATATCAATGTGTATTAATATTAATTAAGAAATAGTTATGTATAATTGGAACACAAGAATCGTTGCCATTTATTTTATAATTACTTTTTTTCATTCCTTTTCTGCAGATTTTATCTATTTATCCTATTCATTTCGAAAGAGTAAAGGAAAAAAGTTAGGAAGAAAATGCTTCCACCGCGATCGAACGACAAGTAGGATAATGCAACGGGGGTGAGGTCGCGAGTGATTTTTAGATCCACTTATGATGGTGGATTAGCATATACGACAGTTTGCGAGAAATAATTTGACGTTATGCGTGCGATTTCGATTAGCGTCTTCGATAATCGATATAGCCTCAAAATATCTTGCGGCGAGCGAATCCGCAACTTCCGGATGATTCGTATCTTCTTTCAACTGATTTCACGGGAGATCAATGTTAATTAATTGATTGATTCAATGAATAAAGAAACGCGATCGTTCAAATCTTCTTTGCCACATTCTAGACGGAATATAGAATATCGAAGATCAAATTTAATTGAATTGAATGGAACAGTGAGGCTGAACATGTATTTTGACATTATCGGTATAATCTAATTCCCGAAGCACCAGAAGCACTCGTTCCAACGGACTCTTCGTGATATTTTAAAATGGTTCACGGTGGTGATATACGAACACCTGGGAAATTTAACCGTAGCGCGGTATCGTTCGATTTTTCTCACATTTCCTTTTTCCCTCGAGTGCGTGATCGAACAGGGGGACATCCTTTTCAACGACCATGAAATAAAGTTCGACGCTAACAACAACATAGTAGTTAGCGAATTGCAATGAATTATTTTTAGAATCTTTTCCCTCTGCTGATGTTTTAAACATGACAATTGATACGAAACGTATCGGGATAATATCGCTGGACTTGTGGTGTTTTTCCGCAAGAGACACAGATGACACAACTCTTGCTGGAAAGCACCCTTAATCTATTAGATCATTATGATCGCCTCCAATTAATCCCACTGCAGTACAATCGACTCAGAATAATCGACGGACGGTCGGACTGGAACCAGAAATGCGTTCCTCCCGATCGAAGCACTATTACCCATACATTTGAATCAAACGCTGCACTTAAGGGCTTCTCTCACCTCCGGCGATTTTACCCCCCGCAACAGCACGACTATCAGCCGTGTCTAATGCCGTATCGCGACGTCGGAGCGGCGAGTCAATCGATGGACTCTCGCCAGCCGAAGGCCAGCAAGAGGTCCGTGGCAATTCATAACTCGTTCCCCGCGATAGATGGAAGGCTGATTCTCGCGATCAACGGCGTCGTCGGCAACGACGAGACGCATGTAACGTCGCCGCCGTCTCGCGGATGAAAGGGGTGAGAGAGAGAGGGGAGGAGGGGAGACGTCGCGACTCTTTTTATCTGTTCGCCCCCGGTGAAACTAGGCCACCGAGTGACTCGCGCGAGAAAACGATCACTGTTGGGTTGGGTTGACCCATTTCTGGGTCCCTTGCACTGATGAGTACGCGTGCACTCGGAAGCCGAACGTCTGCGGTCTACCTTTTCCGCGCGTGGCCGGGTGTCCCCCCGTCCTTCCGTTCTTCTTTCCTCCACGAACTTCCGGCGCTCTTCCGCAGTACTTGTGCACTCACCGGACTGTCGGATCGATCATTCGCGCTCTTCTCGTGGTAGGCCCGCGCGTTCGTCCCGCGGAAGCGGGACACCGCCGATCGCCTAACACACCGCCCCGTTGCTCGGCTCCATATGACAGGCACCGCAGGCAGTTCTTTCCGTCGATCTATTCGTCGGAATGATTTTACGACTCACTTCCCCACGCGCAGGGGAACCTGCCACCCGCTGCTGGCGGCCGCGCGACCCGCTCCGACGCCACCCCCGACGATGCTTCCAGCGCCGCTCGACACCCCTTCGGAGAATACGCTGTCGGTAACGGCTGACGTTCCTCATGAGGGTAGCTAGTGGGAAACTAGACACGCGGTACCGGCGAAGCTATCGATCGTATCGTACTAATTATAACAATAATTGCAGTATTAATTACAATATAGCTATAATTACAATAATAATATTTACGATAAGATGGTTATTATATAATTTCTTTATACTGTCAAGGAAATAACAATTTTGCTAAAGTATTTAAAAATTTAGTAAATATATACCGATTTGAAAATAATTTTGTAAGACTATCATAATAATTGGAATCCTAAGCAGATTTAGACGAGCAGCAACAATTGAGTAAGCGTTGATCGCTATGTATGTATAATCTTCTAGATTTGAAAGTCCGATTGGATGATTTAGAAGAGTACATCAATAACAGCGAGCGTTCACTCAACTGTTGAGTCTGCTGACCGCAACCATTACTACGTATATATTACTGCGGTAATATTCAGATATGTAGTAATACATTTCAATAGTGTGAAAAAAATCACACTGCAGTAATACTTTTATGTGTCAATAATATAATAACGTCTGTGTGATTCCCAGTAATATTCTTAGCAATTTCCTATAATGTTTCTATGTAATGATCAGTAATGTCTCGGCACTCGGTCTTTTTCTTAAGAGATATATCACTGATTCTACACGCGGCGAATATGACCTGTCAATTGCGATTCCTAGAGCATTAGTTTTGTCTATCTATGTTAACACGGTCTTTATTCATTGAAGATCACAGTATCGTATCATTTAGTGGCATGCATGCAGTTATTTCCGAGCGCCGCTGAACAATGAGAAGATTTAAATATAAGCAACAATTAGACAAAGAATACGAGAATATGAAGGAAAGCATTGCTTGCTGGCTCAGCAGATGATTGTGTTATGAAAGAAAATAAACGAGACCTACACAGGCAAATCAGCCTGCCATCGATTATCTTTATAAAATATATACATATATATATATATATATAT
>Ga0157363_1005381_pt1 | contig 11919 bp, 6 predicted proteins | sample AttsexASBM1_FD_111477 | JGI IMG/M metagenome (GOLD analysis project Ga0157363, IMG submission 111477) | Fungus gardens microbial communities from leaf cutter ant in Ribeirão Preto, State of São Paulo, Brazil - Atta sexdens ASBM1 | ecosystem: Host-associated > Fungi > Mycelium > Unclassified ...
CTTCAAAGGCGCCAGGATATGCTGCTACAGCGCGACAGATAGGGGCAAGGATATGAAGAAGGAGGGATAAGAGAACGATGTGAGAAAGAAAAAGATAAGGCGACGCGACAAGAAGAAGCGGGAGGATTGCTGAGAGTGAGTGTAAATCCACTGCGTCTGATCAAAGTACGACTCGTACTACTAGGAATAAGAAAGATTCTCTCCTTCTTCTCATTTTCGTAAAATTCTTTCGTACCGACCGCTCCCCTTTCTTCAGTACAGCGTTCTCTCATCGTTTCTGCCTTTTAGCAGGATATATTTTTCTCTTAGTAACTTCTTCACTCATCGAAGAAGGAATTTCTCTCGCTCTTTCCTTCTCTTTTTTCATCATGCAATCAAAAAAATTGCATATCATTTCAAATGTGATTCTGTTTCAATTAAAAAAAAAGTCTAATAAAAAATTTATATTATAATCTAAAAGCTCAATACAAAAGCACTTTTTATAATTTCATTCTCGCTTGTCGATATTGTATCAATAAACTATCATGTATATCGATGATAGTCCATTTGATCGAAATAGAATTTTGATTAGACATTCAAAAATTGTATATCGTGTTTCAAATGCAATTCTATTTCACACAACCAAATATAATTAAATTCAATCAAAATTCTATTTCGATTAGATGAAATATCATTTAGATGGCAATTTATTAATATTGACAAGAATAAATTAAGCAAAAAAAAAATGCATATTAATAAGTTTTGAAATTCATTAATTTTCAATTCATATAAAAACATTTATAGACATGTAATAATATTATGCCAGATATTTAAATCGATTCTTCTATTTAAAAATCCATAATAAAAGTCCATAATATTGATAAAAAATTAACTTGTTCTCATTGAAATCATTGATCATTCTGCTAAATACACATTTATGCACTTTTATGTGTCGATTAATTTTTCTTTAATTTGCTCATTTCCTATTATCTTAATTTGAGCCTCTAAGATAAACATAATAATGAAACTGGAAATGAAGTTAATTCCATCGACCTAACTTTCAACAAGGAACTTAAGAAAGAAGAAATTATGTGAATCAGCAAAGTGACTTATTTCGACGTTTGATTGACGGTTTTTACATGCAAACTGAAAGTTTCAATATTTATCGCGGGTAAACAGAAGTGGAAGTTAGGTACGAAAACAGCAGTCTGTGGAGAGTTCAGGGAGCATTCATTCAAACTTCATGAAATTTAATGCACGAATATATTTCAAGACTCTACGACTGATTTTATAAGGAAAATCAAGTATTTAACTACAATTTTTACCAATACATTCTAAGTAATAAAATTTAATCACTTCAATTATGCGTATTGATTAATTATTTAAAGCTTTTGTATTATTAATACTCAAGCCTTTAAAAAATCAATACTTTTATCTCTTTTTTCTTAAAGTATCTGATAATAAATTTAAAGATTTGCAATTATAAATTTTACATGTGACGCGAATATATTTATAATTAATTACATGTCAGAATAAATTTCAATTTATTAAAGTTAAAGCAGTCAAATATTTTTTACTATTGATAATGTTAATAGATAGGATTCTGTCCTAGTAACCTTTTTCTTTTAGGTCATCTTCTACTACCAGTCAAAAAGACCGAAAAGAAAAATTGTTATTAAGAAGCGTTCTATCGGCAAATTAGCTTTCAATATGCTCATTATATTATCGTTGATATAGATCGTAACAACTTTATTCTGAGTATTAAAGTCACATTAAAAATATCTTTCATGTTTTAAGCCTCTTTCCTTTTATCCGAAATAATTTATACAGCATACAAAATTCTGTTTTGTATCGAAATATCGAACACGAGCATACTAACTTAATGTTAGTAAAATAGTTCTGTGTGTGTGCGCTAAAGACTATGTAAAAATTAACGTTTTAAATTTATTACACAGGAATGCGTAATAAAAACTGTTACCTGTACATAATTTTTGCGTGATATAAAGTATTTGTTAAGAAAGAAGTAGAATAGTCTGTGTGACAAATAAAAGACATTCCACTGACATTCTTTTTTACGTTTTTCAGGCATGAGTTTTTATTCAGAAATACGACGTGCCTCCCTTCGTCCTTCCATTATCCCAAGCCGGGATAAAATTCTGCGGTTCTTATCTACACGGCGATCCCGAAATTCGTTGTCACGGGCGAGCAAAATCCTACTTGACGACCGAGCCAAGGCGGTATATAGCCAAGCTTTCTGAAATTTGCTACGCCCTGGAAATTCGGAATTCACCGCGGGTAACCCGCGAAGTGCCGAGCTGGCCTTCTCTTCCTCTGAGCACCTTCACTTCACGTGTACCATCCGATCTCGACGTATCTTCTGCACTCTGCCTCTCATCCCGACCCGATGCCTCCTTCACGACCGCCTTCTCGTGCTTTACCCGCCACTTTACCCGCCACTAGAGCATAATCACTACCCTCTACGAAGACTACGATGAGCCCGCAAACACAGTCGCGCATTTGGTAAACGCATTATCCTCTCTTTAAGCGATTTCGACGACAGTCTCGCTGAAGATAATTTTTACGTGCATCTGAAGTTAATCGTCGAGGAACGGATTAACAAAAAATACTACGTATACCAACTTTATAAAGAGATCATTTATATGTTACGATATCCCATTGAGAAAATAACGTCATAATTTAAGTAATATAATTTGCCGTAAAAATAATTATATATATATATATATATATATAGTTATTTCTGTTTCTCAACATCTGAATGATTGATTCTTATGTATTTTTAGCTATTAAAAAAGAATATAAAGTTAAAAATGATTCCATCGCCAATAGATTTTAAGAAGTCAATGATTTCATTTTTAAAAAATTCTACAAATAATTTATAACTATTTTCTTTTACTTTAAATATGTGCTAATAAATTTTATTTTAATACCACTTAAAATTGTATATGTATAATAAAAGAGTTGGCTTATGTATAATATATGTATAAAAGATGGCTTTACTATTACATTAATTTTCATATATTGTAAAAAGATATTTAAATTTCTTATACTGCATTAATTATACTACAAAACTTATTATACATAAAAAATTCAAAGCAGAGTTTTTAAAAATTGAAGAATAATGAAGCTTTTTAAAAGGCATATTTTTTTTTATGTAAAAGCCCAGTAAAAAATACCTGTTGTTGAGAAACAAAAAATTATTCCACTGTGTATTTATCATGTTGTATGTAAAGAGAGGAATCGCCCAATTTTCGACATACATCATTAAAATAATTACTGAATAATTACTGAAAAAGTAAAATTTTAGTGAAAAAGAACGCGAGTAATTGGACACGTCTTAGTTTTTAAAAAATATTTTACAGTTTACATATTGAATATAGCTAGTTTTAGCGAATATGCAAGTTTTTATATCTCTAAATATAACTGATTTAATTTTGTGCTCCACTATAATTGCGCTTGACTTTTGTTTGCTCTGCTTTTCGATTTTCTTTTGATATTGAATATGCAATATCAGATTTATTTTATGTTACAGTAATTCGACACGACATTGTACATATACGACACCGGCATAGCAGTAATAGCAACTGATCCGACGACACTAGTTAACCTATTGGCCTGGACTTGCACGAGGCTATCTTGCAGTTGCAATGCAAGCTACCCGACTGGACACACGAAATTGTCTCGTATGCAAACTTTGTCCGGATCTGATTACAAACAGTCCCCATCGCCTTCGCAAGCAGCAGTTCCTGTATTAACTACATCGAATGTATAAACTTCTGTTTTAAACACAAATAGGAGAGAAGAAAGCTATTTTTAGTCAGAGCAGATCTTGATACTTAATATTCATATGATAAATATATAAATACAATCAGTTCAATTAGATTGTAAAGAATAATTTCACAATTAAATTACTTGTTCGTCGAGTTTATAACAATAGCATCCTAAAAATCTGTAAATAGCTTATTGCGAAAAACTCACTTCAGCTGGGATTTGACTTTATTTTAACCAGCCACTTCTCTACAGCCACACATTCATACGTTACAAAAAAAAAAAAAAGGAAAAAGAAAAATTTTCCGATAAATCCAGATCTACGAAAATCAAATCATAAGCGTTGAGATAAAAGAGAAATCTATTTTTCCCTTAATTGATACGCTCTCGTATTCATAGCGTTATACACGTCCTTTCAGCGCCGTGCCTGTACTTTGGTAGCAGGTGTGATAACGCCCTGCGAGTCACGGCCGATATGAATATTCGATACGCGCGGTTCATTCGTTGGGTGCATCAAGTGTGAAATCAGCGAGTGCCATCGCGAGGGGGTGAACGTACTAAACTGAAAAATCGGCACCTCGGGACAGACGAGATCGTTTATATGAGGGACGCTCGGTGAACAGTTATAAAATATCAAATTTAGAATGGACCTTTTTTTTTCTCCATAAATTGGCACGGAAACCAAATGATGAAATACAAAGTCAGGATATATAAATAAATTACAATCAAAGAATTAAAATATCTCGATTCAACAGAATATTATTATGAGTAGTAGATTATAATAATTGTTAATATAATCCTTGTTCAACTAATTAAAGATTGAAAATAAAGTGGACTTATCGACTCTTAATTTTTCGCTTCAATTCTCCGAATGGTAATTATAATTACAGAAGATTTAAGCTTCGTATTATGTACAATTTAATCCTATATTGTAGTGTACGTGCAACAGGACGAAACAAACGATTAGCCGTAAGCAAATAAACCGTAGCCAATAAAATAAGTAGATTAAAATTCGTGCTCCGATAAACTTAATAAGAACAGCAGCATGTCATATTGCAATCATAATTAAAAAATTCAATATTCGATTGAAGAGTAGCAAAATCATATCAAATCAGAATAATGAAACGTTTGAATATTTTATTTTGAAATTTTATCTTCTCCATACGCTTATACATTCACAAAAATCAATTTTTGTAATGTAAAAGATAATGTATAGGTTAAAATGAACATAATAAATAGATGAAATATCGCACATCATAAATAAAACAGTCTTAACTTTTGATGGATGAATTAAATAATAATATTGTAAAATCTATCAAATCATTTTTTTTACAATAATATTATTACAATAATATTTTTACAATAATAATATTGTAAAATCTATCAAATCATTTTTTTAAGCAAGATCTCCTAAAACACTCAAACTGACAAATTCATTAAATATAAATATCTTAAATCAACAAAAAATTCATATTTTTTATAGATTAATTATTCTTTTTTTGACACAGATGTAATAAGAAAACAGGCTGCGCACTTTTATGAAATTGTCACTATCGATTTAGTAAGAGTGAGATGGTTTTTTTTGAAAAATGCGTTTCTCTCTCTCTCTCTCTCTGTCTCTCTCTAAAGTATCGAGTTGAAGAAAAATGCTGATAGTTGAAGAAAATGTTCGCGGACTACTGGATGAGGAAAATATCCGCTAGATCCGCAAATACCGATTATAGGACTAAGATTACGCCAAATGTTGATCGTTTTTACTGTTCGACGCAAAATTACCATTGCGATCTCACGTTGCGTCATTACTTTTTCCCAGATTCGCGAGAACATGCATCAAGGATAATTCACGCATTAGGGGGTGCGCTTATGGCGTTCTTGCGGCCTATGGGCATGCCATCACGATTTCTAGCACAATGCGCTATTCTACTGTGATAGATATACAGCTGTAATGCTGCGCTGCCATCCCCTTACCATCGACCCTTCCACCCGGCGGCTCTATATTAACCCACGAGTGCCGGCTGCACAGACACGTATACCTATACGCTCTATACGGACACAGCGACGTGACAATACATGCCGGGATACGCGTGCATTAATATGTAGATGCGTATACGTGTGCACACAGCCGTCTGAGAATTCCTACTATTCATATGTAGATGCGTCTTGCGTCATTTTGCTTGAAAAACCGCCAAGTACTCCATTATCGTCCAAGCGTTACGTTGCTTTACGGATATGCCCGTTATATCGCGTCGGCAGTTAATTGAATGCGAGGGATTATACTTTCAAATTATTGCTAATTATGTTTTAGCGTCGTTAATATGGTTAACCCCGTGGAACGGCATGTAAAAAGCCTTTCTTTGCGACGCGCGGATTATCGTCTATCTCTGTTTGTCCAGGGCTTTCGGCTATCGCATTTTCACGTCAGTCCACGTCAACATGAGGAAGAAAAACGTTTTCTGCAATATATATTCCAATTTCCCCATCATTTCAAATATCATATTTATAACACTTACAACAATGGCTGGCAGTCGCCGTCGATTACCGTCAGCGGTTTTCGTTTCAATTAAATCAATTATAACATTTCGAGAGAACTGCAGATATTTTATTAAAAGGCAAATAACGTACACATTTGCGTGTGTTCGAGGGCCGTGTAGTTCCGGTTAAAAAAAATTATATGCATATATATAATGATGTAGTGTAAACACAAAATTAATTAATAAGTTTCCGAAGCGGAGCAAGCGTTTCGTTACATCATTCCACGATCCAATTAAGTCGGATCAATATCACGATTATTAATTTATTCATCGGAGTTAGAAATGCCCACTCTCGGCATACACGCAACACTGGCCGTTGTAAAATTTTAATGATGTTCAAAGTAGACGTCGAGATGCGGCATCCCGCCGAGAGTCACGATGACAGGAACGATGGAGGGCTTTATGTGTGGGGAAAAAAAAGCCGAGAGAGCACTGCTCTCCCTCTTCGGCCCCAGAGCGCCGGTGACCTTTTAGTACAAACCGGAAGTAAGGGTGGTGCTCGTGACAACACACAATCGCGACGCGACGAGGGTCGTTCAACTATAAACGACCACTACAATTACGGAAACGCGCGCTAGGGCCTCTCGACTGGTTAAAGCTCTGCACCGAATAATTAAATGAATATACGCTACCATTTCGGATTTCCCTTTATTCCGCCATACGTTTAGCACGCGCTCGTGACCCGCAGTCACATTTCCCTAAAAAGAGTTTCGCTGTAAACTTAATGACGAAGCTGAAAAATTAACAGATTGAAGGAGAGTTCCTAAAAGTGACTGTGAAATATAAATATAACATTACAATAATACGAACGTATTAAATAATTATATGAAGTTTATTACTATTCTCTATTGTTTGATCGTTTTAATTTCTCGTAAAAAACATATATACGATTTCGTAGTGAAAAATCATTGATATTGATATAGATTTCCTAAAGAGATACCTTCTTATTTCTTGGAAATTAACTATTGCACTTTTTTAATGTTGATAACAATATGATCTGTTTTTTTAAACAACATAAAGTATGCACATATTATAAATGAATGAAAAACATAGAAGTGAAAAGATTCTAGAAAATTTTGTATACATTCACTTGTAAATATTTTGTAAAGATAAATGTGAAAGAAAAAGAATAAAAATATATAACATTATTGCCTAATGTGTCAGTTTTGGAGCCCACTTTGTCAGATACTAATTTTTACTTATCGTAGTTCAATTATTGCAAAATTTTATAAAGTATTATAAAAACTGTTATATTATCCGATAAAACACTTTTTAGTTTGTATTTATTTTCCTAAAATTTGACTTTTAACTTCTGTTTACGAAATATTATCCAGAAACAAAGTAGTATGTTAATATCGGCGATCTTCTTCTATTAACAAGCTGTTCTCTACTAAGAATCCATTTAATTGCTAATTATAATAATAGATGTTAAAATGATCAATGACGATCATTAATTAATTAGTAAATAAACACTAAATGTAAGCTAACGTTTAAGGAAATTTTGTCATCTTTGCAAGAACCATTTGCGTGATAAAGTGCACCGGTAACGATGGGTGGCTAAGGTATTAGTGTCCTTCTAGACAATTCCGAACGGCCGCGTTCCATGGGCTGGACGCCATGCAGAAATTAAACCAATTATGCCTGTCAATTTGTGTACGCTCTGGTGGCATAATCATAGCACTCGAATCCCGTGCCACGTTGTTTGACCATTAGCGGGTATACCGGCTGTCAGCGTGCCGTTCCTATCAAAAGGACCCTCGGTATCCTACGTCGCATTTGCACTGCCACCGTTCTGTTTCGGTTTTGGCGCCAAAATTAATCGGTCGATTGCTTAAATTAAATTAAATCGCGCGGAAAATAATAACTCATGAAACGTATTTAAAAAGGAAAATAACAAAGAAAGAGGACAAAAGAGAGAAAATATCATGTAGCAAAATTCATCTAATATTTCCATTTCAACGCATTCATTTGATAATTAGATTTCTAAAAATTAATAATAAACAAGTGCGATAATAAGATCTCTTGACATTTTCTTTTTTAAAGATAAATATTTATCTATAAACAAACAAAAACGATAAGATGGCATTTTATCATTTACGTGTATGTAAATAGATCTAATTTAATTAAAATAGGAAACTTTTAATTAGCAAATTATCGGTGCAGTAAAGTTTTAATTATTTTCTTCATCAAGCTTAAATTTTAGCTTGTATAAAAACTGAACGTAACTTGCAAAATTTTCCTTGCTACGAAATTGCTTATAGCATAAATTTTTAAATACTTCAGCAAAATCATTCTTTTCGTATATATATTATTTTTAAGTTCAGATCTATGGATCGATCTATATTCGTTGCACATCACATTTTCTGAGTAAATCCCTTTTAACTCGATCTCAAAGACGTATTGAGTAAAATCGCATCGACGTTTCTTGCGTGATCGATGGCGAACAATAACACGCAACGCGCGCGGTCTCGCCCAATTTGGCCGGGCACGGTCATAAATTCGCGAACGGGTCTCGACAGGGCCCTGTCGGCCGAGTGGATAGTAGTACTCGCGTTGGACATCCGTTTCGCGACGCGCGAGAGGGACAGAGAGACGGAGACCCCATTCGAGGAGCGCGTATTCGAGGCACTCCATCAGCTGCTCCTCGAGTAGGCTTTCGGCATCAAAGCGGCTCGTCCCTCAAACACGCTGGTAATGGGTCAGACTCGCTCGAGTGTCGTGGCTCTTGGAATCCCCTTGTCCTCCTGGGCTACGGCTTTCAGACCGAGCCTTCCTCCCCAAACCAACGTTCAGTCCCCCAGTCGTCTAACCGCCGTATCAAACCGCCAACCCGCCCCTGCTTGGTACATGACCGCTAGTCTCTCTCTTCCCCTGGGCTTTCCAAGCACACGTATTAATGCAGATTTCATTATGCACGCTGCCGACGCCTAGAACCGTGATTCAGCGTACCCTGCCATCAAGTGTTTACGCGGCCAAGATGCCGCCGCTACGGCTTGAATTATTCGCATCCCTTTGACGCCAGGGAACTATACGGAGCCCTTCACCGCCGCTGATTAATCGCCCAGCTTTTTAACGCGCCGTTGCCGCTAACGACACCACTGTTACATTTGAATGCAAATCGTGCAACGTGCTTGTGCAGTGCACGTAGCCGCGCACGGAACTGTTAGCTCTGTCTGATGGATCATCAATAAAAAATGTTTATTTCTTTGCAATAATGTGAACGAGCTAAAGAATAAAATGTCTGATAAAAAACTAATCTATATGGATATAAAGTTTGTTTTTTATCTCTGCACTAGAACTTTTCTTCTCGTTTTCATCAAATTCCAAACCTATTTATATATCTGTTTAACTTGACTAAATGCGTTTAATTATGCGTAGTAATTATTTGATTCAAGTATTTATATATTTAAGTTAAAATATATATGAATCATGTCAACATGTTGTTTGTTTGAATTAATAAATATTTGTTTGATAGCCCGTAACCATTGAATTAAGTTAAATCAACTAATATTTTTTTGCAACAGCAACTTTTTTCTTAGTGGAAGAGCTAAAAAATAAGACTTCTAATAAAAAAATGTATCTATATGGATCTATCTGGTTTATTCTTTATTCCTGCATTAAACCAGAACTTTCCTTCTTTCTTTCACTAAATTTTAAACATACACCTATTTCATCTCTACCGAAATGTAAATTAGTCCAGCTATAAAAAAATGAACTTGTATAATTCTTGGCGGAGTTACATTGATATATTATTAGAATTTTGATTTTATAATTGATTTTATCGCGAGGGACGACGGATCAGAGATCGCGATTTGATATTTAATTTTATAGTACGGTCCGTATATATCAGTATTTCAATGAAAGCGATCTCTTTCGAAATTGAGCGAATAACTTTTGTCATCAAATACACAAACATCTATTGAACACACGATATTATGGTACAGTACCTAGCATAATATACCATGGGTACCGATGCCGAATGTAATTGTGTTTGCTTTCCCCGCTGGGAGTACTGAATTAATGATCAATAAACATGCTATGCTCTCTTTATTGACTATAATGTCATACACCGCGCGATTATCGTCTGTTATATTTATCTATCTAACATTCGCACCTTTCCAGACTACCTCCAGGGCTCCTAAAATTCTTCGGAAATGAAATATCTGAATGCTTTATCAATTAAATAATATCCTGCATTTGGCAAAAAATAATTTTAAGAAAATTTATGTGCAATAAAATAAGATTCTCCTTTTCCAAGAGTCCCTCATATTTTTTTACATAAAATAAGTTTTATCTCATAAAAATTATCTTACAAAAATAATCCTCTTTTTATATAATTTTGACGTCTTTTTCTTTACTTAGTGAAACCTTCAGTTGAGATCGATTCGGCAAATGGAAAAGTACACGGGATCTACTCTTCTTGCACCTATCAAATTAATTCACATATGCTCTCGCATAGTCGGTCCTATATAGAAGAACGGCGTAAGCTAGACGAGAGGGGTGGTAGACCGTGCGATGGTAAATGACTATTGATTCACGATGCCATTGAAAGCCCGTTCCTCACCAGAGATGCAAGGATATAATGACCAGCCATATTTGACGCTTTTCCTGATTGTCTTGCGAAACAGCAATACATTCGTAACCCTTCTCTCCCTTCTCGTAGCGCACTAAATCATATCGAATTTTAATAGATACGGAAAAGAAAGGGAAAAAATACGATTTACACGTACGTATTCTACATCGCGTGCTTTTTCTTTAGCGCGCGATTTGTTGGAAAATCTATGTTCCGCATATCAAGATGGAAACCATGTATTCGGATGCTTGTGCACGTCGAAATAAAAATACACTTCTAAAACTCGGAAACTGCATATCTAAATTCCTCGTGTCTTGAACTAGATGGTATTCAACATTCTTCCATTCACGTATCGCGCCTGATATCACATGCACACATTCGGAAGAATATATGAGATCGATATTCCTTGAATTTTTCTCCGTATATCTTATATATCATGCTTTTGAAACGAATTGGAAAAATAAGTTTTATCTCTAAATAAAGATAGCTTTATCGATGTTATAAAATAGCTCGAGAAAGTATCTTAAAAATTATTCCATCATAATATTATTTTATTGACAATAAAAAATATTAGAAAACATTTCCCTGGAAAATTATTTAATAAATGGTTTATATTTCATAAAGATTTATTTTATTTGTGCTTCTGTTTTTATTTATTTCATTTATTCATTTATGTATTTCATAAAAAGCTACTTTTATCAGGATTTCCGCAAATTGAATTCTACATAAAATGCAGTAGTAAGCAAGATCATATTTGATTTTAAATAAAATTAATCGTTAATGTAAAGTAAAAGTAAATAATAATAATAATAATAATAATAATAAATGGAAAAAATTTATTAATATAAATCACAAAAATAAGCGAAAAGAATCTTATTCGATTAAAGTGATTCTTGATGCCTATACCAGGAAAGATTTCTGATTGAAAATGAACACATCAATCAGAATTTTGGTTATTTCAACTAAAATTATAATAGATTCAACCAAAAAACTTGTAGTGCAACTCTTTTTCCAATGTAATAATATTTTTAAATGAATTTTACAATTTCC
>Ga0157363_1005382_pt1 | contig 11919 bp, 10 predicted proteins | sample AttsexASBM1_FD_111477 | JGI IMG/M metagenome (GOLD analysis project Ga0157363, IMG submission 111477) | Fungus gardens microbial communities from leaf cutter ant in Ribeirão Preto, State of São Paulo, Brazil - Atta sexdens ASBM1 | ecosystem: Host-associated > Fungi > Mycelium > Unclassified ...
ATGATCTCTAGGAGAATTCTAAGTATATTGTCTAAACAAGTTATACTCATCTCCAGAAGAATTCTAAGAGAATAGAATGAGCACTTCTGTATCACATCCCAATCTGGCTATATTCATCCTAACCCATGGATAATGTCTACTAACTTATCTACTGTCAGGCATGGTTCACACCAGTGTAACGACCTTAAGCTTGAGCTCAGGTTGCACTTAGGCAAAGATTTGAGGAAGTATAAGGGATAGATTAGAAGTGGTAAAGCATAAGGATACAGGAATGTATCTACGCTACTTATACAAGTCCATCGTCCAACCATGAGGCATACATGAGGAGTAAAACATGAGGAAACTACAAGGATAAAGCAAGGTAGCCACACCTACTACATGAGGCGCTGACTGAGGCTACATGTGGCGCAGCTGATCATGTTGTCATACCCTTTACCCATGTCCATGCTGTTTCCTAGAGGCATCGATCATAACAACCAGAGGTGAAAGTCTGCAAGATGGACTTGAAGTTGTGTGAACTTGTGGAATGACCTTGGCTTCAGCTTATGTGCTGTGCCGTCTGTCTGCTACATGGTTGCAACTTCAGATAATAGGGAGAAGTCTGAAAGGGGAGTGAGTGCTGATTTGGTGTGTCGCCATTAAATACCAGAGATCGAGTTCAATAAGAATTATCTTTGTTGATTATCAGACTAGCAAATTACAGTGTAACTACTAGTCTTATATACAAACAGATAGTATAGGAGATACTCAGGGTTTTAGTGATAAAGCCCCTATTACCCCAAGTATGTTATGAACTAAAGTCTTTAGTGTCAGACAATAGAATAACTCTTGTATTGAGTAACACAAGAGAACTCGATAGAAATTCCTTTACAAAGTAGACTACCTTATATATTACTACTAATGGTCCATGCTCACTACTGTGCACCCTACCCTAAATGACCATGTGTAGAACATGAGGCCAACATGTGATGTCCATGTTGTATGACATCACTCTATTCTAGAATCTTCTACTTCATTCTTCTAAGTCTCATGATCTGTCTTGTGACTATGCCATCAAGTTGTGACTAATGTGACAGCATGACCGATAAACCCTAACCCTAGTTGTTCTAAAAATAGAAAATAGAAAAATACATCTAAAAAAAAATAAAAATGGAAAGAAAAATAAAATAAGTCAAGTCAACTTTCTTCAATCTTGACAAAGTGGAGGTTTCAGTGTTAAGATACTGATAGGAGTAACTCCATCATGGAAGACCAAGTTGAATAGAAGTATTTCCGCTGTGGAAGACGGAATATCCAGATAGTTGTAGCACTACCTTAAGGCATGTTGTGAGAAAGGTGGCTGTCATGGAAGGCAGGCTTGTATAATTGGAGATAATATCACCATGGGAATGTAATTTCTGGACAGGTGGACTTGCATATGACATCTACACTTCTAAATCTCTTTCAGTATTAGAGGCAATTTATACTTGTTAGGAATATCTACAAATATAGCATAGTATCAGAGTTGAAGACAATAGACTTGGCTTATTTCATTATTTTTCTTCTTATTTTCTATTTTATTTTATTTTTTCAGACTTAGAGTTAGAGGTATAGCATGATGTTACATATGACTGTCATGTATTTATTACTACTACTGTTACATAGTCACATATTACACAAAAGAACATAAAAGGTTCTGGAATAATAATATCATATAAAATGTTTATTACATATTGATCTTATGAATAATGTATAGTTATAAGGTTAACATTTTATTTTATTTCAATTTTATTTTCTTATTTTTGAACTCAGAGTTAAGGGTTAGTATGATATCACAATAGTCACATATCAAGTTGTGAGGGTCATAGTCACAAGTCATGGTCACATGATTATATGACATATAAAAGAATGTAGAATGTTTTAAAAGAATAATATTATACTACATGTTAATAGCATATAATATATATGGCCTTTAAAGTAGGCTAAAACTTGTATAGCATAGACTATTAGTCTAGTATATATAAGGTAGATACATTGTACTAGAAACTTTATTGAGTTCTCTTATATAAATCCTATATAAGATTCTTCTTTTGACTATTTACTAAGTCTTAAGTCATAATATATAAAAAATAAAACAGATAACATGATTTAGTAGATATAAAGGCAAAAGTGGCTTGGAAGTAGTATTATACGAATAAATGACCTTAATAGAAAAATGTTGTGTCTAGCTTAACTTTGTCACATAGTTATATTTCAGATGAGAAGAGTTTAGATGGGAACTTGGAATAAGTATAACATTAATCCAAGTTAATTATTAGACTAAAGAATTACATAGTGTTTATTGTTCTTAAATATAAGAAATATTTTTTAAATAATAAGACTACTGTGCATACTCTGGATTGTTGTCATATGCAAGTCCACCCATCTGGAAATTACATCCCCATGGTGATATCATCTCCAAATTATACAAGCCCACCTTCCATGGCAGTTACCTTTCTCACAATACGTCTTATGGTAGTATTGCAAACATCCAGGTATTCCATCTTCCACAGCGGAGATACTCCTATTCAACTCAGTCTTCCATGACAGAGTTACTCTGTTAGTGTCTCAACACTGAAACCCTGAGCATCTCCTATACTATTTGTTTGTATATAAGACTAGTAGTTACACTGTAATTTGCTAGTCTGATAATTGACGAAGATAACTCTTATTGAACTTGATCTCCAGTGTTCAATGGCAATACACCAATCAGCACTCACTCCCATCTCAGACTTTTCCCTATCATCTGAAGTTGCAACCATGTGGCAGACAGATGGCACAGCATATAAGCTGAAGCAAAGGTCATTCTACAAGTCTACACAACTCCAAGTCTATCTTGCAGACTTTCACCTCTGGTATGAACCACACCTGACAGTATTATCAGACTCCCAAGTCTGCTGTTGCTTCTGAGCAGTTCTGTTTACTAAATCCTCTGTCATAGTTCCATTTGCAATTCAACTCCACAATCTGTATCTCAAGTACAAAATGGCTTCCTCTCACCATAACTTTTCAACTCTGGTTCTACTTCTTGGGACACCCTTCAATATGATCTCATGTTTCAGTGACAGTATCGTCCCTGCAAACAACAATCCTAATTGGGAGGATGTTTCCACTAATCCTATTACTAACAATAATACAGCTAATAGACCTACTTCCTCTACTTGCTCATGGTCAAAACCCTGTCAGAGTGATAATACTAATAAACAATTGGCTGACGTACTTGGCCGACTTGCTAACACACTTAATTCTAATCAGACTCCCAGTTCCAATACTAATACAAGAAGAACTAAAGCTTGCATCCTCAACACTTTTAGCAGCACTAAGTCTGACAAGCTCAATAATTTCCTGTTTCAATGTCATCTATATTTCCATGCTAACCTGGTGTAATTCAACACAGACATTGCAAAAATCAACTTCACAATGACCTATCTTACTGGAGTAGCCTAGGATTGGTTTGAGGTGGGCCTCAACTAGGAAGACTAGGACATCCTTCAAGACTGGCTCTCTGACTGGAACCTATTTGTGGACGAGCTATGTTGATATTTTGGTCTCTCAGACCTCATTGGTGAAGCAGCCAATATGCTGAACAATCTCTACATGAAGTTCAGTAACAAGATTTCTACTTACAATGTAGACTTCATGTACTATGCCTTCCAATTAGGTTGGGGGAATAGTGTGCTCTGCCATTGCTATTACCAGGGGCTCCCAAATCAGATCCAGGATCCTATTTCTACCCAGAAACAAGAAAAACCCACCTTGTTCCAAGATATGTATACTTTATTGATGACTATTGATCACCGCTACTGGGAACATGACCATGAATGCCACTGTGCAAGACAGGTGAAGAAAGAGGCCCTTAAGTCTCACTCCCAGAAGCAAGAAAAAGCTTTCACCTCTGGCCTTGCCACAGCCTTCCAGAATAAGGCAAATATATCTCTGGTGGCCTCATCTACTAAGAACTCTTCCTTCAAGTCATCTCTGTCCCCTGCTCCCAAGAAACAATCCAACACTCTGTAGGTAGACCTCTCTTCCAAACTGGCCAGCAATGGCAAGTTGACCAGTGATGAGCACAAGAAGCATCTTAAAAACAATCTGTATCTCTATTGTGGTGCAGGAGACCACAAGCTGGACTCCTGCTCCAAGAAGCAAACCACAGTCACACCTAAGGGCCATGATGCTTCAGCAACTGCTTTTGAGAAACTCTTGGAAAGATAGAGAGTGACCCCTAGGACTTTGCACAGACTGAGGGCCGCATTGAACTTTCCTGTGCAGCAACGAGTCCCATCTGACTCAATGTATCCACTCTTTCTGATTCTTATTCACTCTTTGTTTCCCTTACTTCTCCCTTAATCCATGGTCAGGATCACCTTAATAAAATCCCATTCCGAGCTCTCATTGACTCTGGGTCTACTCATTGCTTTGTAAACTTTAAATTTGTGGATACTCACCATCTGAAGACATCTGCAACTCCTTTAGTTGCTCTCCACTTGTTTGATAGTTCATCAAACAGCACCATCTCCAAAATTGCCAACTTGCCCATAATTCTTTCCACCGGTAATTGTATGAATCTAAACTTCTATGTCACTCCACTTGATTCTTCCTGCTCTTTGGTCCTTAGATACAACTGGCTTGCCCAACATAATCCACTGATTGACTGGGTAAATGGGTCAATAAACTTCTGTCTATCTTTGCAGGAAAATTTCGCTCCTTCTCGTATTGCGGCCAACATACCATTGGCATCTCCATCTTTTCTGGACATCCCTCTGCAATCATTGGATCCCATGGTTTTTATATCTGTATCCGAGACCTCTGTGTCTAACTCCAAGCGACCTAACATTACTATCATTGGTATTGCAGCATTCTTGTATACATCAAAACTCCTAGGCTCCTACAATTTCGAACTTTATCTTCGCTTTTTAGACATTCAGGCTAATTCTGCAAAACTTACAGAAGCTCCTGACCTTTCCAATGTCCCTTCCTGTTATGGAACATCTTGAATACTAACAATTTTTATTTTATTTTATTTTACTAATTTTATATTAATTTTGTTTTCTTTTTCTTTTTGATTTTGGACAATGAAGAGGCATGTGACACTGCAGTCACATGATGTGACGTCATAGGTCTAGAACATGGTAGAAGGATCTAGAAGATGACATTAGGATATATGGATGCAACATAATAGCCTTGAGTATGATGTAAGATGGACATGAGGTAGTAGCACAGACCAACATGTAACAGTATAAATAGGACTCTAATTTAGCAAAGGCTCCTTGTTAAGTTCTCTTGTATTTTTCCTACTTGATTACTTAACTGAGAGCTTTACTGCTTGTGTTATCATTGGACTTTATATCTAGTAGTTGCTACAACAGTAGAACTTGACAACTTTCTGGAACTCTGCATTATGCGGACTCTTATTCCCTTTATTCTTTTATCATTCTCAACTAAGGGCAGTGTGCCCAAAGTCAAGAAGATCTATAGCCAGACTCTAGGCTTAAGGAGCATACTAGCTAGGTAGGGGAAGCTTAGCCAGTCAGTTGCGCAGTAGCCTACTTACATATATTGATTGCATTATCTTTTGTGGACATGATAGATAGATTTCTCTAGTAGTAGGCTTGTGCTGCTGGTTCATTTGTAATCAGTCCACGTAGAGTAGCAGTGTTGTCCAGTAAGGAAACATCTAGTTGAGAGATTCCTTTCTTAGGGATAGTAGCCAGTGTTTATTAGGGTAGTAGTCAGTAAGACAGTAGATAAGTAGTTAGTAGACAGTGTAGGTGGGACAAGAAGAGTGCCCACTATCACTTACAGAGGATTTACCACTGTTTAGAATTGATAGTGAGAGAATAAAGAAAGATCGTAGTCACTAGAAACAAGGCCACAGTGATAGTATACCACTGGTAACAAGTAACAGCGAGAGAATAGATTTTTGGTTTGAAGAAGAAGAGATTAGATATGAAATAGCAGATATTATTCAGATAAAAATAGAGGAAATGATTAGAGTATATGGTGAAGAAGAGATGGTTAGAATGATGAAGGTGATAATAGAGAATAATGCAATGATGTTAAAATTACAAAAACAAATAGTGGAGTTGCAAGTAGCAGAAGAAGAAAGGAAAAGGAAGCAAAGAAGGAGACAGGAAGAGAGGGAACAAGAAAGAAGAGAGTATGAGGAAAGATGGGAGGAGGAAGAACAAAGGAGCTGAAAAGAAAAGGAGGAAGTAGAAAAAAGAAAGAGAGTAGATGAAGAATGGAGAAGGGTCGAAGAAATAAGAAAACAAGAAGAGAGAAGAGCAGAAAAAGAGTGGAGACGACAGAAAATGTAGGAAAGAAAGAGAGAGGAGAATAGACAGAGAGCGATGGAAGAGAGAAAGTGTTTTGGATACAGAGGTTTTGGGCATATGGCCCATTATTGCAGAAATATGAAAGAAGAGGGACCAGCATAGGTGCCCTTAAATATATTTGAGGTGTTGAAAGATAGAGTGATACAGAGAGGAGAAGGAGGTGAAGGAGAAGTAAGAAAAGATAGAAAAGAAATATTGAGGGAAGAGAAAGTAAAGAGGGGGATAGAAGTGAGACAAACAAAAGTGGAGAGAAAAGAGAAGAAGGAGAAGACATTGAGAGAGATAGTAGTGAAAATAGGACTGAAGCAAGAAGAAGAGGAGGAGTGGATTGTAACAGAGGCATTGTTAGATAGTGAGGCAACAGGGTTGGTGATGAGTGAAGAATTTGCAAGGAAGTATAGGTTTAAGAGGATAAAGCTGGAGAGGCCGATTTATGTAAGGAATGTGGATGGAACACTGAATTATGTGGGGCCAATAAAAGATACAGTAGAAGTGGAGATATTTTTCAAAGGGCATAAGGAGAGAATGTTGATAAATATGATAAGAGGACAAAAGTGGAGTGTTATATTAGGTATGCCTTGGCTAGCACACCATAACCCAGAGATAGATTGGAAAACAGGAGAGGTACAAATGACAAGATGTCTGAACAAATGTGGAAAGAAGTGAAGGATGGGGGAACAGACAAAACCAGAATGGAAAAAGCAGCAGGAGAAGGAAGAAAGGAAGGAAATAAGAAGGCCAACAACAGATGAAGAGATAGCAATAGTGAGAATAGTGGCAGAAAAAGAAGAGGAGTTAGATGAAGAAGAGGTAAGGAAATTGAGAACAACAGAGGAAATGGTTCCAAGACAGTTCCATAAGTATTTGAAAGTGTTTGAGAAAAAAGAGTTAGGGAGGATGCCAATGAGGAAGGCCTGGGATCATCCCATAGATCTCAGAGAAGGTTTTGTGCCAAAAAAGAGAAAGATATATCCATTGTCAAGGATAGAGAGAGCAGAAGTGCAGGAGTTTGTGAAGGATCAGTTGAGGAAGGGGTATATTAGGCCATCGAAGTCATCACAGATGTCACCAGTGTTCTTTGTGCTGAAGAAAGATGGAAAAAAGAGGATGATGTAGGATTATCAGTATTTGAACAGTTGGATGGTCAAGAATAATTATCTGTTATCACTGATTTCGGATTTGATAGATAGTATTTGGAAGAAGAAGATGTTTATGAAGATAGACTTAAGATGGGGATATAGCAATGTAAGGATAAAGAAGGGAGATGAGTGGAAGGCAGCATTCTTGATGCCAGAAGAGTCATGTCAAGATTGTTGATGGTAGACTTGATTTTTATTTTTATTTTATTTTATTTTATTTTCTATTTTTAGAACAACTTGGGTTAGGGTTGATCGGTCACGCTGTCACATCAGTCACAACTTGATGGTGTAGTCATAAGACTGATTACGAGACATAGGGGAAAGGAGTAGAAGGTTTTAGAATAAAGTGACGTCATACAACATGGACAACACATGCTGGCCTCATGTCATACACATGGTCATTAGGGTAGGGTGCACAGTAGCTAGCATGGACCATGGGTATTAGTATATAAGGTAGACTACTTTGTACTAGGAACTCTATCGAGTTCTCTTGTGTTACTCAATACAAGAGTTGTTCTACTGTTCAACTCTAAGAACTTTAGTCTATAACATTAGAACTTGATTCCTTATCCTTGATCGCTTAACACGAGCCCTCAAACCCATTCATCCTTTTACTCTTACTCATCCTTGACCGAAGGTCAACACCGATCTTTAGTCAAGAAGATTACTGCTGGGCCCTAGGCATAAGAGGAATACTAGTTGAGCAGGGAAAGCTCAGCTGTTTGTCAGCACCAAAGCCCACTGGTGTTTCTCAGACGTATTATCTTTTGTGGATGTGATCTTTACTTTTTCCATTATCAGCCTTGTGCTACACATCCCCTTGTGGTGTGTCTACGCAGAGGAACAGTAGTTTGTTCTTAAAATAGCTACTTAGAGTAGAATGACCTTCTTAGGTCAAAATAGTATACACCTTTCCTTAGGGCGGTAGTTGGTCTATAGAAGTAGTCAGTAGCAGTGTAGGCAGGGTAAGAAGAATACCTGCTATCACTTATCGAGATTGCTTCATTGTCTGAATACGAGTCTGATACTGAGACCAGCACAGGCTCGGTTTTACCACTGTACACATCCTCACCTCCCACACCACCACAACCGTCATCACCTTTGCCTATTGACTCACCACCATCCTACCACAACATGAGTCAATAAATCAACCTATATAAAATTATTTGGCAGCAGCAGGAGCAGTTGGCGGCGATGTAGGCACAAATACAGGCACTGCTTGTGGCACAGGGAGGAGCAGGAGGAGGAAGGGAAACAACGGGGTCTAATTTGGGACCTCATATGGAGGTGGCCAAACCGGCCATCTTTAATGGAGAAGCAGGGAAAGTAGGGGATTTCATCATGGCATGTAGATTGTTTTTAAGAATGAAGCTGAGGGGAGCGACGGTAGAAGAACAGGTGCAGTGGGTTTTATCATATGTGCAGGGAGGGTCGGCAGATGTGTGGAAAGAAAATGTGATAGAGGAGTTAGAGTCAGGAGAGATCGAATATGAGTCAGTGGAGGAATTTTTGATAAGTTTAAAGAAGAAGTTTGGAGGAGGAGAAGAGGAGTCGGTGAAAGTGGCAGAGTTAAGAAAGTTGGAGCAAGGAGGGAAAACGATGGAAGAGTTTGTACAGGAATTCAAAAGGGCAGCAAGAGGAAGCGGATACGAGGGAAGACCACTGGTAGAGGAGTTAAAACGAGGGATGAATGGGGGGATTAGAAGGAAGTTGATGGAGGCGGAAAACCCGCTGACCTCCATAGAAAATTGGTACAGGAGGGCGACGGCGCTAGACAGAAATTGGAGGGAGAGTAGGAGAGAGGAAGAGAGGCTGAGAGGGAAGAAAGAGATGATTGGAGGAGCTCCTAAGCAGGAGCAGAGACAAATAATGCCATGACCCTTAGTGTGGCAGAGGAGACCACAGCCTCCTCAGCAGATGACAATAGGACCTGCTCCGATGGAAGGAGTAGAGAGGAAGAATACAGTGGTTGTAAGGGGACAAGGACAAGGTGTGGGGATTCCTCCTAGGTGGGACCCTTTTGTTATGGAGGTGGATCGGGGACGGAATTGTTATGCTTGTGGGGGTTTTGGGCACATGGCCCGCAATTGTAGGAACCAGGGACAAAGGGGAAGAGTAGTGGACAATAGAAGAGTAGAGTATAGTGGAGGAAGGATTGAGGAGATTACGAACTTTGCAGACAATTTAAAAGAGGGAGAGAACCTAGAACTCCTCAACTAGGTTCTCCAAATAGATACAGTGTATTAGCTAAAGAAATAGAAGCTGATGCATCTGGAAAAGAGGAGACTGAAGTAAGAAAGGCAGAAGGGAAGACATTGAGGGAGGTAACAATAAAAATAAGACTAGAAAGATTGGATACGCAGGAGGGAATTACAGTGGAAGCATTGTTGGATAGTGGGGTGACAGGATTAGTTATGAGCTCTGAATTTGCCAGAAAACAGGGCTTTAAGCTAAAGAAGTTGGAGAGGCCGATGCAGGTGAGAAATGTGAATGGATCTTTCAATAAAGAAGGACCAATAGAAAATATGGTAGAAGTGAATGTATATTATAAGGGGCATGTGGAAAGAACGGAGATTGATATGATGGGAGGACAGAAGTGGTTGGTGATCTTGGGAATGCCATGGCTGGCATGTCATAATCCAGAAATCAATTGGAAGACAGGGGAAGTCAAAATGACGAGATGTCCAGTGGAATGTGGAAAGCAGTGGAGGCCAGTACAAGGGAAGTCGGGATGGGAGAAGCAAAAGGAAGAAGAAGCAAGGGAAGAGGCAGAGAAAAGGAAAGAAGAAAAGGAGAAGAAAAAGAAACAAAAGAAAGGGAAAACAGTAGAAGTTAGGAAAGTAGTAGAGGAGTGGAAGATATGGGATGAGGAAGAGGAAGCAGCAAAGTCAGAAGTGGAAGCAAAGAAGTTGGTACCAGAGAAGTTCTATGAGTGGATAAAGGTGTTTGGGAAGAAGCAGTCAGAAAGAATGCTGACGAGGAAGTTATGGAACCATGCAATAGATGTGAAGGAAGGATTTATACCAAGGAAGGGGAAGGTGTACCCATTGTCAAGAGAGAAGAGAGAGGAGGTGAGAGAATTTGTGAAGGAGCAGTTAAGGAAGGGTTACATTCAGCTGTCAAAGTCACCGCAAACAGCGCCGGTGTTCTTTGTAGGAAAGAAAGACGGCAAAAAAAGGATGGTACAAGACTACAGGTATTTAAATGAGTGGACAGTAAAGAATAATTATCCACTCCCTTTGATATCTGATGTTCTAGAGAATATTGGGACGAAAAAGTTGTTTATGAAGATGGATCTAAGATGGGGATATAACAACGTAAGAATCAAAGAGGGAGATGAGTGGAAAGCAGCATTCACGATGCTGGAAGGGTCGTTTGAACTGACTGTTATGTTTTTTGGGTTGACAAATTCCCCAGCAACTTTTCAAGCGATGATGAGCGAATTGTTGAGAGATTTGATTAACACAGGAAAAGTAGCAGTCTTTATTGATGATGTGATAGTGGGAACAGAGACGGAAGAGGGATATGATGAGTTAGTAGCGGAGGTGATTAAGAGGCTGGAGGAGAATAATCTGTACATGAAACCGGAGAAGTGTAAGTGGAAAGTAAGGGAGGTGGAATTTTTAGGTATGGTAATAGGACCAGAGGGGATTAAGATGGAGAGGGAGAAAGTAAAAGGGATCTTGGAGTGGCCGACACCAAAATGTGTCAAAGACGTTCAGAAGTTCTTGGGACTGGCAAATTACTATTGCCGGTTCATAGAAGGATTTGCAACGGTGGCAAGGCCATTACACGACTTAGTAAAAAAAGATAAAAAGTGGGAGTGGACAGAAAAGGAGGAAAAAGCATTTCAAGAGTTGAAGGAACGATTTACAAAGAAGCTGGTGTTGGTAGCTCCAGATATTGACAAAAAAATGAGGATGAAGGTAGATGTATCAGACTATGCAATGGGGAGAGTATTATCAATGGAGTGTGAAGATAGACTGTAGAGGCCAGTGGCATTTCTTTTTAAGTCGTTGAATGAAACGGAGAGAAATTATGAAATACACGATAAAGAGATGCTGGCAATTATTAGGGGATTAGAAGCGTGGAGGCACTTGCTGGAAGAAGCTCAATCTAAGTTCAAGATTTGGACAGATCATAAGAACTTAGAATATTTCATGAAAGCGCAAAAATTAAATAAGAGACAAGCTAGATGGGCATTGTATTTGTCTTGATTTGATTTTACTTTGAAGCATTTAGCAGGAGCTAAGATGGGAAAGGCGGACAGACTTAGTAAAAGGGTGGATTGGAAAATAGGGGTAGACAAGGACAATGAGAACCAAATACTTATTAAGGATAATTGGATTTGTAGTATGTATGAAGTAGTTGTAGAAGGACCTGAGGTAGACTTAGTAGAAAAAATAAAAAGAGCAAGAAGTAAG
>Ga0157363_1005383_pt1 | contig 11919 bp, 11 predicted proteins | sample AttsexASBM1_FD_111477 | JGI IMG/M metagenome (GOLD analysis project Ga0157363, IMG submission 111477) | Fungus gardens microbial communities from leaf cutter ant in Ribeirão Preto, State of São Paulo, Brazil - Atta sexdens ASBM1 | ecosystem: Host-associated > Fungi > Mycelium > Unclassified ...
CCACTTTCTGGTTTAAACTTAACTTCACTTAACTTGATAATAATGTTAATCACTATACTGGTAATTTTGCTAAAGTGATAATTTCAAAAGTTACTATTAAACTTTATTGAAAAAAATGACTGGTTGGATTATTTAGAATTCTGATTAAAAATAGACGAATCAGAATTTTTTGGTTTATTAGAATTCTACTTGAAATAACAGAAATTCTGATTGATACAATTAGAATCTTCTAGTTTGTTCATTTTCAATTATATAGATATTTCTCTCAGTACATCGATAGAAAAATATAATTTTTATTTTATATTGGAACTTTAAAAACAAACTCAATTTTCTAATTCTAATTTGCTAAGCAAAACATCAAAGAAGAAAGATTAATTAAGAGGATAGCAAATTGAACTAATTTATTAAAATTCAGATTCGCAATGAATAATAATTAATTTTTAAATGATACATAAAGTGCGTTTAAACTTTTGACTTAGTTTTCATCAAGCCAAACAATTAAATATATTATTTTAAAAGTTATTCATCATTATAAAATCATTAGTTTAGTAATTAATTATAGCTAGAAAAATATAACTTTTACATTATTATTAGGCTAAGTCTAACCACAAATTAATCAGAAAATAAAAAACTAGGCTTTAATGGGGTGAGTTTTTTCTTTTTGTAGAACTCTCTACGTCATTTTAATATTACGTCGCAACCGTTTTCGAAGAATCGATTCTCCGTACGTTTCTCAGGAACGAATTAACTAAAGCGCGTTCATTAAATAGAGTGATACTCGCCGATGCACGAGGTATATTTCGCATGCAATTAAAAAGCGAGGAAAAAAGAAAAAGATTAATTTTCTCATACGATGCGATCATAGTTAATGCAGCTATTCGCAGTTTGTACGTGAAATATGTTTAAACTTGATAAATAAAAACATCCATGGATATTTTAAGCTCTGTCGACCTGCTTCGCTCCCTCGATCATAGGACCTTCTTCATCTCTCGCACGTATCGTCTATATTTAATGTTTATCAAACGTTTGGCGATTGTATCGGAAATTCTACGTTGCGAGGGCACATGACGAGTTCTCACGAGACGCTTACGGGCTGGGTGTTGATGCAGAGACGTGCATCAATTAATGCGGCGGCACACGTGAATGTGCTGGTGCATAACACCGTTGGTAATGTGGCCCGCCACATGGCGGCGCGACGCTTTGCATGGCACATCAATCCTAAATCCGGATGTTGGCCCATCGCCAATAATAAACGATCGTACGCACCAATAGACGACGAACGAACATCTGAACCAGCATCTGGATACGAATCTACGTCATCCATGTCGATTAAAATTCGTAATAACGGAACTCAAATAAAAAGAAAGTTTCTCATTGGATTTGTCGGTTCAATCGTCACTACCCTCCTACATGAAATGTCCCTTATTCTAAACGTAAAAATGACAGCGTTTTGCATTTCATTCAAACAAATCGATCATTCATCGATCAAGACAAAATTGGAATTTCGTTGAGATTCTATATGGACCGACCGTAATTTGAAACGGTGATTCGGGCGACGTTGAAATTCGATAGATTCCGACAATCACATGCATTGTTAGGTTTTCGAACTTTGTGATTCTCTTTTGACCTTCTTCTCCAACTTGAAATCGTCGAAAATCTTGGCGTTTTCTCGGATCGCGTCTTTTAAGCTATAACTATTCCTCCGACGATCTGCATGATGTCGGTTTCTTATGCGCGACGCAAACATTTCGCCGGAGCAGATCATGTAGAAGCAATGAAGCTTCGACGTTGTTACGACTGTAACCCGCCAAATGGGCGACGATGGAAGCTCGGAATGGCGGTACGTGACAACGGAACCGCGTCAAAGAGCGTTGTAAACCGTTGGGACAATCGCATCCCGCCTCGCGATTTTCCAAGCGTTTGTCCAGCCGACTGCCACATCCAACATCCCGGTGCTCGCTACCGCAGAGCCGTGAAATAGAGAGGCGTATAACGTTTGACATTTAATGCGCGCCGAAGCATTGGCTTAGATTACAATCGGTGAACGACGAGTACCCCCGGAGGGAGGGCGCGAAAGCTCACTCGACTCGAATGCTCTTTCGGCGGGGGTGGTATAGTCGACGCTCAAATATTTGTAGAGCGTTAGGGAAAAAACTGATGGAGCCGAATAAAAAAAAAAAGAAAAAAAAAAGAGAGAGAAATTGAATAGGTGGGAAAGCGAATGCTTTATACCTCGTACAGGTACGATCGGGTAATCGTGTAAAAAAAATTCGCTGGCCGTATGTCAGAGTATGGTTACAAAACTGGGAAAAAGCGCAACGTAATTCCCGTTTCGAGAGAATGCGTTACTTTGCCGCAGTATCGTAACCCGACAACACAGTAAAGAGATACAGGGATAGCGATATCGCGGCAATCGTTCGATTTCTACTTGCGTCTGAATTTTAGCACGATGTCCCGAAAAAACACGGCCGACACGACCGCCATGGAATTGGTTTTCTAAACTTACATTTTTATTTAACGGACATGGCACGAACGTGATCATCGACGTTCAAAGTGCAATGTTCAAAATGGAAACGTTACATGTTTCCGTTAAAGACAAAATTTGCCCTACAATGTGTTCCTTTAGTGAGACAATTCGCGAATAAAGACCTCGTGCACAGCAATATTGTACGTGCAAAATTGTGAATAGAAAGTTATTTTTATAGAAAGTTATTTGTGAATAGAAAGTTTTTTATTGTTTCTTTAACCCTCCGCCGGCAATATGAGATCTTCAAAGGTACCATCGATATTTTGATTGTGAATTTGGTAGATATATTTGAATTAACAATAGAATACAATCTGACTTTTTTATGATGATAAAAACTCGTTACAGCTTTGACAAATCTAAAGGAATTTTTTTTAGATTTTTATTCGGAACAATAAAAATTTCTGTTTTTCTTTTTTAATAGTACTCTCTTAATACTTAATTTATTCAATATCATATCTAGAAAATAAATCGTCATTTATAAATCGTTTACAAAAATATAAAAATAAAATTCCATTTTTTATAACTTGTAATTTTGTTATTATTTATTATTTTATTTGTCTTATAAGAAAATTATTTATTTTATAAGAAAATTTATTTTATATAATTATATTTATTTTATAATTATTTATCTTACAAGAAAATTAATATTTTCGTAAATTTCCACTGAAATTATAACTTTTACATTACAGAATTTTTATATTGTATTATTTTTGTCACATAGTTTTTACATCAAGTTATTTTATTCCGAATTTTATGGTTTAGCTATGCTTAATAAACTGATCAATTGACTATTAGATTCCTACTGCATGTAGTCAATCATATTCGCATTAGTTTGAGTGCGCACAGTCCGCATGGCAATCATTGTTATATGGCATGACGTTCAATCATACGACACTCTGCTCCCGACAATAAAATTCAAATCCTATTTATAATCACGAACAGACAAAACGGCAGGGCGCCAACCATGCCGATGTGCCGGGAGTGCAGGTGCGCATTTATTTATCCTGAATTGCACTGGATCGCAACCTGGGCTTCAATACGAGTTAACACTCGGCCGGAGACGCATTGTTTGATCGCGTCAAAAAGTGACGATAACGCGCTAAGCGCGCGATACTGCCGACAAATTCGCACGGAAATTGGACGAAATATGAGTATGAACAGCACAATGGAATAGTTCTCTCGTGATTGGTCAGCGCTCTGCCGCGAGCGATTCTAGACGAAATGCACGCCAAAAAAGTGTACGGATCTATTTCGAAGAACCAGTTATCCGCTTATACAAACAAAACGTCAAATGTCAATCATCGACGAAATTAATTACGGGTTGCAATTAATTTGCCAATTAGATCACGGCCAGGATCCATTTAGATGTAATCTGCTCGCTGACAGCTCTTTCAGTGTTCCCTCTGCTTTGGTATCTGTAGTATCGCAACATCCGACGCGAGCACACAGAGAGGCCTGGCATTTGCTCCGAAGCAGTCGACAAATTAGCCGTATTAACGGGCACAACCGCGAACGCAGATTTCGCGCAGTTAGTATGTAGTTCCCCACTTGATATCCACGCGAAGGATTATTCAAGTTAACTCGAGCCAGACGCTTGCGAGCGCGCATCCGTAATAATTAGAATAACTGAATTATGTAACACGAAAATGTCGAGAGAGCGCTCGTAGCCGAACCGTGTCTTCGGCGTGCTTTGTCAATTTTCGTATTCGGTTGATGAAATCATCCGCAATAATATGCAAAAGGTTCAATTGTAAGTTATGATGGAACTTCTTTTAGAGAAAATCAAAATAACATTAAGTTTATCAAGCTTAATAATTAATGACTAACATTAGATTCCTATAATTCTTAACGACAGTGTTTGTTATATTGTCATTGCTCAGTTTTCTTACATTCGCGACGACGATGTAATAACATCCCAGTTGTCATTAAGAATTACAAAACAAGTCTTAAACTATTTAAAATTTAAGCTATGAACTTTAAGAAATTGACCAATCGATAATCATAGTTGATGATTTTTAAACTTTAAATCGTAAGAACTTGATCAAACATAATTGATTATTCTCTTCACATTCACTATGATTAGTCAATTTCTTAAGGTTTAAGTTTCATGCCTAAAAGTTTATTGTAGACGCCACTTTAGAGAGACATATCCGAAAATGCATGAGAATATGAATGATAAATATGAATATTTTTTGTCAAAGAGATCTTGAAGTCAGTTATAGGATCGGTATTAACTTGCCGATGGGTAATCAAGTAATGAATACACCGTCGGCAAAGACCGTACGTATATAAATCATGCCAGCGAGGAGGATGCCAGGGGCTACAGGGCGAGCCCTTATCTCCAATCAGTACATTGATTGCACGCAGGCAGGTCAAATACCGGCAGCGCCACTCGGCCCTAGCACGATAGCTTATTCAATTTCCGAAACGGCATTCACCATTCAATTCGGCGGTTATCAGCCTATGCCCATCCCCTATCTGGATTTTGCGTGATTCTCTAGAAAGCTGCGTGAATTCGTTCCAAAAGAAAAAGCTCGGATTTATCAATGGGTATAAATCGAGATAATCAAGGCGTGTGGGCACGTGATCCACTCTATTTTTACGAAAGCCATGCAGATCTTTGAATTTCGATCACGAGGAAAACTCGAGAAAGAAAGTTTTCGAAAAATTAAGTAAAATAATTATTTGTAGTCTTTGTTTTAAGCATTTCTGAGAAGCAATAGTTTCTTGTTGAAGTGCAAGCTCATCAACAAACATTACTGCACGCGCAATTTATAAACAGATGACCATCTAAACGTACAGAAAAATGCTTGATTAAAAATAGACGAACTAAAAGATTCTAGTTATATTAATTAGAATTCTTCAATTAGAATTCTAATAGATAGAACCAGAAAATTTTGATTCTTCCATTTTCAACCAGATTAATCCAATCAGACATTTTTTTCTAAGTGTAATCTATAACTGACTGTATTTAAATCTTTATTATCTAAAAAATTACTGTTTAAATTTTTCGGGAACTTTCTTGCTATAATAAATTGAGTCGCAAATTTTAAAACACCCTTATATTCTGTTGTATATTAACTATCCCTATGATAACATAACATCGAAGAGAAATATTCTTCACTACGCGAGAGATATCTCTGACGCTAATTTGATAAGACCAAGTTCTACCGCGAGTACAAGCATTATCATTCGGCGCATTTGCCGTGCGCGTGGCTATCATTCAGTATCTACCGGGCGGTAGCGAGGCTGCGCACTTTCCCGCAGTGTACATAGATAATCGAGCTTAATTAATTGCTCGTGATGCGCGCTCGGGGCTCAGCAAACACATTTACTTATTACCATCCATCTTGAGCGGTGCCTCTCAAGGGGATCGATTTTCCAAGTGCACGCGGCTGATGACACAAATTGCCAAAGGGTCGATGCTCGATCGTAACGCGATCGTTAAATAAAGGCGCGGCTTTTTTCTCCATGATCTTTCTACGACAGCACGACGAGCGTGCCGTTGAAAAAAAAAAACTTACTTAATTATCCTTCAGCAGCTTCCTACAGTAGCGTTCCAAAAAGAACGAGAGTTAATCGTGAACCCTAAACGACTTTTATGTATGAGGAGGCTTGGAACTATCTGTCTTCGTTCGTCCATTTTGCATATAATGCGTATACGGTGTGCGATGTTCCTCCACGTGTGTTAACTTTAATCTAAAATTCCTTTGCGAGGATAACGCGCGTCGACATATTCAACAAGCGTCGCTGCCAATTAGTACGCAGAAAGTATCAGCTTTCAATTTTAATAACACTTCTCTCCTCCCGCAACGTTCATCTCGCGTTTACACTTCACGCTCTCATAAACCGCAAATAGAGATATCGTTTTAAAGATAAAATAATGCAAACTTTCCTCTCCATGACGGAATTGATGCATATTTTCGAAAACGTGACAATATATCGCTGCGATACTGTGGCACGCTGCCAAAGTGCCAATTGCCATCATCTCTCTGCTGCAATCGAACGACTACAAGTATCGGACGCAACAACGAGATTACGCGGTAGTTAATAGTCGGTCACCTTAATCGGTACGTCTCGTCGCCGAAGTACGGTCTACCCGAGCGGAAATCTCGCTCATCTGATCATTATTGACTGGTACAGATCCCTTGGGTCATAAGTGACATTTACACGATGCATTCATCGTTAAACTCGTCCGGAGAGACAAGGCGAGACGGAGCGGCGTATCTCAGTTCCGGTATCTATACGGACACCATGTTCCCCTGACAACGAGGCAACAACAAACGCCTAATGGCCAGTTCTCGACTCAAAGTTTAATTTCCTGACCAGCGGACAGTGCTTAAAGTGACCTTCTCCCTCCTCCTCCTCCTTCTCCTCCTCCTCCTCCTCCCCCTCCCTCCCCTCCCTCTCTCTCTCTCCAGCTCGATCTTCCTCTCCCTCTTTCTGTTTCTCCCTTGCTATCTTGCTTGTCGTCACGACTGCTTTCTCTCCTTCTATCGTCCCTCGCGCATGTTGGTCTCGGGAATCGCGACCGGACGTACAGCCGCCGCTATGAAATATTAAAGAGTTAATGGCGACCCTCTTCACAGAATCGCGAGTAATTACCGCCTGACAGTCGCGTATCATCGGATTAATCGATAGCGCGGAGTTTGATCCCTCGAGACGACATTAATTGCTCGTACGTTCGAGAAATGTGCAATCTCTCGCGTTTTCCAATCCCTTCCATAGTCCTTCCAATCTCGCGTTTTCTATCCCTTATATGAACACGACGTAATGCGATGCCATTAAAAAATTTTCTCCACGAGAGAGACAACGATACGTGTGCAGGTCGCGATAGTATGGTTGCGTTATATCGATCTCGGAGAAGAGAGCTCCATGAACCCGGAACATCCATGCTCGCTTGTTTGACGTACATATACATCGTATAATGCCTACGTGATCGTGGCACTGACCCCGACCGTAACGTCGCTTCTCTTTGTGCTTGATATGCATACGTGCAAAAAAAGTTTCGGGGGGTTGCCGAGCATGTTCCCACCCCACATATCGCGCATCTTTTCCCTCGTAATTCTTATAGAAGCATATAATAAAAGAAAAATAAAAGAAGCCAGCATAGAAGACAGATGGTCGTAATGCCAATTGTATACGTTAAAAACCAGATTTTCCAGTCTAGTATTCTGCTACCTATTATCATGTTTTTAGTCGTACATTTTAATCGAATGAAATCATACACATGATATTTACCTAAGTACATTAATGAAAATAAAAATTTTATAATTATTGAAACAAACTAATCAAAATAATCAATACAGCAATGCAATATTATTTTTTAAATAATATTAAGTGAAAACAGATCGAAAAATATTCACAAATGAATGAAGAAAGTCAACCATATTTGGTCAAGGCGGTTGCTTTGATGCTTAATAATATTTCTGTATGAATTTTATAATTTTTATAATTTCAAGTAGTTATCGGTTCAAGCAAATTGCACGACGAGTTTAATTTTCAATTTTAAAACGCGATCCTAATTATTTAAAATTGTTTAAAATTTTATAATATTGTTTAAAGACAATTAAATTAATTTAGTGAACAATTTTTCCTTAATACACTCTTTCATGTATTATTTCTTTCTTGGTACCATAAGGATATACCGTACACGTTCACACATTACGAATAATACAAATATTTGAAAGATAAAATCGTGTCATTGGTAAACCGTAAGGTCTGGCAACTCTTTTGCGTCTGCGGCAGTTCAGTGATCCTCGGAGGAAAATTGGTCAGAGAGAAAGGATCTGCAAGGCCAGCAGTAGGATAATACCACTATTGGAAACGGCATTCGCGCCAACGGAGACACGGAAGTGGTGAAGAGAAGGGGATGAGGAAGGGGTGTATTGTGCAAAGAGTTCAAGACCGAACGAAGTCGATAGGAGAGACGAAATCGCATGAGACGGACGAAGACGGAATGAAAAGCGAGGAGTGGAAACTAGGATCGAAGTACGGTCTTGTGTCCCCCACGTCATGAATCATGCATTCTCATCCCCTAGGAGCGAACTGGAGCGCGTTGCGGCGGTGCGACCCGTCCGAGAAATAAACAATGTTATTTGTTCGTTGGGATCCCGACCCATCCGCAGCGGTCCAAAGGACTTCTAGCAGGACTAGCGGCGGAAGGACGAGTGGCGGGTTCCGTGCTTTCGTAACCCACAACGATGGGATGAGATACCCGGCTACTCTCCTCCTCGTTCTCTTCGTCCTTTCTCGAGCGCTTCTGTCACTCCTTCTATCTCGTTCCCGTTTCTGTGCTCTACTCGCGAACCCATGCGCACTCTGACAGCTAGAACTGTCAACGGCAGAGGAAGCTCTCGCAACCGCTGATGGTGTTTGAACGGGGCCGAAGTGACGCGAAGGACGAGCGCATACATGCCGGACAAATAACGATACTTCCGCTTTCTCGGCAAACTGGATATTCCTGCTATCCCTGTATGCCGGTTTCGTCCTTCGTCGCCGTGAGCTTTCGTTCTTCTTGTTCCACTTGCCGCATCCTCTCTCAGAAAGGATAAAAGCAGAAATAAAAAGACGAAAATGCACGACTTTCTGTAAATATAAGAAATATCGTAGGAACCAGAAACACCTTATTGCGAGACGACTAACATGTCGTTTTTATTTTTGTTGCAGATGAACCGTCCTATCCAAGTGAAGCCAGCGGACAGTGAAAACCGCGGAGGTGAGAACAAGCAATCGATCCAATATGTCTAAATATCGAAAATTATTTCGCTAGTTTAATTACGATGAGGAATATCAAAATTCTTATCAAAAATTCGATAGATTTAAATTTAATTAAGCTTTGAAAAAGAATCATAACGCTCTTAAAGTAATGTTTCCATTTTTTACTATCCACAATATTTTCATTTTTACACCATACAAAGTAAAAAGATATCGCAAAAGATTGTAATCACATATATTTCGAATATTCATGAACAATAACAGCAAATAATTAAATATTTCATGAACACGCGGTCAGTGATGAATCAATTACAAATTAGTTTCGTGCTGGAAATACCATACTTCTCTCTCGTATTATATATAAACATAGGGGAAACAATTTTATTCTGCGCAGTATAGGTACTCGGTGTCTTTAATAGCATTAGATTCCATATCAATCGTACAAAAGTACTATGTAATAAACTACAGATAATTCGCTGTAATAGTGAGTCGCGATAACACATTGGTCGTATAAAATTCATACTCGCGCCGGCGGCGCGATAGACTACACGATAAAAAATGTATACCGCGGGTACCCACCCATCCAGTCAAGCTGATATTCATCGGCTCGTTCTCTCTACAGAGTTGTCGCGCGTGGCGGCTCCTCTTCGCGCCCGCGCCATATCTTTCTCGTACACACCTTGTGCCGAGAACCAATTTTATTAATTAGTAGAATTTTTCAACTGGCGATGCTCGTCATGTTGACATTCGCTTATCGCCATGGACGCCGCGGGTCATAAATTTCGCGTCACAGTAGGATAACGGGGGCAGGCATCCGCGTATGTATGACGAAGCTCCAGATAATCGAGAGACAAATTGTCGATTGACCATTGTTTTTAATGAGTCGTCGCTTGCGCTCGTGCCCTGCATCTCGTGTTTCCTCCCAATCGCGTGACCATACGCCCACCTTTGTCCTGCCAATCTTATAAATATATAATTTGATTGGTATTATTTGAGAAAAAGCACAAACTCTAATCGGCGCGATTATGAGCGTTGTAAACAGTATCTCGCGGAAAAATCTCGTCGCTTATCCATCCCCATTCGTTCATCCGCTCGCGCTCGCGTTCAATTCCCATACGTTAATTTCTATAAAGCACCTCGGCAAATATAACTCGTACCATTGGAGCCACGATTTAATTAAAAATATGGTATTTATCTTTGGAGGCGGGTCGTAGCCGATCGATACTGTTCCATCCGTTTGGCGAGCGCCATCGTCGAAGCTCCCAGCGTCGCTTCCGATGCATGTAAATAGCAGGGAAGCTCGTCCGGGAATTCCCGAAGGCTAAGAGCCGTTGGGGCCCCCTTCGTTACCATTCGCAAAGTCCGTACCACACCGGGGACAGCGTTCCCGACGAGCTGGCAACTACTCCGAAGTCCTTCCTGCCGACGAAGGTGGGCAGGACTCCAACGCAAGGAGTGCGCCAAGATAAACGAGGAGAATACATATAAGAGAGAAAGAGACAGATGGAGAGAGAGAGAGAGAGAGAGAGAGATACATATAGAAATGCGAAGAGATCGAGGGAGATCGCGCAGGGCGTTAGACCGGGATATGCGGAAGAAGGCACGAGGTACGGGGGCAACGAAGGGGAGTAGATGAGGGGGATCGTAATTCATATGCTAATCTGGAGGAGATGCCATTGTAATCTCCGGTCGCCTGCCTCCGTGCGGCCCCACAAAGCCTCGGCTTGACGCGGATGCAGGAGTGATCCTGAGCACGGTGCTGCTCTCGCCGTTGCTTCTGCGGCGCAGTGTATACCTATGTAGACGCTGTATCTACGTAGTCGCAGAGAGAGAGAGAGAGAGAGAGAGAGTTCAATCAGGGAGGTTACTGAACTTCGACAGCATCGTCGAGCCGCCTCCATCCTCAACGGTAACCGCCGATGTCTACCCTCTATCGCGTACGGTCGTACAAGATGGTTTCCGCCACTTCATCTTCGCGTCTCTCATTCTCTTTGTCCACCCTCTAATCGCGTCATCCTTAACAGCCAACCCGGCATGATCTTTACGATTCTTCATGATCGTTGACATAATCCTCATCAGATTATCTCGAGCCGATACAGATGTTAATGACGTCATGTAATTCGTCCGGATAACGCACGAGATCATGGCAAATCCTCAGTCGCGTAATTAGAGGTCCGATGTTACGTTGTTACGTGTAATCTGCTTTAAGATGTTAAAACCGATCCTCAACATCCATCAGAATTGAACTATATTAGAGACATATTACGTTTCAACCTCCGTGACATTTGATCACGTTTCGCAATTTTGCAATTAACAATATTACAAGATTACTATCCGATAAAATAGGTGCATTCATTCGAATATTTCTCGTCAGCAGTAATTCATATTTCGGTTTAATCCGTATATAAATTCTATCTCGATCGCATAAATGGATTCTAAGAATTTCATCTTGAACTGAAAACGGATTTAAATCGAATTGAACCACTTTAAGTTGTTCTAAGTAGGTCGAATATACTATAAGCGATTATATTTCTTGTCGATTTCAAACTATCACATGAGAAACATTGTATTTTTAGTAAGCAAACTCGATGTAACTGTTTCATGATATATTCCTATTAAAAAAAAAAAACGAAGGAAGCAGTGTTACACCGTTATATATAAAATGATAGTTTAAG
>Ga0157363_1005384_pt1 | contig 11918 bp, 5 predicted proteins | sample AttsexASBM1_FD_111477 | JGI IMG/M metagenome (GOLD analysis project Ga0157363, IMG submission 111477) | Fungus gardens microbial communities from leaf cutter ant in Ribeirão Preto, State of São Paulo, Brazil - Atta sexdens ASBM1 | ecosystem: Host-associated > Fungi > Mycelium > Unclassified ...
AAAGATAAATAAAATATTTGAAAATTATTTTTTAAATTGTAGCTATATTAAAATATTTTATTATTTATGTTTTTAAATATAAGAATATTCTCATGTAGAATCTATTTTTATTTAAATGTTATTTAAATGTTTGCTTCATCTAAATCAAATTTATCTGTATTAAAATTTCATTAAAATAACATGTACAACATTCTTTCCAAGTAGACTATTAATTATCCATATAAATTATTATGAAATATTAATCGTAATATGTTTCAACCTTACCGATGTAATTTTTTCATTAACATGGTTTTGCGTAAAGTACGTACATTGACTCGATTAACCTTGTTAATAGCTGTAATTTTCACACACGCGTTCAACTAATGAGAAACGAGATTGTTTTGGACGCTTCGTAACAGGGCACCGAATGTAGAGAGGGAGAGAATCTTAGCAGCACCCGTAATTATGGAGCCCTGTTTCGAAACGAGCCTCGCTTCGTATAGGAATGAGACCCAACGACGACGAGGCTTGTTATTGGCACCGTAAACAACACGATTATCTTCTTCCGTAGTGAAACCTGTCAAAAAAAGATTCTATTAATATTTATGACGATCCAAGAGTACGATTCACTTCGACACCCTACGGGGAAGTTAGGCTTGCCAAATTATGCGACGGGATGAGTTATAGGTTGAGGTTGCAACGCGCGATCGTTTGCTATGCTTTCATTGCCATCGGAACATATCCGCTATGCTCATAAATGAGTGATGAAGATGAATGCAGAGTACATTTATCAATTTTGCGAACGTTGCATGATTCGTGTCCGTAAAAATCATATTGGACAAATGAATTTATTTCCAATACTTATTGTGGAGATATGGCGATATATATATATATATATATATATATATAATATTCTAAAACATTTATAATTTACCTTATAACGAAAGGTTACAAATATATCATAGAATTGTCAATTAATTGAATATTAATTCTATAATTAATTAATAATAATTTATTAATAAAAAATATACGTAACATGATTGTAAAAATGGCATTAAATTATAATAATTCATTTGCGTCGGATAGAAAGGAATTTTTTTATATTAGATTACAGGTTTTAAAATAATGTATTAAATTATAGATTTTAAAGTAATGTATTATATGGATTATAGATTTTAAAATAATGTATTAAATTATAGATTTTAAAGTAATGTATTAGATTATAGATTTTAAGGTAATATAATTTTAATAATTAAAGGAACGAGAATATCGAACTAAATCTTTTTCTCTTTCTTACATTCTCTCTCTCTCTCTCTCTCTCTCTCTCTTTCTCTCTCTCTTTCTCTCTCTTCTTTAATACAAGGATTTTACACGCGAATATACATATATGAGCATGAAATTTATTCGATGAAATGCAAGCTGCATCATACAATTTCTCGTAAGACCCAACAGCGTTTCTCTTTAATGATATTTAATAATGCTACACGTCATCCGGCATCATCGTGAAAAAAAATGGCATCAAGGCATCGAGGTCAACAACTATCGTACATTCATTCGGAACATTTGATCACGAGTCGAGTAACGAGTACTTTTTTTATTGCACCGAGAAATCGCGCATATGGTAGATTCGACATGCAATGTCGATATTTTATTTCGATGTATTGTACAATATTTTTTACATCTGTCACTGGATTTATGTACGATAAGCAGGATCCAATAATCTATCAGGATGGATAGCCGAAAACTCACTGTTATTGATACGATGGCACGTTTTATTCGTTTATACATATGTTCCTCTGTTATAAATTTTAAAACGGCGATGTGTTTACACGGTAGTTGTATTTATCTTTGATATATGTATTTCCATGTTTGATGCGCAAATGTAAAAAAAAAACATTTATGTCCGTGTGTAAATACGTTGGAAAGATGAATTAAACAAAATCTGATTTCCTGAATAATTAGACCGTCGTTAAATTATTGTACACAGCATTCGCGTTGAATATATTCTCAACAACCAAGAATAAAGTTTAAATAGCGTGGAAAATTGAGTTTATCATTTTGCAAGGTAATAACGTTCTGAACTAAGCGCTAGACAAATTGAAGAATGAGTATATTAATTACGTCATACTCCATTAGGATTTACCGTAGACGCCGTCGCCACATTTTCGCATTACGAGCGAAGTTCTGTAAAAATAGGGGGCCATTAAATTTCCTCCGGCGACGAATTCCGGGTTAACATTCTTGGAACGGTCGCTCTAACGAGCTCCACGATAATAAAAGTGAAAGGCGCGAGCGCGAGTTTCAACCTCGGTCTCGTCGCGCGCGTTTTCCTTGTTGAGAAAGGGGTTGAAGAAATTGGCAGAAAGAAAAGAGAGAGGGAAGAGGAAAGATAGAAAGATGTCGGCGCAACGTATGATATTCCGCTATCTCGGAATGTCTCGCCTTCTGAACATGTTAATTTTATATTTGAGGTGAAGTGATAAATAAGGCGCCGTCGGTAGCTCACTGCTTTTGTCCGTGGAGAGTCTTCATTACCAGCTGTAATATATAACCATGGTCCTTCGGGGGCATTTCGGATTCGCGAAACGAATTACGAAGTATTGGATACACGTATTGAGTGATCTGTAGAAACTCTACATTAGGTGATTGTTCGCGCGATTATCTGGTCCTCGGCTCGAGCGTTTCTTTTATTACACGTAAAATGTGCACAAAGACAAGGACGTTACTTTAGCGAGCCGACTTTCGCGAAGTCGCCGCGGCTAATCGCGTCCAGGCATCTCAGTTGTTCATCGTGCCTCGCAGCGTTCTGGATAAGGGTTCGCACGAAAAGAAAGCGAAATCGCATGTGATCTCGAACACATCGGTTTTGAAGGTGGTTCTGCGCATATATAGGGTGTCTCAGGTTTCTTCACGCTCGCCTACGAGCTCTTTAATTAATTTTAAAAAAATTTTCTCTCAGCAGAAATTTTAAGATTGCTATTTGCATTTTTAAATTGAAAATGAATATAAGAAAAATCTACCAATTTTTATGATATGTGATCAAAATAAGGAGGAAAATTGATTGAACGATGTTTTATTCTTTCTTATATTTAAGATAAATATAAGATTCTTATATTTTTACAGAATGTTAATTTAAGATATATTTGCAAAAATATTCAATGGCAAAAAGAGAGCACCAAATAAAATTTTCTCTGAGAAATTTTCTCTTATGACTTAATTAAAAGAATTCCGCTTAATTAAAACTAGCTTAATGGAATATCTTAACATAGATCAATTTTACATTTAAATTTAATTTTTGTAAAGAAAAGTACTAATCTCAAAGCATTAATTAAAAATTTATACGTGAACATTCTTGAAATATATATCGATATTATATATCGATTGGCCTTTAGGTGCGAACCGGTTTCCTTGGCTCGATTTTTGACACTCCGAATCTCCTTCAACCCCCTCAATCTGTTCTGGTGGGGTTCTTGTGCATCATTTTTGTCTTTCTTGTTGGAGCGAGTGAGGCTTTATTCAAGACACGCTGTGGTGGATAGTGATGGTACGCCTTCCCAGTGTCAGATTTTATTTATCTCATGGTGGCTTTTTGTTTCGTGCTAAATACTCCAGCATTTAAGAAGACGGTCTTCCCCGATTTATGGTCGCCGTCGCTGCCTCTAGTTCTGCTTCTTGCTCCTTTTTATCTTTCTTGAATCCACTCGTATGTTTTGCGTGGATTCTTCGAGGATACTCATCTCACGCTTTATTCGTCGTCATCAGTATCTCGTTTACTTTGAAAAATATGTCACTCGTAAATTTAAGAATGTACGTGCCACAACTCAAAACAATACAAAAACATAAAAATTTTAAATTGTTCTATTATTATGTCTGACAATGAGTATCTGTGCAAAATTTGAGCATATTTGTTTAATAATTCTTTATTAGTTTACAAGCTATTTAATTTTTTTTGCTTTATTATGTAAAATCGCTTTTTGTAAGACTTATTTGCAAATTTGGAATGAGGAAATTATGAATTAAATGAAATTTTTTATATAACAAAATTTTTTTATATAACAAAATTAATAAATATATTTATCCAAAATTATTTAGATCAATTTACTCGTTTAAAAGTTTATCGGAAATTGGAACAAAATATGGTAATAGTTGTATGAGCCATTAAAAGTTAAATTATAATTTGCTTGTTTTTTTGCAATTGGTTTCAGAGTACTATTTACAACCAAATTTTTTGACAGATCTTAGCTGTATTGACTATTTGAGTTGGCTATTGAGTTTTGGCTAATTACTTTTAGCTGTTATTATACAAGACATCTTTAAAGAAACGAAATCGTATTAAAATAAAAATTTGAATATATAATAAAATTATCGTGCCTGGAAAGAACGATTTTACTAAGGTATCTAAAAATTTAGTTAGTCATATCTACAAATAATTCTGTTGATTATCAAAATAATTACGTAGAATGTTTAAGCGTTAATGACAATGCTGCAAATTTTAACATTCTAGCAAACATTTTGAGCATTTTACATAATTATTTTTGGTGATGATCCGAACAAAATTATTATTTTTAGATTTATATCTAATTTGTAGATATTTCAATAAAGCTATTCTTTCTATGTAATTTTTATATTTTGGTAAAATTTCATTCCATTCTGTTCCAGATAAATGTGGAAGCGGTGACCTCGACCGATTATGATTCCACGAATCTCAGCAGGAATTTTAATCAGTTCGGTTTCAACACCTATAATTACTCGCAGTTTGAAGAGAAATACAAGCCGCGGCAAATTTTTAAATATGGCGACGAGTACCTCGAATACGGACATAAGCTCGGCGCTAACGAGAGGTTCGCGCGAACGAAATATCAGGACGATTTAAGATTCGATCAACGGTACTCACGCAGCCATTCTCAGCCGGAACGGCAGCATCACTTGTCTCAAGAGACGCGCTCAAAGTCCCAGGATTCCCGCGAGCTCACGTTCTATCAGATAGACCCACCTGTGAAATTGGAAAATCCACGGCAACATGACAAGTCGCATCAGAAGCTAAAGAAGGAGTTGACCTTTTACGGGATCGATGGACTCCCATCCGGTCAGGAGAGGAAGGATAAGTCTGAGGTGTGCAAAGAGCGTATCGATAAGGGCATCAAGTCCCACGATAAGTCCCACGTCGATGGTCAAGAGAGATCGCAGATCGCAAAGCACGGCAAACAGAGTCATCAGGAGCAGCAGAAGATGTTGATGAACGTGCTAACGTCGGACTACCACCAGCTGAACCGGTCGCAATCGGATCTCACGGAGTGTCAACTGCCGAATTACTGTGGGCACCGGAATAATCCGTATATCGATCCGCCCAAGTACCGACAGTTCGACAGGCCGCCACGCTATCAGGAGACTCCGCTGAAATCGGAACCGCCACCCAAGTATTACGCCGATCCGCCTAAGTACGCCGAGGTGTCCAGACGGCAGGATGACTTTAAGAGGATCCAGGTAAGCTATAACGTATAGGAAATTCTCAGTCCCTCTGTAAAAGTATAGGCTACTCCGAGACTTCTCTCTCTCTCTCTCTCTCTCTCTCTCTCTCTCTCTCTTACTGATCGATTATAAATAATATTATAAAAATTGAAATAATAATAAAATAATTATATCGTAAAATTTTATACGATATTTTTATTACGGAATTGTTTGATGAATTTAAATTATACTGTTAAATATCAAATTTTGTTTGATAGTATGATCAAGAGCGTGTTACTTTGACTCTAACAATAAGCAATTCAACCACAGAAATGGTTTGATTTATATTTCGATTTATATTTTCACACATGAAAATTAAAAATAACAAAATGTTACTTAATTCAAGGAATTGAGTTATTATTGCTCCTTTAATTAATATCTAACAGTGCTACTTAATATCTAACAGTGCTTGATGAAGTAAATTATATTTTTAAGTATATTAAACTCTTCATCAAGTAATACATGTTAGATATCAATTAAAAAAGCAATAACTCAATCCCTTGATAAAAACATTTTATTATATCCATTTGTATATCAAAATATAAATCAATTCTATTTTTGTGATTAGTTTTAAAGTAAACAATCATATGAACATACGCACTTGTTGTTAATTAAATTAATAACATATTAGGTACAATGGACTTATAGAATTAATTATAATAATAATAATAATAATTAAAGATAATTCAAAAATTGAATATAATTTGACACTATGAATTTAACAGTGTAATGCAGAGACTAACAATGCAAAGTACATTTTAATGTAAATTACGAATAACTGCTTTTTTATAAATAAATTCAATTTTTCTCGAAAAGCTGACTTGGAAGAAACTGTTAACCGTTCTCGATCGCGCTCTACCATTAATACTCCGTTTTCTGACTGGCTCATGTGGCGACGGTCGCGAGTTAGGAACGTGCATGAATCGTAGTACTACACGTCGACTACTATGTCGCGTTATCATTTGGCAGGAGGAGAGAGGCAAACGACAAGGTAGCAGTGGCGAGGGCGGTGGTAGTGGCGGCGGCGGAGGCGGTAATTCCAATGCAGGAAGGGGGAACACCGGCACTCATGGCGCCGAGACGCCCTCTAATCTGGCCAGTATCACGCCGACCGCGCGAGAAGTAACACGTGCTGTGGTTGGGCGACAACGTTTCTTTCATAAGACGTGTGACATACGCAGCAATAACAATAACAACAATAATAATAACAACGTTATCAAGGAAAACCTGTTACAAGAAACCAGAATTGACAGCGATTCCCGGTGTCACATCGAATCTTTAAAGGGTCATCATCATCATCATCATCATCATCATCATCACCATCATCATCAGCAACACTATCAGACTCGAGGAATAGATGGTAGCAACGTTGTTGCTAGCGGGATCGTTGGTAATGTCTTGCCAGACGGTGGTGGCGGTGGCTCGTACGGCGAGGTAACAACGTGCGACAAGTACAAGGGCACCGGGTCGGAGTCGAATCGGGGCGGTAACAGCGACGCAGTTCAAGGTCGCCCGAGCGAGAGATCCATGCTGAAAATTGAAAAGATATCAGGAAAGATCGCTCTGCACGGCGGCAGCGAGTCAGCGGTCGGCAAGTGCGGCGCGGAGAGAATGAAGTCGACCACGCAGGAGGTTGGTTACAACAAGCACGAGGCCAAGGCCAAGGGCCACGATGTCGGACACGGTTACAAAGTCGAAAATCTGCGTTACTACGGTGAATTGAAGGGCTACGCCGATTTCAAGACTTACGGTACCGTGGACAAACAGCCTACATCCGTACCGGTGTCCGCGCACGAGAAGTCGCATCTTCTACATGGACCCACCTCGTGCGAGAAAGGCGACAAGTGTCACGGCAAGGCGCCGTCCTCATCCACGCAGAGTTATAGCCTGGCCAAGATCGGTCAGCAGCAGACGGAGAAGAGTCATCACAGCGGCGATCATTATTATCACAGATCGTCACATTCAAAGTCGCCGAACATGTATCAGGTGTATCAGGAGACCAAGTACTCATACAATGTGAGCGGGGTGCCCGGAACGCCGGCGCAGGCCAGCGCAGCCGCGGCCTTCTTCGCAAGGTCAGTGTTCACTCAATCTAACGAATATACGATAGCGCGTCACGATAGCATGTGACATAATGTACCTGCTGACATGAGCGTCTCAGTTATTTTAGTTCTTCCTGTATCGCGAAATTCAACGTATGAGTTTTATGTTGTAAAAATAAGGAAAAATCATATTTAAGAAAAAATCACATGAAGAGAATTATGTTCACGTTGAAATCTTTTTATTTAATTTTATATCGCTCTTCGATATTTCGAGAATTTTATTACGAAAGCTCAGAATCACATCTCGCACGGAATGCAAGAAATCCGGATTCGATTCCTGAGGCAATATTTTTCGCAATAAGTTTATTACAATTTTTTAAAGATTAAATTTGGAAAATTTGGGAAGATTACTAATATTTCAGATTGATTGCGTTGAAAGTCCGACAACTATATCGGCACGCAATTATCATTTCTGAAATTAATTCATTTAAATGAATATATATAATAGTTCAACATCTTAACATTCAGACCATAATGGCGCTTCGTATTTAAAAGTAATGAATCACATTAGCTGCAAATGTAATTTCGAAGCTTTAGTCTTCATGACTTTTGTATTCTGTTCTAAATTGTTTTAAGTGTTCATTTAATTTTATATAATCTATTACATTTTTTCTTTTCTCTCAGAATGCTCTTCTTGAATGCTATCATTAAATGATAGATATATTGTTATGAATATATAAATTTTACGTATAAAGAAATAGGTTACACTTATAATTAATGTAACACAGTTCTTTATGTATTTCAGACTTTTAATGACAAAATATTTATAATTTAGATTATTATAAATACAAATAATTTAATAATTAATAATTAATAATTAATAATTAATAATTAATAACTTAAAAGAAAAGAGAGAATGAACACATTACTAATTTAATCTTGATGTGGAGTAATTTCTAATTTTATGTCTCCTTACACTTAAATAAATGTATGTTAATACAAAACTATTTAAAAATTAAAATCATTTAACTGTTTCACATTTTCTGTTATATTACTAACCCAGCAGGTCTTGAGAGAGATAACAGATAGAATTTTTAAAAACTTGTTTCTGTTTGTCCTTTTAACATGATAGATTGGGTCTCCTAATGATAACTGAAAGCATAGCGTTCAATGTGACCTAGTTGTTCACAAAATTTACATATCGATAACATTTTAGGATTAATTTCGATGATTTCATTTACGAAAGTTTAAAAATAAATTATATTATATAATTGTGAAATTTTAGCCTTCTTGATTTTTTATTTCTGTTTTGAGATTCTTATATCAAGCATTCATTTAATTTTAATCTATTATATTTTCTTGAAATTTCTCAAAATATTGACAAACATTATCTTCTAAATAAAAATAAGAAAATAATATTGCGTGAACATCTAGTGCAAATTTAAAAAACTTTTAGAACGCAAATCCTGAACATTTAGTTGAATATTCCTTTCTTGATCAAATTCTGCTTGTTTTTAAAGATTATCTTAGCATGTCTAACAAAACGACTTATATCAATGGTTAATGATTAATAAATACGAATGAAAAGATAGCAATTTTATACTGAAGCGGTTCGAACATGCGAAAGTTTATTGCAGTTATTATATGATTTTTGTTTGTTCGGAGAAATTTATATTCTCGTCGTATGTCGCACATGAAGCGATCAATTTACGAGACTATAACCGCATGCACAGATCTCGTATTCCGTTAGCGTGTATCTATACGTTTAAAAAGTCGAGACATTTTTCATCGTTATCAGGTCTGCTTCTTGGAGCGTGAACGCTCCAATTGAAGCATTGCTCGCGATACGTTAGCAAAAGCATTATTTATTGCACGAATCGATAGCCTGTTTACTCGAGAAATCTGCAAGCTCTAAGCTAGCTCTAATCGAGAACATTCAAACCTAACATTAATTGACAAAAACTGCAACGCATACGCATCAGTAAACAACAGAGAAAAGTCTGAAACTCGTGCAAAAGCTTCCTCACAACTTGTATTTTCCTCGTGAAAACACCACATCAAATAAGCATTCTATTATCCCTCACGTTGCCTCCTTATTCATTTTAAGCATGTGTTTTAACGCAGATAATCATGAATTTGCGAGCGCAGCCGGCTGTAGAATGACATTCATTTTCTTGTCTCTTCGTCCCTTGAGTAGGTGCGAAAGTACCTGACTCTTCCGACTCGTTGGTCTTATAAAACACATTTTCACCAAACCATCCCCATAGAACACGTGTACGGGACTATCCTTCCTAGTTAGGCTCGAGTCTCAAGCTTTGATCTCAGCTCGCATATTTTCAACGTCCCCGTATGAAAGCGTATACGCAGCTTGCGTGCAGGAGCGTAGAGTACAAGCACGAGCAAGCGTAGATTGTATGTGATTCGTGTGCGACAAGAAAGCTCTTTCTCTTTCTAAAGGCTTCGCGGTCACAGCCGTCTTTTCCTTTAACCTTAGGCGCGACCTCAGCCCTTTAATAACCTTGCTCATAGCTTGTGGATATTGTAAAGCACAATGGCATTCTTGGGGAGGGTCGCCTGCTCGTGCATCCCGTCTTCACCTTTCCTTCCCTCTTTCCCTTTCGTTCTCGTTCATAGTTCCTATGTATATGCGCAAGTACATGTGAGTTATTAGTGGCAGCTAATTACGAACTACTCTTAATAACGATGTGCGTCGAGAATCGGAAGTTTTCTGGACAAGGTAATAGGGGAGAGAACGCTCGAGGAAGGTCTCGTCGGTTAGCGCTGGACTTCGGAATGCCAGCAAATTATTCAAAGCGAATGGGACTGCTATTATCCGGATGCTCAGCTATCCATGCATATAATAAGCCCGGGCTTTCAGCGAGCGCAACTGTGGCGGCTTTAGGCTTATGCGAGTTTTAATAGCATTTCAAGCAGAGCGATGATGCTGGCTAATCATCGGGATATTCGACAGGGATGCAAGGTACGGTCAAATTAAACATGTGGTATATAGATTTGCTCTTTTATCTTGGTTTAACATCTCGCGCTCCCAATTATTTATATATCAAAAATGAACATTGCACTTACTACATTTTCCCCCTTTGATACAGCTCTCTTTCTAGTAATTAATTTTTGATATTTATTGACATACTTTTTATTTGTTATAAAAATATTTTCTGCTCTTTTACAATAATTGTTCACCATTGTTAAATAAGAAATTAAAAATATTAACCCATAACAGAAACACATATTTTTGTGTTGAAGAAACATATGGATTCTTGGGTCTCACTAAAATTTTTTATTATTAGTTTTATTTTCTTTAAGTTTAATTAAGTATATTCTTAATTTATGGTATAAGATTGTTTGATATGAAATACAAATAAAATATTATTGATAGAATTTATTGCTTCTCATTAGATATAAGCATATTTTCAGAGTGTTATAAATACTCAGGATGTATTTTAATTCGAACATTTCCTAAACATTTGCACATATATTACATAACAGTTACATTATTAAATGTGAATATATTGATATTATATTACTTTTAGTTGATGTTTACTAGAACTTTTACTTTTCCATATCAGCGACGTCATAAATATTGTGGTTACGATGCGTAATGATGTACAGCGTGTGCCATTACAAGTCAGTTAGCCGACTCATCATTAACGTATAATAGGATATAGCAGGCGCTTGAATGATCGTGCTTCGTGTTCCAATGATATCAATGCGCTCGTGCCGAGACAGTGGCGCCTGTTCTGCGCATACTGTTTGTTTAGTACCTTCTTCCTTTTGCTCTTTAACGATTCCTTAGAACGGACAGCTACTGTTTCATAAGAAGTTGACAAGAATTGAAATTAATCGCGTTCCATGTGTGCATCAATGATCGTTTTTATTTCCTTCTAATCAACAAAATTAATTATTTTTATTTATTAATATAATATAATTCATGCTGTATTATTATTATTATTATTATTATTATTATTATTATTATTATTATTATTAATCAATATTAATTTAATTTCTGGACGTTAAATGTTAAAATACAAAAACTTAACTTGCTAGAGTACAATAATTTTTTTTTCACAACTAACAATGATGATAGATATTTTCTTATAAATATTGGGTTGTCTGGAAAGTTCGTGCCGACTAACCTATATAATTTAATAAATGTATACTAAAATTTAAATTTTCTGCGTTTCAATTTTCCTTCAACATCGGCACGAATTTTCCGGACAACCCAATATTTATAAGAAAATATCTATCATCAATATTAGCAAGATGACTGATTTAATTAAGAATATTTATGAATATGAAAAAGTCAAATTTTAGAATTACTATATAGATTTTCCAGGACATTTTTTAATTGTTTGTCATTTTCAAATTTTTTAA
>Ga0157363_1005385_pt1 | contig 11917 bp, 3 predicted proteins | sample AttsexASBM1_FD_111477 | JGI IMG/M metagenome (GOLD analysis project Ga0157363, IMG submission 111477) | Fungus gardens microbial communities from leaf cutter ant in Ribeirão Preto, State of São Paulo, Brazil - Atta sexdens ASBM1 | ecosystem: Host-associated > Fungi > Mycelium > Unclassified ...
ATGAAGATTTTTTTTGCCGGAAGTGAATCGACATTTCACTATCTTTTTCAACAGGATATTTTTGATAGTTCATGGAATCAATTTGTAAGTTACGACTTCTTTAACAGCAATGACTATTAACTGAATGTTATAATGAAACAATTTGACTTGGATCAGACATTACATAAAGTATCATCGTCTGCTTCCTGGAATTGAAATGGACGTAATGATTCACACTTTATTTCTCGACACCGCAAACAAATATATGTAAAACATAAATATATTTAAAAAATCTATCTTATAATAATTCTCTTATATCTTGCAAATAAATACGATATGGAAATGTTTTAATTCTCAAAATCGAGAATTGTTTCTCTAAATACCAAATCTTGAAAGGTACACTGAAAAAAAATAATATTATATCTTTATTGATGAAAATTATGTCAATAGCATTATTTTAATTGGAAATTATTTTATTAATTCACAATAACACTATTAATACGTCTTGTTCATGTTTGAATAAAATTTTATGTTTTATTAATACTTTTAAATAAACAAAATTATTTTCAATTAAAATAATGTTGTTGATATAACATCATTTTTTTCAATATAATACTAGGAGATTTTATTCTCTATGCTCTTGAATTTTATTCTTTTTGCGCAGAATTACTTCCTTCCTGATTGCGGAGCATCAGAAATCTCAGCTTACCACAATCATCATACTTGCTTCAACATTAAATTGACCACGGCAATTACATAACTCAAATTTAATCGAGTGCTCGTTTGACACATTTGGAATAATATCACGCGATTACAGCGTTGAACGTTTCGCGCAACAATGATTCCTGTGTCCATCGATTGCAACGGAATGCAAAAGGACGAGAAAGCGGAAGCACATAAAAAAGGGGACTGTTAATCATTTCCTGTTTTTCAATTTCCTTTTCATTATATTGTTCAATTTATATAGTATACAATTTAAAACAATAAAAATATTTTACTTGATTGTATAAATATAACAATTAATATAATTAATTCTATTTTAACTATTAATTGTTTAATTAAAATAACTTATAGATAGATTTGAATTATATAGAAAAAGTAAAAAATTTTAAATAATATAAAAATAATATAAAAATAAATTTATAAAATAGTATATTATATTATACATATTTTTTTTTATGTTTCATTTAATTTACATAAATAATCCAAATAGCCTTATATTTATTTATCAAAAAATACGGTGTCTCGCGCCAAATATAGCTAACGTTTCTTTGCACGAGTGATTAATCTATTTCAAAATGTTATGAAATAATATCTTTCCAACGATATATAACGTCACACATAAAAAATCGACTAGATCTCCATCTATCGACTATATGTAAAAAGACTTTTTCTCTAATCCAATACAACAAATTTATCTTTTTAAAAAAAAATAAAAAAATGATGCCGAGTGCTTCTATCAGAAAAAAATCGTTATATAAATTATTATACGAGTTTGTATGTGTGTTCCTCGAAAAAAAATGACTTCCTATTCCGAACCTATTCCAAATCTATTTCTCAAACTGTCAAAGTAATAATAATTTTTTTTTTTTAAATATGTGAAATGTCTTTAAATTATCACGGAAAACATATTTAGTTGAAACACTAATATCGTATAATTATTTTTAAACAAAAATACATGAATATAAGAGTATCTAATTGAAATAAAAAAAATTTTTATGTAAAAAAACTTGGCATCGCTAGCAAACTTGATTTGCTCTAGCACAGAACCAAATTTTTTTATATTAAAAATTTTTTAACTTAACATCTAAATTTTAGCTAAATCTATTTCAACGAAATATAATAATAATATATTATAAAAAATGTAGGATATTTCTACGTAAGTACAATTAAATATTTTTTCTCATTCTTTGGCAAATGTGAAATTTCGTATTTTTCATCGGCAATACGTAAGCAGCACGGAGAACCGATTTAATCATTCCGGATACGCAGGGGTTTTCAATCCCGCAATCGAACGATGACGGCGTGGTCAAAACATGTAGATCCGACTAGGTCGTTACATTAACACAAGTCGTAGAAGTGAAAAAAAAGAGATTCCAGTTTTGATGATCATAATTTCTCACCTTTCTTGGAATGCAGGAATCCGTACAGGAATGGATTACACATATTCGTGTAATGTATTCTGTCTCTCTAGGTCATCGTACTATACGACGACAAAAGCAACGAAGATAATAATGAAGATGATTATGATAATAACGAAATACGCTTACGACCACTTTGTAGAAAAGATTACATTATTTCGTGAAAATGAGCCGGAAGTTATTGAGCAATACCGAGTGACCTTCGTCGTATATAATATTAAAAATAACAAAAAAGAAGAAAGATCGAAGCACACAAGTTTTAGATGGATAGTAACGACGATGGGGAAGGATTATATGACTATAATTCGCACGTCAAAAAATTGCGAATTTTACAAGGTATCGTCATTTTCATCGACATTATTATCGTCACACAAAGCAATGCAGAAACCGGCGATGAAAACAATATTATAGCTGATTAATGGCTGATAGGGAATTCCGCGAGGTGGATACGTCAATGTGAATTAATAATTTATTGGAAAAGAAGTTAAATCAAGCGTGCCGAGACAATAAGTAAGAATTCCGTGACGAACGTATTTATTTTGTTCGCAAAAATAGAAAATCGCTCGGCCTCTGAAGGCCGATATCTGAATATCGTCAAATAAATCACAAAGCGTGACATTACCGATATTAATTATACTTCTACGAAATGGAGATACTGGCAATAAAAAATCGAATTCTTCGAGATCCAGTATCTTGATGTGATAAAGCACGATTTCGTGCTGTCGGATTTATTTTTTAATCATTGCATTGTCGCTACGCACGATGGCGCGTGACAACATGACAACATGAAAATTGTATGAACTAAAAAAATATCAAGTTTAAAAAGAAAATGAGGACCAATAAGACAATAACAGAACCTTTTATTAAAAATTCCGTAAATGTAAGGAAAACAAAGAAACGTAGGAAAATTGAAAATATTGTGAAGTACATATCTTCAAAAACATGCTTCTCTATACTGAGAAAAATTTTTGGTTGAAAATGGATAAACTTCTAGAAAATTCTAATCATATCAATTAGAATTTTGGTTTTAACTCAATTGTATAGATTTAACAAAAAAATTTTAATTTGTTTATTTTCAATCAGAATTCCAATTAATACAACCAGATTCTTTTTCCATAACGTATAAATTGACTTATGTATGTATATCAATAATCCATCATCATATGAACTTGTGTAATGCTAAAAATTTTTACCGGTTTTATTGATCATTAATGAATAGCATGAAATGTAAATAAAAAGAAAAATTACATCGAATTAGGAAAGACCCTTTTTTTTTAGAGAAGATTCTTTAAAGTTTCCTGTAAGGCCTTTGACTTCTCTGATGACGCACATAGAAGAAAAATTCCGATTAAATTTTTGAACACAAAGGCATGTAATAGTATGTCTGTGGCATCGTGTGCGTTATACACACACACACACACACACACACACACACACACACACATATATATACGTAGTCTACGTGGCACGCCATCCAACCACGGCGCAATCAGGAAATTCCGTATCGAGACATTCTGCTCGAGAAGATCCTGGACCGACGGTCTTGGTCAGACAGTTATAGTTGAATTATAATGAGCGGCGCGTGCTAGATAGGTCTGATGTCGAAGCAGCGGTTGGAATTAATCTGCCCAGCAATTTAAAATGTCTAATTTTCTCTTCTCAACACACACAGATAAAACAGGTAAATCGTCTGTGAATAAACAGAAGCGTTTATAGCGCAAATAAATAAAAGAGCGCTAAATATAGTTTACCGAGACCGGATCTTGGTACCTAATATTTCTATATGAATGATTAAATATATTTTCCAGTTCTTCAAACCTGCACAGCTGGTCTTAAAATCCTGAAGCAATCCTGAAGCTGGAATAATATCAGTACTTACATTCTTTTTTAGGAGACTGTAATTTTTAGATTTCCCACGAAGTTATTTTTGCACATATCAAATTTTATTCTATAAAAAATGACGCATAAGAATCAATCTTTTATGTTACAAATTCCTCCAAGAGGAAAAGTCAGTCGCATGATAAAAAAAGAACTAATATATACGTAATTTAATCATATTATACTTAATATATGTGTATCACAGTATACTTTTAAAATTGCTCTGTATGATTATCAGAAGCAAAAAGCTTCAAATAAGAATTAAATTATGCAATTCAATTACAATTACATAATGTCTGAATTCATGAGAAAAATTCTCAAAGCTAATTATAGTTCATAGCAGAAGGAAGTGGTTTAGTGATGGATTGATTATAAATGCTGAGACTCTTATGAGAATAACTAAGTAGTTACTATTTGAAGATAATTCTCGACGATGAGTCAGATGCGGGAGAAACTTTTATGCACAGGAGTAATGAGACTCCGAATCCGTGTCATCTTTCTCTTGCAAGACAGACATTCGCGATATCGCTAATGTCCACATTTACGCCCATGCAGTCATATACACGTGCCTCTTGTACGGCAAGGCCGTGTGCAAGGCCACGATGCGCCGTGATTTAGTCGTATATCACAAAACCGAAAGAGAAGACTCGCTTCGCAGGCTGACCGTGTTCGATGAATATCTGTTTCTTTTTTTTCATCACGGAATAGTTCCGGTTCTGTATGTAAGACCGTTCAAATTTAATCCACTCGACGTAACACTAAATCGAAATGCTAAGTCAATATTTTCTAGCTAGAAGGAATTCTCTTTTTACTTGTCTTTTTAACGGTCAAACTTTCTATCTCGTAAAACTCGTAAATATCGCTTAAATAATGAAAATAAAAGTGTGTTAATAGATAAAACGAGTTAATAGATAAACGATCTTTTCTTACACTTTCATTCGTAGATACTGCCAATTGGCATTATAAACATGTCAATCTCGTTTTGAAATGTAATTTTAAATATAATTGGATACAATTAAATTTTAACTTTAATAAATTTAAAAAAAAAATAATGTGTAATATGCACTGTATTTAATTAACGTAAAAGTAATTCGTGTAAACAGTGTAAATGATCGAATTTTAATGTTTTTTTGTGACATTTTGTTGATATAAAAGTTGAAAAATACAAATTAGAGACATAATTGAAATCTGATTTAAAATTATTGTCTAATAGATATTGACTGCTTAAACGAACTTACGTTTTATCTTCGAGAGGCATCCTCCTGTTGACGTCAACATGAATAATATCGAGGAGCCATAAAATGTTAACTCGGCGCCAAGTAGTCGCGTAATGTTATTGGTTTTCTAGAGAGATTAATAGTAAATATTAAAATTTGTTTTTCAAGATGCTTTAAGGAATTCAATAGAACCCCAAAGAAACTCTAGCATTTGTCATTCAAATTTGGTTCATAATACCTGATCCAGACAAAAAATTCTCTATTTTCTTTGCAGAGAAAATAAAGATGGTTTCTCGCTATTATATGAGACAGAACCACATTCCTCCACCTAATTTCAACTTCAAGCTAATTCTTATAATCTCGATTCACACATTCTTTACATTAAAATATATTGATAAGCATGTTATTCAAGAAAACAATATTCATATTTCACATACAGTGAATGCAAAAAAGTATTTGTAAAAAGAAATATTTTTTAAAAAAATTTTATTTTTTAAAATTAAATATTATCCAGCGAGAAATGAGTCATCGAATTGATGTCGAATCGATATCGATACAATGATTTCAACACCAATTCGACGTCGATTCGATATTGAATTGATGATCATTTCTTGCTGGATAATTAACAATTTATTCATAAAGTATAAAATAGACTGTATGTTTCTTAAAATTATATATATCAAAAAGATGTGTATTAATTATAGAAAATATATTAAAAAATAAGCGAAAATTAAAAGTTCCATTGTTTGGATGCTCAAAAAGTATTCGTCGAGAAATTTAGCTTATATTAGAAATACATGCAAAGCTCATTCATATATGTTAGAATAGAATGTATTCATGGTATAAAATTGCTAATTAATATTTATTTTCTACAAATAATACTTTTTTCATAATAAATTTTCTTGTATACTTATTGCTCTTATCTTGAATACTTTTTGCTCTCATCGTAAGTTATTTTTCTCGAAGTAAAAAATTACAAGCAGAGAGGTTAAGATAAAATAATTCGCAGAACGGATAAAATTTATATAGTACTTTTCCACGCGTAAACTTTCTTTAGGGCTTTATCAAATTTTCCAGGTCTTCACCAAATTCAAGGTTAATATCTAATATCTGCATGTTAACAGACGCGCGTAATCATCTTGTCATGTGATTTTACATTATTTCCTTGAGAATCTTAAATACTATTTCAGATTGATTGCGTTGAAAGTACGACAACCATATCGGCACGCAATTATCATTTCTGAAATTCACATTTATATATTAATTCATTTATATGAATATATATAATAGTTCAACATCTTAACATTCAGACCGTGGCGCTTCGTATTTAAAGTAATAAAAAATGTATTCAACGGTCTTGTTCTCAATCTTATTTTTAAATACTACTTTTGATGTATTGTTGATAAATTTTGAAAGGTGGAGATAATGAGTTATAATTAATAACACAACAGGAGGCAGGCGTCAGACATCCTCCTTCCTACGCACACTCTTATATAGAGGTGTGTAATTCACGCATATAAAATATGCACGAATTAAGAAAACACGGTTTGCAAGTTTCGTAAACACTTCAATCGATAATCAATAATCAATCATCCATGTTTTGTATAAAGTGTAGACTATGATTATAAGGATACGAAAATAAAGATACACTTGTATCAAGGTAATATCTCGAAATGTTATGCGCTCTTATTTAAAATTATATTTTGAGAGAATATAAATATAGACGCATAGTAAATATAAAAATATATTTCATGTTTGTAAAACGGTTACAACAGCAATTTGATTCGACAAGATATCGAATCCAATGCGTAATGCATTTAATAATACGCATTTAAACAAATTCACAAGTAACAAACTTTTAAAACATATATATAATGATAACTCTCTTTCTCTCTTCAGCACATCTTCTGTGATTCGAATACAGAAGGGACTTTGTTCATATTATTCGACAATATGAACATTATTTATACATCACGTAAACATATGTTCGTTAATTGTCATATAATCTTATATAATATAATATATTTAACGATTCAATATAATCTTCATCACAATGTTGCTGTATATTTAATGTCTCCCGTATGCATGATTGGACTTATGAGCTAAAAAAGAAATATTTTTTAATTATAAATTTTCTTAATACAAGAATATCAGCACTTACGTTTATAAAACTCTCCCAAGAAGTTTACGTTAGGCACTAGAGAATGAACTTTGGATAAAACCGTAGCTTTTGATCCTAGATCAGCGTTTACGTTCCAAATCTAAAAAGATAATTTTTAATTCTATCTGATCAATTCTATCTTTTTTTTTTTAAATTCTCCTGTCTACTTGATTCATGATATACATACTTGAATGAAATCCTCCCTGTCACGAATAGATACAGTCACGCCACAAATTTCATCATCCTGCGCCACATCTGAAACAAATTGCTCTCCAATAGCTGCAAGTACTACTTCTTTCCACACATGTTCCTAAAAAATCAAATATTTGTCATACAAACTAATCAATTATTTTTAAAGTTCTATGTGCAGAGAAATAAGAAGATTATCTGAATAAAAATTTGTGCTCGTATAAATGTATTAGAATATTTACGGTATCATATTTATGGCACTTCAATCTCCAGGTACCACCCTTTTGATTCACTTTGTCTTCCCATAAAGGATATCTGTCATCTCTCATTAAATGATAACTGTATTTAACCTGACGGCAAAAAGAAATAATTTATTGTGAAATATAAATAACAAATTAAATGACAAATATTATGATAATATATCATAATACAGTGCCAAATAGTATAATTAGATATTAAATAGCATAATATAATTTAAACAATAATATAATTAATGTCAATTCTAAATATAGCTCGTCTATAATAATCTTGCCTACTTTACAAACGATAAAAAATACACTCTACGTACAGAATAAAAGTTTTACTACTAAAGTAAAAATTTCATATATGATATATATGTATAGGTATGTACATAGGAGAATGATAAAACTTTTTGTCACTATCAATTTATTCTTATTATACGCAGACTTGTTATGTTAATAAAACAGAAAAATATTGAGTTTTTTTTTCATAGAAATATATAAACATTTTGTTAAAACAATTCAAATAAAAAACTATTTTTACCAAATAAAATTAATATTTTTAAATTTAAAAAAAATTTTTTCATTTACTATAATTTAGCGAAATTAATTACAATAAATATAAAATATACAAGGAAAACATTTTTCTGTATATAGATTTTTTATCATACCTGCATGTCCCCGGCATTTGGTATATTATTAAAGACTGCCCAGAAAGTTTGAATGGTATCTACGGTATAGATTTTCTGCAAGTTGTTTTTATATTCCTCAGCGGTTGTACCAGGGATAGCTCTGTCAATTTAGTAATTGTTTCGAATTAGCGACGTGTTTAAATTTATGATAGGAATAATTTGATTCTCCCTCTCTCTTGCATCTGAGATATAAGTCTCTCCAAATTCAATAAATGATAATAGGAAATTTCAATTAAAATGAAACAGATAAAATTACATAAATTGTAAAATAATACTATTTATTCTTTGTTTAGTTATACGTATATAGTCTGATAATAAAATTCTCGGACTGCAGCAATAAAACAACACATATATCAGATAACAAAATGTCATGTTTTATCTTTCGAAATACCTCTCCATGACATCAATCCATTTCATGTATTTTATTTTATACAATACATTTCACACATCTTATTTGATATACAGCTTCAAAATATTTTTTAAATTGTTGAGTTTGTTAAGATTATCCATAGTCGAATATAATTTTTTCGGATTTCATGTCGTTCCCAAACCTTAATCATTGAAAGATAAGAATTTTTAACACGTCGAGGATATATAGAGGAATGTATTCTGAATAGCATTCAAACTACAGACTTTAAAAAGTTTTAAGTTTTATTTTAGCATTAAAGATATGTGAACGTATTGATGTCGCGGAGAAGATTACTTTGAAAGATAAAATATAATAATTTATTATCGGAGATGTTTGTGTTATTTTACTGTAATCCGAGAACTTTATTACCAGACTATTAGCTGAGTTAAAAATAATTTTGATATGGTGATGAAAAAACGTTATTTGAAATAGGAAATATAAATAAATTACGATATATAATTATGAATATAATTATTCATATTTATCTGAATTCATCGGTATTTTCGGCAATAGTTTCTTTAAATTTTACAAATAAAAATCAAGAGGAAGGATTACTCTATTTCGCGTATAAATATACTATGTACTTATTATTTATCTATACAACAACAATTAAATATATTTGTTCAATAATAATAAAGAGAATAAAAAAAACGTGTTATTTATTATATCCAACGTTATTTATTGATTTTATTTTTGGAACATTCTGTATAGTTGTATAATTAAATGCATAAAATTCTTTTGAATGATAGTGATAAATACATGTATCGTAAATTATTAATAGAACACATAAATATGAATATATACGAATGAATTTTTCCTCTGTGACGCAATGGCGGTTGCGAAAACAAAAGAATAATGTGCATTTATGAAAACGTAATGTGTAAATTAATTTCGCGCGTATCTGCACGTTGGATTATTTAAATAAAGGGAAATCAAGAACAGTGATCAAGAACAGCGTCGATGTTGGATCGATGATTTTTTAACGGCATTTCTCGCAAGCGTCGTTTACAATGTCAAGAGCGACCACGATAAGATCGAGATGCACCCATCGCATTGGAATGCATCGCATAGTGGAACAGGAAAAAGAAAAAAATCACCGCGTTTGCTCTCACTTGTCGAGCCAAAAGGTCCAGGGTGTTTGCAGCGGAATGCCGGAGTCCTCATCTTTCTGGATTACGTTAACGGCCTCGTCCGACAACACCGGCGTTTTCAACAGGTCCGCTGAGGTGCCCTCCTTCGTTTCACATTCCGCCGCGGCCATGTTCGAAACGAACGATGCAGCAGCGCTACAACGTCTAAAATCATGTGATGATCACCGTTGCCGTTGCTGTCGATGACTGCGGCGAGAACCGATGACGTTTGTCGACCGAGAAAAAAAAGGAGATATAGTGGCGAATGCGACAGAATATGGCATATCGTCTTCGAGACCAGCGCGCTCCGATGTTGCATTTGAAGTTGGATGAAGTCCATCCTATCGAACGTTTCGTAAACGTTTAAATCAATTCACTTTTAGTCTCTATTTCAAATGTATTCTTCGCTTACATAAAGCTAAATAGGAATGTTAATAAACTCTAGATCTGGAAGTTTTTTGGATTAATAAATAATTTATGTATTTTCAATTGCTAATCATCTTCAATTATAGAAGAAATACGTAATAGTTGTCAGGAAAATCAATATATATTGTATCTTACATAAAAACAGAGTTTAGCGTTTTCTTTAATTTATAAAGATCTTGGAATATATATATATATATATATATATATATATATATATATGTTTCTCATATATTTAGTGCGCTCAAACTAGACAATATTATTTTAAAGAAATATTATTAAAAAAAATTAATTTTAAATTTAAATAATTTCTCTACATAATTCAAGATAATTGAAGAGCATTGACGTTATCGACTGTTTCTTATTCACAGAAAAATGAAATTTTACAGAAATATATAATGTAATTTAACATAGAATATATATATATATACACATTTACGAAGTATGGAATAATCACAAAGTAAAAAATTAATTATTGCATTATTCTTGAATATTCATGTTGGGTGATTAAAAACGGTCGATAATGTCAATGCTCTTCTATATATCGTGTTAAGAAAACTTAATATAAATTATAATATATAATATATATAATATATTGATATTATTTCGCAAGATTTAACATTACGACGATTTAAATATTAACAAATCTATCTGTCATATTTAAATATTAATAAATTTATTTATAACATTTTATTTCAATTAGAAAATAATACTTTTAATATATATAATCTTAAAGATGTTTTAATAAATAATTACAAAAGATGATTTTTATTTTCATTTTTTTCTTCTTATCGGTTTAAATTGCAAACTTTACTAGCAACGAAAGAAAAATTCGCACAATCTATTAAAATATTGTCAGTTACCTGATTAGAAATTGACAATATACCATAAGGACATGACTAGATAAGATATGCCTTGTTAAGGTCATCCCGATTAGGTCCTTATCATTATACAATCGGGTTAATCATAACAATTGATTTTAACTAGCAATAAATCTTTCAGGCTATTGTGTTTACATACATCGCTTATATAGATAAACGCCGGATATCTATCATAATATGCAGATTGAAAAAAATGTGATACACTCCTCAACTCATGTATTTGTCATTACAATGCATGCAAAAATACACACGCGATGCTTTTCTTATATAAAGAAGTAGTTCTTCACGCATTGTATTTTTGCTCTTAGCAGAAACTACATGCCGATGTCTAATATCAGTAATAATATTCGTTAATAATAGATAAGTCAATCCTTGAGAAGGAATTAATCTTTATACTTCACATACACGTTGTGCTCAGCATGTGTATAGTGAGACTGTATTATATTATTTTCATAATTGCTAGTAATGTGCCAGATACACATGTGTGTCATTTAGCGATTTCATTTCGTATAGAACAGCAAATAAGCAAGTATTTCTATTTTCCTGTTTTTTCAAATGTTTCACTCTATATCACGAAT
>Ga0157363_1005386_pt1 | contig 11914 bp, 9 predicted proteins | sample AttsexASBM1_FD_111477 | JGI IMG/M metagenome (GOLD analysis project Ga0157363, IMG submission 111477) | Fungus gardens microbial communities from leaf cutter ant in Ribeirão Preto, State of São Paulo, Brazil - Atta sexdens ASBM1 | ecosystem: Host-associated > Fungi > Mycelium > Unclassified ...
CAATTTATCGTGGAAATTAGAAATGAATCATTAAAGTTTTTAAAGTATCATGATAAATTAATTTTCATTGGTATCACAAATCTAGTTTTTTGGTAGATTCTTGAACTTTTTCTCTAACCATCTCCCAAAAAAGATGCACAATTTAATCATCAGTTTGACTGACAGAATACTCTTACTGTCAAATTGTGAATCATGCAAAAAATTTGACACTTATAATTAATTTATACTAATAGAGAATGACTATTCGCTAAAATTTATCTTTGACACAATCAACAACAGAATTAATCTCCTAAGAAAAACAATGACTAAATCAATCCAAAAATAATGGAAATTTAAATGTTGTTCCGTCAAGATTCATTGTATCGTACATTCCAACTTTAACAGAGAAATTTAAACAATTTAACAAAAACGAGATCAAAGTTTTATTTTATAGTGCAAATAAACTACAAAAATATATAAAAGACCCTTGCCCCCACGTAATCAAAAGTAATGTAGTTTGTAAGATAAATTGCAACAATTGTGATGTGCATCATATGTGAGATAGGTGGGCAGACATTTTAAAAACAAGAATTACAGAACATCATAATCATACTAAATAGAACATGTCTGCCCGTTCTGTCTGTAATAACAGAACATAGATTGCAGCATGAACACGACTTTGATTGGAACAATACAAAAATTCTAGATGAAGAAGAAGTTTATAATAAACGTTTAATCTCAGAGATGTTGAACATTAAGAAACAGAAAAATAGTCTTAATCTTCAAATCAACACAGAGAGTCTTAATCTTCAAACCAACACAGAGGGCCTTCACAAATCACGTATACTCGTCATAACTAAAATTTGACTTTGCTGTATCTTGATTATTTTTCATTATTTTTCTCTTAGTCAGTGTTTATCTGTCGTACCAATTATACAATTTTAATTTTAACTTTTTGACCAAAATTTATATTCGATATTATTATGACATAATTTACTCTCTAATGATTCTGTTTTAACAATATTTATACATAATCTCACTGATGAAAAAAATAATGGACGAGCATCTTAACATTATGCGATACACAATGATAAAACCTTAACGTTGAGTCTTTTATTAAAGACGATTTGCTTATTTTATTAATGTACTCTAATTAATTTTTTTTTAAATTTGGTTATAGAACATCAAGAAATTTTCCACAATCGTACAACTATTTGCGAACAATTTCTCTCGATAAAACATTCTAGCCTTATCTAATGGTTGTTCACTATTTGTTTATATGTATCATTGCGTTTCTAACTAATTATACTACAGCGTTTAATCGAATATCTGAAGATGGCTCAATCGAAAGAAAGTCGAAACATGTAAAATCAATATATATAATTTTTATATATAATTTTTTTATATATAATTTCATATATAATTTTCATTTATATTTGAATTTTAAAGCTTAATATATTTTATGTAATAATTCGTTATATTGTACGATTTTATGATCGACTGTTACATGTCTTTTTTTATTGTCATATTATATTTTATCATTAAGAGTCCTTTATGTTAATTAAAATTTATAAATTAATTTACTTAATAACATTTCTAATAACAAATCTCTTAAATTTAAAAAATCAATTTAAAAAAATAAATATTAGTAAATTTATTGATATAGGATTATCAAAAATAAAAATTCCAGCGCTGCAAATCTACATTGTACTTTAATATAGTAACAGTTCTCTAATTTTACGTAATTGCAATTCTATAGTAAATGAGCCAATGGACGATATTGCTAATTGAACAAACAAGAAAGCAATTTCCATATCAGGAAAAAAATTATAACATATATCGAAATATTTCATAACAAAATATAGGCGATGATAGCAATCAAACGGCATCATTGTAAATAAATTAAAGAATATAATATATTTTATATCGCATATTGTATATGTGTAATGCACTTTTTGTAAATAAATTAAACAAAAACGTGAATTATTGCAACAAATCCAAATATTAAATAGAAAAAATTAGAAAACATACTAAGTAATTTGCTAATAAAAGTGTAAAATGTAATAAAATGAATAATATAATAAATCTATAAAATTGAATATAATTGATATAATAAATTAAAATGACAAGAAGTTTGAAATATTAATATTCACAATTTTATCATTATTGTACCATTATTATTTAAATATCTTATTAAATGCTTTAAGAATGACAGGATTAATCTCCTCATCAGTTTTTATATGGATAGACGAAACGATTATTTTTGTACTTATTTATGTCAGTAATATGATAAACAGTTTTGTGCGGTGAATTGTCAATTAATTCATTAAGAGGGTACTCATTATTCTGATGATTCTCTGCATCTACAACAATTAATTTAAAAAATTTTAATTTTTAATCTTAGCAATTTCAACTTAATGTGACAAGAAAGAAATGGAAGGCAAGAAAGATGTCATAATACAAATAGAAATATTTAAACAATGATCAAAATTCAATCAGAAAAAATATCTGCTTACTGACAGCAATTTCCTTCAGATCAGTTCCTACCACATGTATGCTCAATTTTCTTAAATTATTTCCGTTTAGTCTTCCAAACCATTCTCTTAGCTTATTGATATTTAGATTTTCTAGTGCAAACGCTTCCTTTTCACATCTGTCAAATATAAATTGCCGCTTTGTGATCTCACTCCAATTTCTGTTAACTTCGTTTTTAAGAATCTCGGCATCATGTTGCTTTAAAATTCTCAGCCCTTCTTTGATATCATCTAATTCTTTTTCTGAGAACTGTTCCAATATGATTTTGAACGAATTCAGAAATCTCTCGATCAGTAGATCAACAAATTCGGTTGTGCACTTATCTGTTTGAACAGTGCAAACAGTAATAGAATATCCTAACATTCCGTTGATATCTCTAAGATTGCACGAAACATAACTAAGCTTTTCTTGAGTTCGTAGATTCATTAATGGTTCTTTTATTATCATCTAAAAGATCATTTAACAGATGAATGTGATGTGCAAATAAACCAATCATCGGTAATCGGAAATGTTATTCACATTTCATTTACTATTAAAATTAAATATAAATTGAAGATTTCATGTATTTAAATACATAAAACAATGTTAAATACTTACGAGCATCAGTTGGATTAACACCGATAATTCAATCGTAGCAAAATCGACTTGATAATAATTTCTCACTACTGAGTGTATATTAGTTCGATTAATATTTTTCAACTTGCAGTAAGATGTACCTTGGGGTATTTTAATGATTCCAATAGGCAGTGGCTTATTATACAAGGGACCACAATTAATTTTGTTGATAAATTGTTGTATAATTTTGATCGTAAAATCTTTCGTTACATTGCCTTGCACAAGACATTGGAAGTACAGAGTATTGGTGAACAACTTTGCATAGTTTTGGAAGTTTTTAAAATTAATTAATTTATTTAGGTAATTATACTTGTGAACGTGTGGATAGTAGTGGTACTTCAGTATCCATAATTCCACATTCCTACGAAAATAATATGATATATGTTATTAATCGGAAATGACATAAGAAATAAATATAATTCATTTTATAACATTAATTGTTATAATTAATGTTCTTCATTAATTGTTTTTTCTAGTTAAGAATTTTATAATTGTTGCAATTATATTTGACAATAAATAATACTCGATAAATTCCTCAGGTTTCAAAAATTTGTTGTAATATATCTTGAGCTGATGCGTTTTAATAATTTCAAATAAGTCCTCCGAAACAACGTCTCTTAAATTCACCATATTGTCTGCAATAATTGTCAACAAGGTCTGCAATATAAATAAAATATTTATGTAGTTCCAAATTATATGTATAACTCGATCAACGAATACGCTTTAAACGTATACTTACTGACAATTTTTCGTCAAAACCGCTCAATTGTATTATAATACCTGTAGCTTCCTTACTGACATTGATAGTATAATTAAATCCAGCCGTTACAGCCGAATATAATTTTTCATTCAATAGATATTTTAATACAGTGCAGTACATATCCAGGAGAATAGCTCTGAAATGTTATTAATATGAATTTGTTTTTTTGTTTAATAATAAATTATTTTGTCAAAAATCATAACACGTGATAATTACAAGTTAGACATTATTGTATATGTATGTAGGATCAAGATATCAACCGTGATAGTACTACTATAATGTATAACTGTTATATGTCCAGGTTATTACTTACCTTTGTGATGTTAAGAACATTTGAGGAAGAATTATATGAAGATTTATATAACATATTGGACAATAAAACTTCGAGCAATACCAAATCTCCGATATCAAATCTTGGTGTATTTTTACGGGATATTTCGAAGTTTCTGCTGATATCGGTATGATAGAGAAATTATTGGTAAGAAATTCATTGGGTGATGGTAAACGGAAATAACCCAATGGCTCGATAAATGTCCAGTCCTTTTGTAACGCGATATCTGTATAATTAATTTTGAAATACGGCTCGACTATATTTAATGCAAAATTATTGTTGAAAACTATGATATTCGCCGTCTCTGGCACCAAAAAATCTAAACATTTTTGTATAGCTTCTGGGTTATACTCGAAATAATTATGCTTTCCAGTTATATAATCACGCGACGTATAGAAATGCATACTCTTACATAAATCAAACACATCGTGCTTACTAAAATATCTAAAAAAAGATCTCAAGTATAAGTGGCATCTTATATATATTTTAATAATATTTTTCTTTTCTACATATCAATTTATTCCTAAATTGAATTACCTAAAGTTATCTTTTCTAATCTTATAAATCTCATTATAAATACTTTCTTGTGGACCCATTCTTTTTACTAATTTTATAAAGGAAAATATTGCTTCTAGAATATTTTGCTGATGTTTTAATCCCTCCTGGGTGAGTTCTACTATAATCTCGAATAAAGCATACATAGAGTTGTATCCGAAACTATTATCATTATCACAGTTACCACAGAACAAATTAAGGGCCCACGTTTTTTTACGTAGGTAACGAGTTAAAGATCCATTTCCTTTATGCTCAATAATCAATGAAATATATTTATATGGTTTACTTCTGTACAAATTAAGTATTGAAGGCAAAGCCCATGTTACATGTAGCTGTAAAAGAATTTTATTTTTATATGCATTTCAGTACACATAGTTTTTTTTTAATATGTGTGTATAAATTACATACTTGACTGATATCTTTGACGGGTTTAACTTTATATATTTTTTTGAAAGCGACTGTATCAAAAGAAATGCCTTCTCTAAATTCAGTAAAGTTATCGGAAGGCAGCCAATTACTTAGTATATTACCAAAGCAAGTTATGACATACGTTTTCAATGTATCTAACGGTAATCTCGCCTATAAACGGATGTACGTATCATGTTATGAATTAACTATATTTAATAAAAAATCAATTGTTTATCGCAATTTTAACACATAATAATTACCTGTATAGCTAGCATCATTCTATGAGCGCTATAATGGCGCTGTCTGAATTTGTGCAGTTCTTCGTATAACTTGTCATCATCTATATCATTGTGTAATGAAGTGCGTCGAAGAAACTTACTGGGTGGATGACCAGTTCGAGCAATAAAAGACAATATTTGTTCCTTTCTATTTTTATCGCAATATAAACCCCACTGAAACTCTATGTGAACATGGAACATTAAAAAATCGCAAGTTTTAGCAACAAAATTATTTATGATTTACATACCTCCTTGTATGATCTCTCGCTCCCTCGTGATAACATCTTTCTTCATCAAGGGTTCAATAAAAAATTGAACAAAACGATCAAGAGCTGCAAACAAATGTTTTTCTGAGATCTCAAAGTAAAATCTTGTATGCTCGCAATCCGTTGCGCCATTAGTAGTGCCACCATGGAGACTGATAAATTCATTAAAATCGTTTTCCTATAAATATAATAATAATTAAACATTTAAATTTACATAAAGTGTATTTTATAATAAATTTACTTATTGTATTTTAATACTTTTGGAAAATAATAATAAATTTACTTATTGTTTGTAAATTTACTTATTGTATTTTAATACTTTTGGATATTTTTTGGATCCCATAAAAACTACGCGCTGAAGGAAATGTGCCAGGCCTGGAACTTCCGGTGGATCACTAAAACTGCCTACTCCCACACATAAGCCACAAAATGCCTGAGTTTAAAAAATATATATACCTATTTTTATCTTGCGTTGCATACAAAATGTTAAATTGATATATTAAGGACAAACAATAATGAGATGACCCGTGAATAGTTTATACGTTTTGAAACAAATCCATGAACACTCATTTACAGATAATAGAGAAGTTCATGTTTTTCAAGGACTCCTGATAATGGTGTTTTGAATTATGCATCCATTATCAGGCGCAAGTTGCATCATTTGTCCTTGTTGTTCAATAAAATAATAAAGAAAAATAAAATGATACATCATGCACTTTATGCATAACACGGAATGCATTCGATATCAAGCATTACTGGATAAATATATTATTAGTGTCATTACGACACTTTATTCTTTCACGTCTGACGAGCGATAAAGATGGATCGACACAATTGCGCTAATGATGCACTTCTGAACGCATTTTTGAAGAGATAGACTTTTTTTATGATTTTATAAGTCCATCTCATATATTATTATCTTAATAAGTTTTTTTAATAACAGATTATGTAAAAAATAATACGCTAAAAATAACCAAAAGTGCTAACTGAATTGTGTTATTTACCTTCCATACGTCTCTTTTAATTCGTTTAGTTGGAGAACTACCTTCTTCATAATCTTTGCAACTCATATCGTCATAATGCGCTCCTCCCAGATCAGATATTAGCAAAGCTGTTAAACCATTTTGTAGTCTAATGACTCTAAATTTAAGAAACAAATAATAATGAAATAAGAAATTACTGAGGATCATATAAAAACACTTAATTTTTTTTTTTTGTAGAAAGTACATTGTATCATTTTTCTTAAAAGATTATCATCGCAGTTAATAATATATCTCACGCATATTTCTTTTGAAATCGCATTTTTTGCTGAGCCCCCAGTCTCACCTATATTCAGCCTTATCATACTCTGGTTTATCAGGCGAGTCCAGATATTCAACATCAGGTTTATTGCCTTCGGTTGTACGCTCTGCCTCTGACATTATATCGCCGTGCAGAAAACTAGGAATTATAGACACAATACGATACGATCGGAGAATTCAAAATAAGATTTTTATATGTTCCAACTTTTTTTCCAATGGATACAGTTTTAATCAGCACTCTAACCGACACTTCTTGTTCTGTATCTATTATCTGCCCTCGAACGAACATCAATATGAAAGTCAATACCAATGTTTTGTGTATATACATTGTAGCAGAGTGGAAATAGAAATAATAAACAAAGTCAGAGGTATCTAGTGAAAAATCCGAATTTTGGATTCAGCAATGAGCACACGATCCATTTCTATCTATTTCAATTCCCGAAATTTTAATTTTTACGTACTTTGATATGTTAATCAGAAATTAATTAAAAATTACTTAAAATCAAATTTTGAATTGTACAATTCATCTATTCTAATATAATATCTCTTCCATTAAATAAAAAACAGAAAATTTATCTAGATATACGTACTTAGCCCAGGAATATTAAATTTTTTGGAGGCAAAATTACCTCCAAAAAGGTATGTTTGCAAGAATTTGTTCGAAGTTTTATATTATTATTGATATTATATTTACAATTAATATTATCAATAATTATTTATAATTAATTAATTTATATATCATTAATATTATTTATAATTAATTAATATTATTTATTAAATGTCTGAGTGTTAACGAACTTGGAAAACTTTCCAGCTTCAAAAAACTGATTAAAAATGCGATTTTCAAAAATATCTCAGAAGGTATTCATTTTATCAGAATAAAAATTATCAAATAATAAAAATTATTATCAAAAGGGAAGTTGATAAAATTAGGAATTAGGAACAATTTCGTTAATTTTTTTCGTTTATTTAAAATCGTACGATCAATACTTTCTATGATAGAATTTTTTTAAGAATATTATACTTATCATTTCGATAATTGGCTTTTTTAAATATCATCTTCAGATTTAGCTATTTTTATGTACAAAATAACTCTTATAAAGATAGAAGATTATTAAATTCTTTACAAAATCGTTTTTTATTCATTCTCATACGATCAATATTTTTCGAGATTCGATTTTAAGAATATTTTCTTTTATTTTTGAATAAACTGATTTTTTAATGTTTTATATCAATATCTTGGATTCGGCTACTCCTACGTAAAAAGTATTTATTATCGACAGGTTTTGTTTCTCTACAAAAATTCTTTAAAAATCGTTTTTTTATTAAACTTTGTATAAATAATATTTGATGAATAGTTGTGGAGATAAATAAATTTTATAGGGGCGATTACAATGACTGTGGCTTCTCAAAATAGAAGTTATTTCTGAAAGCACTTTTAGTAGGAAACACGGAAAAAATAACAAAAGATTTTTATATTTTTATATTTAAAAAATTTTTTTATATTTTTATGTTTTTATGTTCCTTGTATACAATAAATATTTCTTTTGTAAAATTGCATTTTTTTTCTTAAGCAATGAAAATCTAAAATGTTCTCGAAGATACTTATCGTAATGATCTATAAAGATATATTTTAGAACGATCTGAAGAAATAATATTAGGTGTGGGAAAAAGTTCGTGGCGTTTTTCCCATTAGATGGCATTAAAAAAATGCCACGAACTTTTTCCCATACCTAATACTTTACGTATTCGTACAAGATAATCTTAGATGAGCAAAGTAAATTTGAAAAAATTTCAAGTAATCTAATCAGAAAATGTAATTTTAAATAATATGAGTAAAAAATAGAGGAAGCATAGTTTTCGTCCATATTTACAAATGTTTTAAAATAATCTCATCATTTTGTTTTATCCAAATTGTCTTTATTTATAAATAGCATGTAATAAAACTTAACATGTCATTTCTCTTCTTTAACGTCACTATTTAATATGTGGACTACTCAGGAGCATTCAGGAGCCTTAATATAAAAAAACTTGCCGCTAACAAATTTGGTTTGGTCTAGCAGCGCTAAATTTTTTTGTATTAAAATTTTTTTATTTCAATTAGATTCTCTTATTTTCATGTATTTTTGTTTAAAAATAGTTATATAATATTATTGTTTCAATGAAATATAATTTTCTATTTATAATTGGTGCAATTTAAAATTAACGTATTTTTTGAAAAAAAAAATTATTATATATATTTTCATAGTTTGAAAAATAGATTTGGAACAGGTTTGGAATAGAAAGTAATTTTTTTCTTCAAGGAGACATACAAGCGCGTATAATATAATTTATACAACGATTTTTTCTGAGAGGAGTTCGCACTTGCCTTTTTTTTTATTGTACTTTTTTGAAAAAGGTAAATTTATTATGTATATACTACGCTACTTTTATTGTTATGGAAATGTTTCTCATTTTACATGTTTTTAACATTATATTATATCGTGGTCTAGCAGCGCCACTTCAGTGTTTACTTCTTAACTCTTTTCGTGGTAACACTTAAATGGACAAGGTAATGCAATTGCGGATTGTATTCTTTATTTAATTTAAGATTTGACAAGAAAAAAGTATCACTCTGCTTCGTGAACCGAAATATTTTAAGTTAAAGTTGACGTATATTCAGATTAGGAAATCTGTCAGCCACGAAATACTGTAATGCGAGCACGCACATGAGGTCATATTTTCATACTTTATGACTACATGCGAATGCGTTGTATTTCTTATTGAATAATAGATATTATTCACTGCTTTAAATACGAATTGCTTGTTCTGAAACACAAATTTACTGCTTTAAAAACACAATTCATTATTTTGAAACAAATTTTTTGCTTTAAAACATAATTTCACTGCTTTTTAATAGAAAATTACTGTTTTAAAAACAAAAAAATATAAGAAGATAATTTCTGTTGTAGGACAGATAATTTACTTTTAAATCCTGGTAAAAAATTTTTCATTCATGATTATGTATTAATATATGATTGATATGAATAAGCATTGTTGTGTTTCTATTAAAAAATCAGAGATGTAAAGGATTTTGGAGAAGATAAAGGTCAAAGATGAATAAATCGATAAATATAATAAATATAATAAATAGGATTGATAATATTTTCGTTCTATTTTATTCAAATACATTCATAAAGATATATAAGATAAATTTTTATTTTCTGATTATTTGAGAAGCTCGCTGCCGTAAAATGTCTAATATCATTATTTTCAATGTTTCTTATTTGCTGATAATTTGAAAGTAACAACGCCTCTTTAGAACATATTCCTGTTTCATAAATGTGAATTTGTGCAAGCTATGTGCAGTTTGCAAATAATAAATACAGTAGAAGTGAATGTGAAAACGAAAATATTTGTAATCATATTAAAAAAATATTCATTCTGAAATGAAAAAATATTTATTCGAATCTTGATGAATAAAAATGAAATGTATTCGAATGGATATTTTTCATTTTTTGGAATATTAGGTGTATTCACCAAGCACACCAGCTTTAAAATCTTTTTACATTATCATCTCTGATTTTTTAAATTGCTTGGACTTCATAGCGCATAAATAAGAAAAATATACTTTGCACAATTAAAGCATGTATTTTCATAATTTTTAATGCCTTGGGTACGAATATTACTATTTTTTCCAAGAGGGAAGTCTCTTAAGTTGCAATGCAAAAATCAAAATTACTTGGAAATAGTAGCGCATAAACCGATGTATATTTTGCATAATTAGATAGCGTAATTTTGCAATTTTAAACGAGTTAGGCCCGATTTTACAATATATGGTTATCTAAAGATTAAAGATAACCAAGAAATGAATGAATTTTATTGATGAATCTGTTGATAATCTTTAGTCTTTAGGTAACCATATGTTGTGAAAACGGGCCTTAGGGATGAATATGACTGTTTGCTCCAAGAGAGAAATGCCTTAAGGAATGCAGCACAAAAATTGAAACTATGTGAATATGAAAGTGCATAAATAGCGTATAAATCTTGTGTATTTGATTTTCCAAATCGGTCATTATTAACGTGAAGGAGCTGATTGACAGCCTAAAAATAAAATGTATTGGGTTGTCCGGAAAGTTCGTGCCGACTAACTTATATAATTTAATAAATGTATACTAAAATTTAAATTTTCTGCGTTTCAATTTTCTTTCAAAATTGGCACGAACTTTCCGGACAATCCAATATTATTATAGGTAAATATATATAAAAGAAATATACAAAATGATAATCATATATCTCAAACATGGAGACGAAGTCGGCAGATTATAGAGTGCATCATTCTGTAGAAGAAAAAAAATTGTTTTCAATGAGGGTAAGTTGTTATATTATAACATTTGCCCTGATGAAAGTGTAACAATTTGTCTCAACCTTCCATTTTCAATTCGAAAAAATACAGATTGAAAACCAGTACATATATCGATTCAAATAAAATGTATTGGGTTGTCCGGAAAGTTCGTGCCGACTAACCTACATAATTTAATAAATGTATACTAAAATTTAAATTTTCTACGTTTCAATTTTCCTTCAAAATTGGCGCGAACTTTCCGGATAATCCAATATTATTATAGATAAATATATATAAAAGAAATATACAAAATGGTAATCATATATCTCTAACTTATATGTATAATAATACAAGCGATTTATACAATGAAATATTTACTATTAATAGCGTAAATCAAAAAAACATATGTAATGTCTTTTAGAATTCAAATATGGTGCTTAAACTAAATAAAATTATAGAATATCATAAGAATCACATATAAACATTCAAAATGCGTTGGCACCTGTGGCGACTAAAAAAATTAGCTGTAACAACTTATCCCGTGTAACAACTTGCCCCGATC
>Ga0157363_1005387_pt1 | contig 11914 bp, 4 predicted proteins | sample AttsexASBM1_FD_111477 | JGI IMG/M metagenome (GOLD analysis project Ga0157363, IMG submission 111477) | Fungus gardens microbial communities from leaf cutter ant in Ribeirão Preto, State of São Paulo, Brazil - Atta sexdens ASBM1 | ecosystem: Host-associated > Fungi > Mycelium > Unclassified ...
ATCTCGCAATTAACTCCCGGAGCATATATATATATATATATATATATATATAGAGCACACACACACACACACGCACACACACACACGCGCGCGCGCGCACGCGCACACACACACACACACACACACACACACACACACACACACGCACACATGTATATACGGGCGTATGGATTATATATATATGTATGTTAGAAGAAGACCACCTCCTCTCGATAGCGATTGACACCTGTCTGACACTTCGTTCGCAGGTAGCTACTCAGCGAACGAAGCTTTACAAGAGCTTTTGCGCGATCGCGGTGTCATGTTAATAATCAGGCACCAGGAATAAACTATACACACGAGAGAGCGCATCGGCAATGGTGCCCTCTCTAGCGTGTAGCTTTCTCGATACAAGAGATGCACCATCGATACGAGAGGAAAAAAGCGTTATTGACAGTGCGAGCGAGCCGGTCCATCGCATCGAATTAACGTTTCTGTGCCTCCACGGCACAAGAACTAGATTTCATATTTTTTCCGGTTCGCCGGATCGATCGACAGAGGAGAGAGCTCCAGGGCTGATAGAAACGCCAATTAATCTGTAATAGATTACTCGGTACCAACGCGACGCCATGATAGAAGCTGCCTTTATCAAATAACTATGTCCTCTTGTCTCTTACGGCACTGATGGTTTATGGACAATGGATATCTGCCTGAAAAGAAAAACAACAGATCGAAATAATAAAATTATTTTAGAGATATATTTTATTCAATTAATCGAAACGAAAAAAAAGATTACAGAAAGTCGCATGTGTGCTTTTATAACCGCGGTATGATGATATCAAAAGATAAATTCGAGATCAAAAAAATAACACAAATTAATTCTGTACAAGTAATTTCGATGCAACATTCATTCAGTTATCTCTGGACTGTTATCCCATTTCAATGACATAAACGTCACTCTAAATGAAATACGAAATACAATGGCTGCTTTTACGAGAAAATCGCTCTCGAAGGCTAGCGTGTCCGACTGCAAAATGACTGGACTACTTAAAATACTCGCCGCCGTTTATTGCCGCTGTCGGGCAAAGCGATTTGTTATTTCCTCTACTTGTAATTACTTTTACACTTCCTGAAAACCGAGTAACGAGGTAATACAGTAGTTTTGCCCCGGTACCTTCTGCTTCCGGAAAAATCATAGGTCTTGAAAGATGCTCCATCGCGTATCTACATACATTTTATTCTCATTATTCTTTTCTCGTGTCTCCGATTATAAATATCATATATTACGCGAGGCTTTAAAATCGATAAACAAATTATTAAAGCTATGTATATACCTGCGACAAAAATTTAATTAATTACACCTTGTTTAAATTTGTTATGAATTTGTTTTACTAAGGCTCATCAATCTTACCAATGAAATTTTTTTAATTAGTGGTCTAAATAAGTTTACATATGTCTTCGTAAAATATTGTATGTTTCAAGCTTATCCCTACAATCTTCTCATCTAATTTGGATAAAAGGTAGCTTCCAGTTATATAATATGAAAGATCTACATTCTGAATCAATTTATTACAATAAAATAAACATGTCAAGTGTACAATATTTCCTGTTTTTCTTTACTTTCTTCTCGATTTTGATTTGACTTATTGTGTATAAAAGAAGAATCGTATATTTTAAGACGAGATTAAATTCATATTAAATTCATATTAAATTAATTATAATTAAAATCGAAATGTGATTTAAGTTCTATTGAATTATTTTTTCATTATAATAACAATGTTTGAAAAAATTTCACAATCTTGCGAATTATATAAGTCGACAAGAAGAATGAAAGGAACTTCGATTCTTTAGGAAAAGCTCAAGCGATAATAATTGCTGACAATTTTAAGCATCGTATGCAATTTTACGCAGATGATACAATTCCATCTTCCTTATTTGCATTGACGATTGATACTTACACGCTGTGGAACTGAATAGGGGTCGGAAGGTGACAAGTAGCAATGATGCTATATTCCTGCAGCGTGTGCCTAACAATAGGTTTTTGTCCAGGTTTTCTCAATACATCTCTATCTCACGTGTCTTCAATGCTTGACGGATAGCCGACCATTTTGCAGCGAACTCTCTTTTGCCCTCCCTTCCGCTCTCCTACTCTCCTTCTCTCTCCTTGCGCGCTTTCTTCTACGCTTTCTTTTTTTTCTTTTGAGCTTCCGTCTTTTTCAATTTTTATCTCCCTCTTAGATTCTCTCGTTTCTCCTTTGCTCTCGCGAATACCGGGATCCTTTATATTTTTCGCGAACTACTTTCCTCCTACTTTATTAATATCGTCGTCCGCGTATATATCTCCGTGCAACGCGAGCAAGGGGTGAATTGAGCTGTACAAACGAGTAATGGCGGCGAAAATGAAAAAAAGTTTCCTTGTTTAGGGATGTAAAGGTGCATCGTTCTTTTAAGTCTCCTCATTTCTGTGTTGAATTACGGAAAATGCAGCGTTTTATCCATCACATTGTTTGAAGAAACAAGGGCAATATCCTCAACAAATACATATAATATTTTTATGTCCACAACCATTCGTCGTGATCTATCACGTTTTCGCTCATTTATCATCGTCCATTTAATCCAATGTTAGCTTATTAACGATAATTAGAATAAAACAAGATAAAACTTTTAATATTTTATTGAATTAGATATCGTACATGTTGCTGATAATTTTGATGAATGTGTTACGTGATTTATTATCTGTAACGTTGCGGGTACGTAACAAATGTGGGTCGTATATCCAAACGAGTTCTGCAAATATCAATGAAACGAAGTTTAGCCGAGACTTATAGCACACTAAACATCGCATACTAAAATCATATGAAATTTACTGACACGTGGCCCAGTTTTAAGACACCTTAAAGCGTCATAGTTACTGAAACATGCCGCAGTGAAAATTTTAACAGGTCGCACGGGTGACCTACTTGGAAATAATAGGGAATTGCGAGGAGGAGGACGCGACGACGACGACGACGACGACGATCAGGTGAGCGCGCCTGGCAAATTGCTTAGGTAAATTTCCAATTTTCCGCCATTGGCAACGGTGACGCTCAATCTCCGCGCGCCAGCCAGAGTACACACTTCGATGTAATCGAATCGAGATTTCATAAAGTCCGTCCCGGGCGCGACGGTTAATTGCCAATTGATCTAACGGTGTCCCAATTTTCATGATGTTGTTGATCACTCGTTATTGGCTGGTTAGGCTACTCAGAAACTATACTCTCGTTCAACGAACACTAATCGAATGACATATCTAACGGTGTGCACCAACTTTAAGAGTCTCGCCAACAAAGTTGTTCGATTATATCGAACTGTGCATTAGAGATCAATAATGGCTCGATTCGATGAAGACATAAGTTGAGAGTAATCAAAGATTGCATTTAGTTGCACAAATCTCTTAGTTCTAAATTTACATTTTTATATTTTGCAAAATAAAAAGATATTGAAATATTTTATTTATGTATATAATATTAATTCTTCACTATTTTGTGAATAATAATAATTATTATACATATATATATTAGTTTTTAAACTGACAAAAATTTATCAAATTTTTTAAATTTTATGTTAATTTAAATTTACAGAAATGATTGCATATATTAATAAAATTCGCATTAAAAAGATAGCATTTTAAAAATAAAATAAATAGCAAGCAATAACAGCAAAAACTCTTTTTTCTTAACAACTCTCTTTATGAAGTGCAGTTTTATTTAATTATTATGGCGATTAAATTAGGTATCCATTACTCCATACTTATACTAAAACGATAGCGATTTATTTATGCTTATCGCAATCTTTCTAGCTTGCAATTTTCCTAACCGCATCATATAAATGCGCGGCGAGTAGCTACCATCCATTTGTATAGAATGGCACAGCCGATAAATCTTTTTCGCACGAAGAAATTTCATTTCTGCTGCAACTACGAAGCAGCCTTTACGACCCACGATCGTGATCATATCTGATACACGCAATATCTTCCAACGAGAGAAAGATTTACGTACCGCGACGCACTACAAGACAACACTACATGAATTAGCAGTAATATTAGTTCTTCATATTAAAATGTCATATAGGAATCAAATTACTTCATCTGTCTTAAATAACAAAGCGACTTAAGATTTTATTTAAATTCACGATTAAATTAAACTTGACAATTGTAATTTCAATGTGATTGTATTATATATGCGTATATAGTTTCGGTTTTAAATATAATAGCGAGTACAATTTTAATTAATAAATATTTTATGTCTGTATTGTAATAAGATAATTTAATTTTTAATTTCAATTATATTTCTCCGTAAAATATTCCGTAAAATTCTCCGAAAAGAAATTTATTAAATCTTTTGATACGTATTTTTTAAATAGTCTAAACATTCTCTCTCTCTCTCTCTCTCTCTCTCTCTTTCTCAGACTAAATAAATATTTACTCAATAAAGAATGCAGTTATATTAAATTAATCGAATTGTACATAAAATGGTTCTTATAAATTAATTACGTTTATGTTTAGTAAGCATTTACTTAAAATTACTTAATCAGATATTTTGTAAAATTTAATATTTTTTTCAGTGAAAAGATTAGTTTTTGCGAGATAAATATTAATTAACTATTTCTGAAGTACTTATTATGGATATTTATTATAATTTTTTATATTGAGTTTAAACAGCAGTCTTGATAAATAAACAGTTCATATAAAATATCTCGATTTCTTACATAAAGGAATTGAAATATATATATGTTTTACTTCTTTCCGTTGTAAAATAATAGGATTTACATTTACATTGGAAGTTCACTTCAATTAGTGCCCATTAAAAGTAAAATTAGATTCTTTTGCACGAAAAAATATGAATTCGGAATTATGAAGGCGCATTTTCGTTTGACATTTTTTTAACGACAATGTCAAAATGCATGCGTAGATTGCATTGAGATTTCAAAGGAACCGCTTCGTTATGCAGAGAATAACAAGTGATTCGATCAACGAAACCTTTCTTTCACGAATGCGCTTAATTGATTGGAAGCATTCATACTATCGTTCACTCTTTGATTTATGACTCTCGTTGACCCCGTTGAGAAAACCAGGAAACAAATTGTTCGAGCTTGATGTTACATCGGGAACAATTTTCGCACGTTTGCAATTGTTATTCTGTAACGTGGCAATTAATACGTCAAATCCTATGTGATATCTGTCTAATAGATCTCAGTGAAAAACTTAAATTAATATTGATTAAAGTAGAATCTGTATAAGTATGTAATACTGGTTATTTTCCTCTTCAATTTTAATTTAAACTTTGCTTTTAAGCGCTTATATTTCTAATTGCTTGAATTGTGTGTAATTAAAATGCAAATAGAATGGCATATCAAAGAGTTTAGAAACGATAATTCTGCTTCTTCATGAATAAAAATTTGTTATTTAAACATGGATGCATACATGTATGGACAAATAGAAAATTGTCCTATAAATAAGGAAATTCTCACTAACTATTGTAATAAAAAAAATCACAGAATTACCGATCCCAAACTCATTTTGATATAATAATTATTTGCACTCTAGTTATCCAGAATTGAGATAATGAGAAAAAAATTTATTTTAAATATAGTTTAGACTCACCAAAAACTGATAATTGCCATTTTACTTCGAAAGATACCTTATTTCATCTAAGTGAATCCAATTACTACAAAGCTGCAATATTTAATCTGCCAACATTTTCTTCTTTAATCGTTATTATGATTAGTAATTTAATTTTACTACGAATAGTACACGTTGTTTAATAATAAAACCGCAGAATTGAATTTAAATCTAAAAAGACGTAATGTTTTTTTCTCAAATCGAACATGTTTCTGAATGTTGGAAAGTTTTAACGGTAATAATGAGCAGAGTTAAAAATACAACGTTAATCGTTAAAATTATTCAGTCGCGAAATAGAAATCATCGTGGATGATAATAATAATCGTCCTCGTGATCTCGTTTCACTGTTATCATCCTTTTCCTCGATACTGGTTTTTATCTTTCAGTTAACTCTTAGTACATACGATTGGATTATTCCTGCACATTTCTTTTCTTCGAAACTGGGAGTAATTAATTATAACATTTCTATGTAATTTTTTAAATTCACAAATTCTTATAAGTATTTTCTAAAGCTGTTACAGTATATCTAAAGGATCAAATAATTTTTGTATATTTGTTAAAGTGATAAAAATTAATCCAAGATGCAAATGACCTATAGTGTGTAATAAAGAACTGTCATGTACTAAGAATTATCATGTATTAAGAAATAATAACAGTTGTATTCTCTCTTTCGGTCGCGTTCGCGATGCGAATTCGGCATCTCTCAAAACACACAACAAATCTTCGCGTGCTTGATACGCAACTCATGTCCCTGTTTTACATGGAAAATGCCTGTTTATACGGGAAATCACATAAAAGAATCCGCTCTGCACTGCTTGACATTCAGGCGTGTAAAATACGCATCTGACGATTTTTAGTCAAACATAATGCGCTTATATACCATATATATCTTAACTAAACGACTTGCAATAATCGTCTCTCTTGAAGTGACAATATTACAGTGACAATTTTCCTTTTTTTCTCCTTTTTTAATTATAAAATTTCTACATGTATAAGAAATTTCGAAAGCACTATATAATACAATTATCACACAATAGATAATAAATTACTTAACTAACTGTAAGATTAATAAACAAGAGCCAAATAAAATTTTGACAATTTTAAAATAATTTAATTGAACATTTGAGCTATAATTTAAAATCGAGAGCTAATGATGAATCTATTAGACCAACTTAATTATAAATCTTTTTGTCTAAAATATCGAACAATTCAATTTTCTTTATTTTACATCTGCAAATTTGAATCATTCTTATTAGAATACTTAATATTCATTCTTTTTTTATGAGTTATGTTATTTTAGTTTTTTAAAATTAATCAATGCTTTTTAATTAGTATAAATTAAATGAATCTTATATATAGAAGACGCAGCATAAGAATTTATGCTACTTTTGGCTTCAGCTTTAAAGAATTAATAATAATTTTCAATGATTTTGTTTCTATTTTTATTTTTACAGAAATCTTATTGTTATCATGACAGAATGTTCCAAATTGCAGGCGAAGTATCTCATCAATACGATACCAAACGCAATTGGATCGACTCTTAGTTAGTATTATAGTTTCAAATGGTATTTTGACAGTCAATCAGAATCGGCCGTTATTGGCAAAATCTGTGCCAGTCATATCTCGTATTGTTTGACAATGCTGATTAATTGAATTACTGCAACAATCGTCATTAGCCTGCATTTTCAGCAATCAACGATGATACATTCCGGCAAACCTGAAAGCCATCTCCTATTGCTATAAATTGTCCATTTAATCTGAAACATTCGATTGATTATGTGTTGAAGATAAGTTCTTTGAAATGAAAAGTAAGAAATTAATTTTGCTTTTTTCTTATTCAACGCAACCATGGCTTACCCAACAAATCTTCTCCAGTCGCAGTCTCGTGAGTGTCGACATAAGTAAAGGCTGTCGGGGTGCGAATTCTCGCGAGTGAAACGCGCCATATGACTCGCCCGATTTGCGACGAGTCGTTTCGAAGTGGAAACAACCATAAACCCACTTGGCTGACCGAAGAGGAACACTGAAACCTGCTTGCCACGTCTCCATGAATATTAAGCGATCAGACCGGACTCTCGTTGCAATCTCTTCGTCGACCAAGTTAACATGGAAAATTGAGTTTGCCGTGGGTTTTCGTTCCGCTCCCAGTGTACATACCTTCGCGCGGTTCACTTTCTCTACTGTGTTGTCCATCCAGTTCAATGCCTCATGTTGTCGAGATTTAATGTCCTCGTCGTCTCGCCATTGGGACTTGTAACAGGCGCGGTTTTTATGGTGACGGATTATTCCCGGGTTACTCGTGTCGAGTTCAGAGTGCTGCTATTCCGCGGTTCTGACACGACCTCGCCCGATCGGACGTAGACGTAGACATAAAACGTTTATTGCATCCCAGAGGATTAATCCCTTTCGAGCAACGTGGGAATTAATTAAATAATAACAGTATAACAGTATAGCGAATAATAAGAGATTGGAAAAGAAAAAGTAATAATTATAATAGTAATTTAGCAAGTGTAATTTAGCAAAATTTAGTTAATTAAGGCCAATGAAACGATTCTTGTGATTGTTAACAGAGAGAAGAGATATATTATTTTAGTTATGAAAATTTAAATAATTATACAATGTCATCGTATTATATATACATTCTACATGTATAATTTTAGTTTAATAATCTGATAGAAATTTAGCTATGGAATCATATTAAATCAAGAAAAGGTAAAGTTTAACCAGACCTACTTCGACATTTGTACCTTAATTATGATGGCGTACGTTCCGTTTCAAGATTGTGTTACTTCATTTCACACTTGGTGTCACTTGCAATAAGTATTAGTTTGGTTTACTAACGAGTTTAGAGCTACGGGAGTTATCTATAAGAGGCAGAGCGTGAAAATTTGAGTCTAAAGGAACGGAGAGTGGTGATATGCTAAGTGACATTAGAACTACGACGACGAGGAGCGGGCGAATGAAAGGGCAAGATAGAGGTGGAGTTCCTTCCGTCTTCACTCCCGTCTTTTATACGAGCCTATCGCACGACACAGATCTCTATTCAAAGAAATATCAGAGTGCTGAGTTGGCCTATCCAGGCCTTTACACCATCGGAGCTGCTCGGCATTAAACGCGTCCGCCGGCTGTAATAAAATTCATTCGCTCCCGATATCGTATCATTGACACTCGTAACGCGGAACAATTTTGTCTCGTATTACGCAAATATTTCGTTATTCAACGAAAAAAGATTCTCTTCCCCTTCTCTCTATCAAGTATAACTTAGTCATTGTGATACAAAAGTTCCAAAACTATCGCAAATCAATCATTATTTATTTTTGATGAATAATAAGTATCTCATTTAATATACATTTATTTATTTTCTGTTTATGGTTAACATACATTTAGTGTAACATTTTTAAATGCTTCTATATATATATATATATATATATATATATATATATACATGCAACTATAATTAAGAATATGTTTTATCGAACGATTATGTTTTATAAATAGAAAATATTTTTAATATTTAGAAATATATTCTTTTCTTCATCTTTCATATCTTTATTCAATTATATTATCTGTATAATATTGTGAACTGTAAACTATTTATTTGCAAGAAATGGATATTTTCGTGAATTGTATCAAGATTAACAGATATGAGGTGATGTTACCTATTAACTAAAAACAAAATCACATGCAATATATATTAAATTAATAAAGGTAAATGATTGATCACTCACAGCAGTAAAAAGCGGCGCGCCCATAGTGAGACCCTTCGCACAGAATGTATTTCGACGAGTAGTATGCAATATTTGTAAAGAAAACAGCTTCAACTGTAACGTCAGATCGAAAAGTAATTATGTCAAAAAACAAAATAGCATAATAACGTATGAGACATTTTTTTTAACAATATATAAATTAAATTATCATTTTTATTACCTCATCTTGAATTTGCTTGTCATTAATACTGTTGAGTACATCGTGAATAGTAATGCCAATCTTAATGGCTTGATCTTTGCCAGTTTCGCATGCCCATACTATCAATGCTATTTTCATTAAATAAAACATCATGGATGCGATGAAAAATATGTAATAGAACAGTTTTTGTGAACTGGTTAATTGGAAGTTGAAGATATCTTGCCATAATATTATACAATAATACAAGAAAAAAGTGATTCTAACGAAGGTTGTAATTATAGTAGCAACGAGATGCAGACTGAATACTATATTTAGCATCTGTACTGCATCATTGACTAACAGATGTTGTTTCTCTAAAGCTTTTAGCTTCATCAGCAAGAAAAAATTTTTCTTTTCCTGGTAGTTGTATCTGAATAAATGTGGTTTATTGTTCATTGCAAGCAGATTTGCCAAACTGTCATTGATTCTCTCAAAGCAAGCCTTTAATACACAAATGCAATTCATGTATAGCATATCTATCTGAAGCACTAACATAGTGATGTAGATTGAAAACATCTTGAGTAAAACAGGATATTCCATGTAGACCAAAGAGATCGATCCTTGCAGAAGTAAGAAAAGAAAACCAATTATATCCTTGGCGTGGATCAGCATACACTGTTTCCGATATGTCTCCAAAGACAATTCGGAAGATATCTTCAGTATGGTCTGAAGTAATCGCATTCGTGGACCATCCCAAATGTATGTAGCAACCGCTATGAAACCGCTAAATATATAAAAGACGTAAAGGTCAATATTCCTGCGTAAGTTTGTGGCCTCAAACCATCTAAAATGGTTGATCACATAGATTGTCATCAGTGTGCACAAACAAACGACACTCATAATGACAGTCCACAAGATTTGACATAATTTAGAAATTTCGTAAGATGAAGCGTTAATTCTGTACGGAAATATTCCGAGAACGCGGCAGAAGATGAAACAGGGATACATCAAGGATTGAAAATCTGTTGCATAGAATAGTCGCCATCTCCTTCCTTCTTTTCTGTCTTTGACTCGTTCTTGGGCTTTCAATGGACTGAATATCAATGAAGTATCATGAAAGAATTGCTTGAAATTTCTTTGTTCCATTATATCAATTATATAAATATTACACGAACACTTTAATTTTAAGTGAGTAATTAGGGTTTCTTTTCTAAGTGCAGTTTTCTGCTTCGTTTTCCTTGTAATGTACGCAAAAAGTAACATAAACTTTTTGTGGTCTATTCACATCTCACATTAATACTATCAGTTTCTGCTACAAGACATGACTTAAAGATCGTTTGTTAGCCATGAAGTAACCATGGAGCTGTGACACATATCACCCTTGGGATACAATGCATAAAATAATGAAATATAATTGCTGTCATATGAGCCATCATTGTGTATATATATATATATATATATAGATCATTCATTAGAATAATCATATCTGTACATGTAAAACAGAAACTGTCGAATACATAATGATAAATTATTAGTTTTTAAAAATATAATTAATATCGATTGTCCGATTTCAAAATTAAACATTCATCGTTTTAAATATTTTGAGACTAAATTTTTTGTTATTTAATTCATACATTTTTTATTGTAATATTATTTTTAATATATTATGATTGAATTATAACATTTGACATAAAAATATTATCAACGCAGTTTTTTGTTTAATCAAAAGTAACATTCTCATTGATATCTTAAAAATTTAATTTATATTAGAATGAAATTACTACAAATTATTATTCGGGAATATTATGATATAATTATTATGATATGATAATTGCGATTTTCATATAATATGGTATTATGTGTATTAATGTGCATAATATTGTATACCTTTATTATTAAATAAAGTTGTTTGCGTTTTGTGAAACATTGTCATTGTAGCGAAAGGTATACATAATATAATATAATGAATGCAAAGTTAATAAAAATAAGTGATAATGAAATAACAATGTTATTATTTAGATGAAAGTTAATCTAACAATTATTTAAAGTAGATAGTATTGATCTAATGTTATTGTATAGTATTATTGATCTAAGAAAAATGTTTCATATACATATAATGTATATAATTATATAAAATTACATAAAATTATATATATTGTATATAAAATAATTATATAAAAAATTGATATATTTCATATACAATTATATATAAAATATGTCCATATATGTATACATATAACATTTTTTCCCGGGACAGTAATATAGTATTCCAATTAATGACAATATGATTAATTTTATAACATTTAATTTTACAACATGACTTAAAAACAAAAAATGATCTTAGGGTAATTTTTTAAGATACTTTTTTTACATTTCAAGAAAATAGTAAAA
>Ga0157363_1005389_pt1 | contig 11911 bp, 5 predicted proteins | sample AttsexASBM1_FD_111477 | JGI IMG/M metagenome (GOLD analysis project Ga0157363, IMG submission 111477) | Fungus gardens microbial communities from leaf cutter ant in Ribeirão Preto, State of São Paulo, Brazil - Atta sexdens ASBM1 | ecosystem: Host-associated > Fungi > Mycelium > Unclassified ...
GCAAACTGAAAAGGAGCTTGCAGAACAGCTTGGCGTTACGCAGCAAGCCATTTCCGTACGATTACATACGAATAGATTGAATTTTACAAAAAAAAGCTCAGAACTTTTTTGTACACCTAATACGATATTAAAAAATTCTAAAAAAATTCTGAAAAAATTCTCAGAATTTTATAAGAAGAAAATAAATAATTTTTATCTCTTGCTGTTTTTCTGTAAAGTTGATAGTATTTAAGTAAAAAATTATTGAAAACCAATATTCAATGATTTTTAGTCATTTCTAATTGATTTTTTCACAAACGCTTGAGAAGCGCATTATGTCCCTTTATTCAGTATCACTTGATATGCAGATCTATCGCTACAACGAGATTCATCGCAATCGATTATTATCACGTTATGTCCTCTTCTTGTAAAAGATATATAAACAATAGAAAAATAATTATAAAGAACTAGATCACTTTGTTTCCGATATCTTTTGATACAAATAATCGGAAAAATTAATTAATCGATAAATATTTTATAAAAAATAATATGTGTATATCTACGAGATAAACTGCTTTGTTGTGTTTTACTAGTACAACATAATATATAAATCTTTTTAAATAAAAGCTTGACTAAACATCTTCACATATAAAATCATGTAACTTGTGCATAGCATATTGGAATAAAATGTAACATCGAGAAAAGTGCATGATTGATCAATTCCTCTCATTTAACATCTCCTATTTTTCCCGCTCTAGAAATATTTCGCAAATTTACACTGAAAAAAAATGCTGTTGATTCAATTAAAGTTTATATTATGAGCTGTCATTAATATAAGTAATTAATTCATGTATATTTTTATTGACATAAAGGTATAAATTATTTTAATAATCAAGGCCTTTATGTCAATACAAATATACATGAATTAATTACTTATGTCAGTGACAGCCCATAATATAGATTTAATTGAATCAACAGTATTTTTTTTTCAGTGTATATAAAAAAAAATCTACATTAATGAATGATCTTTCACAATATGAATACTAAAATTCTCTTTAATGTCACACAATTATTCACGTCTTTTATAATATAAGTACATTGCATGCAAGATATTCTAACAACACCAATGGTGATGGTAATAGTGATGACGACATTGTACGAGAAATGTGTAACTAATACAATGCATTCTTGCATGATACGTATTCATTCATTAAAAAAAATTATATGCGTCATAACATGTGTCAATACAGTTATTATTCATGCCGTCTACGTGTTTTTACAAAATACGTTAATTATTTAAATTCTAACTTAAAAAATTTTGTTCACATATTGAAAGAGTTAAAAGAGTAACGACAATGAAATAGAATTTCGAGAAAAAATGTTATAAATATGGACATATTTTGTATATAATTATATACATATAATTATGTATAAAATATGTCAATTTTGTATATAATTATACATAATTATATATGATATATGAAACTTTAATAATTATATATTATTATATTTAATAATTATATATGAAACTTTTTTCGGGATGTAAACAATAATTAAAAATAATTATTAAATAAATAGTTAAAATATTAAATGATTAAAATATTAAATGCATGCTTATATGTATAATAATGTAAATAAGTAGCATAATAAATGATTTACTAAATTAATTTCGTTATTGCTCTTTTACTTGCAATTATTTATAATTCAAAATATTATAATTGGTTTAGTTTATAATCTGTATGTTATTCAGTCTTTTAATACGAACTTTGTATATCAATTTATAATGTATGTTTAAATTAATCATTGACAACATACCGTACAAGTTGAACTTATTCAAAAAAAGATTGGAACTTTTCTTTTCGATTGCTAAATTCTCAACAAATGTTTAGAATATAGATACTTGCGCGCATTTCATTTCATAGCTGTCTACTTTTAAGTCCGACTATCAGATGTTTTAATATTTTCAGAAACAATAAAAAAATAATTGTATACAAATTGATAAGATAAAATAAAAGTATATTTTAACGCAGACATTTATTATATTATTATATTGATATTATATTATTATATAGATATTCATTAGCTAATACACTTTGCTCATTGTAATGCATTTCTATATTATACCATGTACTAATTTGTTATCTCTTTACGTTCACGCAGCTGTTCGCATATCCTTATTAAACAATATCACAATCTAAATTGCGGTTCGTTGTTTTCCGGTATAGTCATCATACCACTATTTCCACAAACGATAACCGTATCGAACCTATCTGATAAAGATAGCTATTTCAAGTTCGAACAATGAAGCTTTTCTCATGGTAGCGAATAGTTTTAATTCTCATTTTGTATCGGTTGCATGTTTTCGAGGAGAAACCTGCTTTGCTTACATGACGATTTTTTTCTGCACCCGCGTGCGTTTATTCTTTTCTATGCATGTAAAACGATTTGCTTCATTAACTCACCGACATGGATTCACGGCGTAGCAAATATACCAATTATCGCTACTCCAATTACATGCAAGAAGGCCTGGCGATTCTGAAAATTGGATCTAGTGTTGAGTCTACAAAATTTACGAATAGTAGGACAATCGGCAGGAACAATAACATCCTTTATTTGGCCAAACGCGAGTCTGTTCCTAAAAATTCGGCAGCAAAGCTGAATAAGTCCCACGATTCTACGATTTGGAAGCATAACAAATCTTTTGAAGATAAAGGGATACGAACAACAAAAAATTTTATTGGAAAACCCTGCTATAACGTAGGGCAAAATCGCAATTTTTTTTCCTTTTTTCTCGAAAATAGAGAAATACCGCGTATACACTTTATGCACAAACTGATGTTCACAGTTAGGGGAGAAAGGATCCGGCTTCAGACCACGAGGGGAAGTCCAAGACTTCAACACCCTGAGACGAGAGTGCCTGGCGACGGGAAGACTCTTCGAAGATCCTGAATTTCCAGCCAATGACTCGTCACTGTATTTCTCCCGCAGACCGGATAGATACATAGAATGGAAACGACCGATGGTTAGAAATCTTTTGAATTATTATCCTAAGTTTTATTAGTTGCCATCGATAATAATTTATAAATCAAACACGCGAGGAGAATGGTCGTAATATTATCTATAATGCGCTAATTTTGCAGGAAATTGCAGACGATCCTCAGCTCTTCGTGGAAGGTTTCTCAAGATTCGATGTTCAGCAAGGAGAGCTGGGAGACTGTTGGTTGTTGGCCGCAGTGGCGAATCTGACCATGCATTCGAATTTGTTCTTTCAAATAGTGCCAGAGGATCAGAGCTTCGAGGAAAATTACGCTGGAATCTTTCACTTCAGGTTTGCTAGAACATGCAGTTTCATAAACAACGTTTTTCCGACGTGGCTAAAAATAATTTAATTTACATTCTTATTATATAAACCGAAATGTTTATAGAAACGAATTACGTATATCATTCAGAAATTTCGTTAATTGAATAGAATATCACGAATATATTAATTCTATGATATTTGTGTGACAAGTTTTTCTGCAAATTGCTAACTTGGAAATGACTCTTACATAAGATTTGTATATTTATCAGGTTTTGGCAGTATGGTAGATGGGTTGATGTAGTGATCGACGATCGATTGCCCACCAGTCATGGAGAATTAGTGTATCTTCATTCGGCTGAGAATAATGAATTCTGGAGCGCCCTTCTCGAAAAAGCATATGCAAAACTTCATGGTTCCTATGAGGCATTAAAGGGCGGTACAACCTGTGAAGCCATGGAGGATTTCACTGGTGGAGTAACGGAAATGTACCAAATGGACGAAACGCCACCGAATTTGTTCAATATTCTCTTAAAAGCCTCTGAGAGAAACTCGTTACTGGGTTGTTCTATCGAGGTGAATAAGTAGTTATAATATTTATTATATCGCATGCTTCAATTGGTTATTACTTGGATCCCTTCTCCTATTAGCCCGACCCCAACATAGTGGAAGCTGAAACACCTCAAGGATTAATACGCGGTCACGCGTACAGCATCACTCGCGTGAAAAACGTGGAGATTCAGATGCCAAATCGATACGGTACCATACCTTTATTGAGGCTTCGGAATCCTTGGGGAAACGAGGCAGAATGGAATGGGCCTTGGAGCGATCAGTAAGTAGTCTCCTCCTATGTTTCGAAAATTATGATTCCAAGTTCGCGCTTTCATCTGTCGATAGATCGCCAGAATGGAGATTTATCCCTGATCACGAGAAAGAGGAACTTGGCCTGACATTCGACATGGACGGTGAATTTTGGATGTCGTTCCATGATTTTACTCGCCACTTCACTCAACTCGAGATATGCAACTTGAATCCAGATTCCTTAACGACGGACGACATCAGCGCCGGGAAGAAACGTTGGGAGATGAGCGTGTTTGAAGGAGAATGGGTGCGCGGAGTGACAGCGGGTGGTTGCAGAAACTTTTTAGGTGAGATATGTAAATAAATCGAACTGGTCAAATTTTGTAGGAGTATTCTCGTTAAACAAAAAACATATATTTTGTAGAGACCTTCTGCCATAATCCACAGTACCGTATTACTTTGGAGTCTCCAGATGACGATGATGACAAGTGTACCGTAATTGTTGCTTTAATGCAAAAAAACAGAAGAGCGCAAAGAAGGATGGGTGCCGATTGCCTCACTATCGGATTCGCGATATATCATGTATGTGAAATTAATTGATTCTTATATAATAATATCTAATAATAGCACAATAGAATTATAAATTTGATTTATTTGAAAATTCGAATATTTATCTTCAACATTTCGAAGAAAATAAAGTTTATTACTGTTTATAAATTATATTTTTTATTTATATAACTTTGTACTGAAAAACTAATAGTAAAATGTTCAAGAAACGCATGAATTTTCAAGAAGATGAAGAATTCGAAGATGAAAAATAAAAAATATGAAATATTTTCTGTTAAAAGTCTATTTTTTTGACAGTTAGATTATCCGGAGAGACTGCCAAAACCACTAGATATTAATTTCTTTAAGTACAACGCATCTGTTGGACGGTCACCGGCATTTATAAATTTACGAGAAGTTACATGCCGTTTCAAATTACCGCCGGGTGTTTACTGCATAGTTCCGAGTACTTTTGATCCAAATGAGGAAGGTGAATTCTTGCTAAGAATCTTCTCTGAGAACAAGAATAATATGGAGTAAGTTCTATTGCGATATTGTAATATAATAGCATGACGTTAAAGAACTTTTATCCAAATGTTTCTTTGTTTACAGAGAAAATGATGAAGAAGTTGGTGTTGGAGAAATTGATGATAGGGTAAGGATAATAATATATTAATCCTTAACAACGAATTATTTTGTTTATTGTAATAAATTGAAGGATGATAAAAAAAATCTCTCAGATTATATATTTAAATCAGAAAGTTTCAATCAAAATTTCAAGAATAGTTGTGTAAACAAAATTCTTACACATCAGATTGTCAATTGATACTTATGTTTAGAATTGATGAATCATACTAATGCGATAAATCACACAACTTAGAAGACATTTATTAATAATTCACAGCACTGGCACTGACAGCACTAATAATTCAGTTTGATGAATTATATGCATTGTGTGTTAAAAAAGTGTAATCATAGATTAGAAATGCATTAAATTAATTTATGTTAAATTGCACAAAAATGTAGAATTAACCAATATTGTGCAATTAAGTTTTGTTCAGCTAATGCTTGCAAAATTTAATGCTGTTGTACCATCTGATAATTGACTCACGTTATGTGAAAAATGATAACTAATCCCTAACGAGCTGCACGTTTACATGCTTGGCTTTTAGATAATTAATCCTGCGGATAAGGAGGATCAAAACGGAGATAACGTAAGTAAAACGCATGCTTGTATGTTGAGACAATAAAAAAGCTCTAATATGTTTTATGCATGAATAAGAAATTAAAGAAATATAGGATTGTATTCAAGAATTCAGCATTATCATTTTATCCTTGTTGTTCACCGAATGTTAAACAAAGATAAAATAATAGTGCGTACCCTGGTGAACACAGTCTTAGATTCGATTTTACTACACCGCTTTGATTCGAAAATACATGTAAGACATAATATAAATAAGCATAATGAGTGTATATTGTGAATATATATATACATAGAAATCAAATTCATTTAATAACAATCAATAAGAAATAAGAGAAAAAGGAATGAGTTCATTACGTATATGTTTTGAATTCACTTGTGATTTACAGCTATTTTCGCATCTTTTAGAAGCTGTCATTACTATTTTTTATGACTCATATTGTATACATAAATTTTACGTATTAATGAAAAAAATTAAATCAAAATATTTTAAGTTTTGTTTAAATAATGTAATTTAAAAATAATTACAAAGAAGTCGATTCAATTTTTTTGAAGAGATCCAGAATTTTTAGACTTGTTTTAGATTACGATTGTTTTTATATTTTATAATGAAATATTTTTTTGTATTATTTGTAGGTTCCCGAAGAACCTGAGCAAGATCGCAATAGCGAGAGAGTCCGAGAATTCTTCAAGAAACTTGCTGGTGATGATTTAGAAGTGGATTGGATGGAACTCAAAGATATCCTAGATTACGCTATGAAGAAAGGTAAATATAATCTACGCGCTGCGAGATATTTTGATGTAAAAATATGAAAAAAAAGAGAGATGTACAGTTTTAAATACGAGTATATATAGTTTCCGTACATGATTGTATTTTATTCTAATTATAAGAGCTTTGCTTCATAGCTTTTTGTAATTTTTATGCTTAATTTGCTCGATGTTTCTCATTGATAGAATCATACATTTTAAAAATCATGCTTTATCATTAATCTTATAGTTTTTATATTTTATCACCTGCACCATTTATTTTTAGCCTGATAACCGATTAATTTACTATAAATTTGTTTCTCGTTATAAATTACTTTATTCTTTCAGCACGCTGTACAGCATTTTATGATCATTTAATAATCATATCAAAAATTCTGCATGCTTATCTTTTACCTTATAATTTGTATCTACAATGCATAAATACATTTGGGTCCTTCAAATAATTAATATAAATCCAATATCAATATTTCGAAAATTTCTTTATTTAATTAGATTAATTAAAAACTGTTTAAAAAATTGAAAATAATTGTAATAATACAATCTTTTAGTAAACAAGCATAGAGAATACATTATATAAGTGATATAAGCTTCTGTTAAAAATATTTAGTTCTTGAAGGAACTAAAGAACTAGATTATTAAAGGTTATATAAAAGTTAAAGAAATGTAGATTGTAATTTAAGGCAAGATGTGTTACGGATTCTTATGGCCCAAGTGTACGTATGTAAAATTCGAAGCTAACATGTAGCTGTGTGTTACGGGTAGAGTTACCACAATTGGCGCGTCGTAGCGAGGCACATGTTCCCGAAACTGTTGAAGGAAATGGTTCGCTTGTCGACACTCTCATCTTACTGCTGTGCGGCATTGTTTGTAATAATGAACAGTACAATAAGCCCGTAGGTAAGAATACAAATACATCTCCTATCACAGGATTGTTTTACCAATTGTGTTACGTCGTGATTATGTCCCACTTGTTGATTATTTATCCTTATGTTGACATATAAAACGCGCTTTCATCAGCATTCATATGGTGAACTGATAGTGACAATGTCAAAATGATGTTAGCAAGTTGACACTTTATGTCTCTCACAAGGTAGGACAGAACTTTTCGATGAAAAATACCTACCGCATGCTTTTTCAATTAACAGAGAATGAAATATTAACGAATTGCTTAAATTTGTCGGCACACGTGTAAAATTTGCAATGTAGCTGTATCATAATCGTTGAATTTGTCATTTCTATTGTATAATTGAAGATTGAACTACTGTTTTAATACATTTGAAAAACTGTAAGATAATACGTTTTTATTTTAATTTCATGTGAATTTTTTGTATGTATTTTGAAAATTTTTATGATAATATTTTAGATATTATCTCTTACATATATAAAGATTACAACAGGCAAAATGAGCTTTTCTCTTAAATTGCAGAGACTCATGACAGAGGTTTCAGTAAAGATGTATGTCGCAGTATGGTTGCTATGTTAGATGCAGATCACTCTGGCAAACTCGGTTTTGAAGAATTTAAAACGTTGTGGAATGACATTAGAAAATGGAAGGTAAGTGCGAAATCTTTTAATTTGATTTTTTATCTTGTAAGATATTTGTATGCCTAATGTTTTTATGGTATTATAAATATTTCAGGCTGTTTTTAAATTGTACGATAAAGACGAATCAGGATATTTAAATGCATTTGAATTAAGACAAGCATTAAATAGCGCAGGATACCGTTTAAACAATCATATTCTTAATATATTGGTTCATCGTTATGGTACTAAAGACGGCAAGATTACTTTCGATGATTACATAATGTGCGCGGTCAGACTTAAAACAATGATTGGTAAGTGAAACTTTATCTAATAATTTATATATATCATTTATATATATTAATTAAAATATATTAATTAAAATATATATTACCTTTTAATATACGAGGTCTGTCCCAAAAGTATCCGACCTCTGCATATATCTTTGTCTTTGGATATCCTATTGTGGAAAACAGGTATTCAATATTTAGGGTGAACCTTTAAGAGTATTCCCATCAAGCGGCATGACCCAATAGCTGTTCAATCGGCAACGGTACGCAATTGTGTGAGCGTCGAAAATTCCAAGCATCGCATTTCATAATGACTGAACGAGTCGAGCAGAGAATTTGTATTACATTTTCAAAAACTTGTTCTACACATGTTCCAATCGGTATGATCTGTCAAGTTTATGATAATGAACTATAAGTGCCATACAAATAAAAGAATGGTTTAGACAGTTCAAAACTGGCCGTGTCTTAATGGACAATGATCCTCGTTTCAGTAATTTCAATGTCAAAAATAGCGAAAAACGTGAAACATATATGATTCAACAAAAATCGTTGTTTGATTGTGCGACAATTAGAAGAGAAGCTTGGGATCTCAAAAACTATTGTTTCTCGAATATTGACTGAAGATCTGAGAATGAGTCGCGTGATTGCAAAATTCATTCCACGAGTGTTTACGGAAGATCGGAAAAGAATTCTTGAGTTGAAATTGTCGAAAACATTCTAGAATCCATCAATAAAGATCCTAAGTTGCTTAAAAGGATTATTACTGGCGATGAAATATGGATTTATGATTGACCCTGAAACAAAAGCACAATTTTCGCAATGAGTGACGAGAGAAGAACCTCGACCTAAGAAAGCGCGTCGAAGTCGGAACAACGTGAAGGCAATGTTCACTGTTTTCTTCAACCAGGAAGGTGTTGTACACCACGCTTCACAAGGTCGCACAATAATAAGGAATATTATTTGAAAGTTCTTAAATAATTGCGTGATGCAGTGAGGAGGAAATGTCCGCATTTGTGGAAAAATGGGAACTAACTGCTGCATCATGATAACTCATTCATCTCACCTGATTCAGAAGTGTTTGTTAATCTCCGTACAGTCCACATAGCCGCGTGTGACTTTTACGGAATAGCTCTTTCTCATGATATTAGCAAAGGTCGGGTACTTTTGGGACAGACCTTGTATGTTAATATGTTTTGTTAATGTGTGTATATCAATATTTACAAATTAATTATATTGATCATATATATATATATATATATATATATATATATATATATATAATTATTATTATTAATATTAATATAAACATCAGATAAAATCAGTTATTACGATGTTATAGATATCTTTAGAGAGAGAGATCCAGATAAAACCCAAACAGCTACGTTCACTTTGGAAGAGTGGATGGAAAAAACACTCTATTCGTAATAAAATAAATTCAATTTATCATAAACTTGAGAATTTTTCTAACCAATATATCAGATTGTGATGATAGATGGCCGTAATTATGAATGAAAAATATTTTTTTGGAGAACCGCAAAAGAGAACATACTTTATAAGTTGAGAGATAATGTATATGTACCTATACAAAGCTTATTAATTCCTTCGAATCAATATTACGAAAGCATGTGACTCTACACGCATACAGTATATGAATTTAAAAGAAATGAGAAACTGTATTTATACATAAGAATATATATATATATAAATATTCCATCTGTAATAATTATGTTGATTTGTATGTGGAAGAATATGGTGCCTTAACATTATTTAAGTAATTGCAACATTATCATTAAAATTTATTTTAAAAATAGAAATAATTTATTGAAAACATATAATGTGTATATATTAATTGATCCGTAGATTTATGCTTTTTTAATTTTAATACTATAAAACATTCTTATTAATTTTTACAATTTTTCATTTATATTTTATAAAATTGACAAAAAAATGAAATGGAAAATAAGTGAAGAATGGAGTGAGTGTGTATGTTGCAGAACGCAATTATAAAAATACATTTTCAAAATAATTAATATTTAATTGCATTCAATATATTAAATAAATTAAATTCATATTTAAACACTGTGTTTCCATTATACATATTCGGTTTAACTGAAATATGAAATATTATAATTCAATTTTATTTGCATTATCTTCAATGGCATTTTATTAGTGATGTTAATATGTATCTATTATACAATATATTTAATAATCTTTATTGCATTTCTAACGAGTTCTAAAGGGCCCTATTCTTTGTAGCTAAACTTCTTGCTCAGTTTATTTTTTCTTGTTTTTTATTCAACTGGAAAGAAAAGGAAAAAAGATAAACCGTGCGAAAACTTTAACTAAAAAGAATAGATCTAAGAACTTCTGTTTCGTACAATATTACTTAGCTACTTTTTAACTTAACAAAGGCATCCTAGCTTCTCTTCTTTATTTCTTCTTTTTATACTTTTATAAATGAAAAACAAAATAATAATATAGATCTATTTACATTACTTATATATTTTGCATTCAGTATCTTCGCTTTTTTTTTTCTTCAAAGTCTAAATTAATATGTCATTTATTATCTCATTTTAAATGCAATAATATTTTCAATGGGAACAGATCTATTATCGACATACTTTATATAATAGTTATTAAAAATTTTCGAATATCGATATGTTGAAAATTACAAATACACTTGAAATTGAAATAATATTTTATCGAATATACAGGGTATCCCGCATTTTTTGCCATTTTTATTGAAAAGGCTATTCAAGGGCTCGTAAAAATTTGCGTATGCTGGAGTATTTGCGTTGCAGCGCTTGCGCGTTACGATTGTAAATATAAAGTTCCGCGTAGGAGTAGTTTGCGGCGGCACTTGTAATGTTACAGTAATTATTTTGTTCGAGATTGGCCGAGATGTGGAATCGCTCGGAGTGCTTGAGATAAGATTAGCCTTTGGACTGATGCTCTTTGCGTTTAATTGTTGTCATGCTGTTGTACGCGACAAATTAGAAGCTCCATTCGATTGGAACGTGCAAGTACATAATATTGTGTCACGCTTAATGTTGTATGCATTAGCAACGTTTGAGCCAGTCATCGCAATCAACCACGATCAACGTACGTCTGTTTTCTGTGACTGAATTAGTTTACACTCATGTGTTACACTTGAAACATAACAGTCTCATGCCTCGAGGTTAAAAGTCACCTGATATCAATATGGTATCTTCGTGGTGTTATTTCATACTTCCAATGGTCTTACTCATTGGCTTGCTCCGCAAATGTCGAGAACGCACTTGGGGAAAATGTAAGAGCAGCAGCAATCTACAAGACCGGGTATTTCTTGTGACTGGCGCTAATTCCGGCATCGGCAAGGAGACGGCGAAGGAATTGGCCAAACGAAAAGCCACGATTATTATGGCCTGCAGGGATGTACAAAGTGCAACGAATGCCATAGCAGAGATACGCAGCAAAATATCTACTGGCGAATTGGTGATCATATAATCTTTCTTTAATAAAATTGTA
>Ga0157363_1005390_pt1 | contig 11910 bp, 11 predicted proteins | sample AttsexASBM1_FD_111477 | JGI IMG/M metagenome (GOLD analysis project Ga0157363, IMG submission 111477) | Fungus gardens microbial communities from leaf cutter ant in Ribeirão Preto, State of São Paulo, Brazil - Atta sexdens ASBM1 | ecosystem: Host-associated > Fungi > Mycelium > Unclassified ...
ACACTGGTCAGACCCACGCTTGTGCTCAGTGGCACCAGCATAATAGTACGAGACAAATTAACCCCCTCTAATATTCTTGGTACTGATAGGTAACCATTAAGCCGTCAATCTGCCCGCGTCTTGGGCAATGACCCACTCTTCGTTTGTTGGGATAACAAGGATTGGACGGCTACCTTCACGTTGAATCGCTCCAGACTCGCCAAAGCGTGCGGCTAAGTTCTTTGACTGGTCAACGGCTAAATTGAGTAGTGCGAGTTTCTGAATGGTTTGTTCACGAATTTTGGCAGAGTTTTCACCGATTCCTCCGGTAAAGATTACCGCATCAAGTCTGCCGTCCATCAGCGAGGAATAGGCGCCAATGTATTTGGCCAAACGATGACAGAATACGTCTAACGCGCGTTTAGCTTCTGGTTTTTCGACGAAATTGTCTTCGACAAAGCGACAATCACTGGTGACGCCCGTGAGCCCCAGTAATCCTGACTCCTTGGTCAGCAATTGATTAATTTGAGCGACGTCCATTCCTAAATTATCGTGTAAGTAGAAGATGATAGCTGGGTCGATATCGCCACTTCGTGTACCCATGACTAATCCTTCCAGGGGAGTGAGTCCCATCGAGGTATCGACACATTTTCCTTGTCGAATTGCCGCCACCGATCCGCCGTTACCGAGATGGCACGTAATCACATTAAGCTCATCTACTGGCTTATCGAGTAGCTCAGCGGCTTGTCGAGAGACATAGAAATGGCTCGTACCATGGGCGCCATATCGACGGATTCCATGTTGTTCGTAAAGTGCGTAAGGGAGGGCATACAGGTACGCTTCTTCTGGCATAGTCTGGTGGAAAGCCGTATCGAAAACGGCGACGTTCTTAGTCGTGAGATGAGGGAAGTTCTTAAATGCTTCGCGTATCCCAATCAAATGCGCTGGGTTGTGTAGCGGTGCAAAACAGGTCGCTTGTTCAATCGCGTCAATAATCTGATTATCAATTACCACCGATTGAGTGAGGTGCTCGCCACCATGGACAATACGGTGACCAATCGCACTAATTTTTTCAGACAGTTCAGGTGCGTCGGCGAGAATATGAGACACAATAAAGGCTAGTGCTTCACTGTGAGCAGCTCCCGCACCGAGGGCTGCTTCCTGTTTCACCCCCGCATGCTTCCATTTGATACGCGCTTCCGGCAGCGAAAAACACTCGGCTAAACCGGAAAGGTATTCTGCGCCAGTAGCGGGATCAAGAATTGCGAATTTGAGAGATGAGCTCCCACAATTTAGAACCAGAACTAAGTTATTCAACATAAACGCACCTGTAAATGTAATGTGTCAGCAGCCAAAAACTTCCGCTTAATGGCATTGCTTTCGATAATGCTACTATACACTGGTCATGAGGGATAACTATGTTCTGGGGCAATACTCTAATGAATTACAGGATTGCTCAGAACCTCAGTGTAAGTTTGTGTCATCTTTCTCATCGATTGTTGACGGGGGTGCTATCCTGTACCCATTCCTGCACGCTGAGAGTGTGGTGCGAATGGTACTCCCAATTAAAAGGGAATTAAAACTATTTAACTTCTTCAAATGTTGAGGCTGAAATCATGAACGACTCGCATCGGCCAGGGCTTTTTTCAACGCTGCGTCTTGGCAAAAAATATATGAAAACGTGGCCACAGGAAAAGAGTCTTTCTGCAATTTTCCCTGAAAATAGAGTATGTCGAGCGACGCAATTTGGTATTCGTTTTATGCCGCCTATTGCCGTTTTCATTCTCTGCTGGCAACTGGCATTCCATGCACAAATCGGTCCGGCAATAGCGACGGCTGTCTTTGCTTGCAGTCTACCGATACAAGGTTTGTGGTGGTTAGGTAAGAGGTCGGTTAAACCGTTAACAGGTGGTACGCTAGAGTGGTTCCACACCATCCGTGAAAAGCTCCAAACCTCAGGGCAAGTCATCAACCTTCCTCATGGTGAGGTGACCTATCAACATCTAGCCGAACTATTAATGAAGGCTTTTAAACAATTGGATAAAGCCTTTTTGGATGAACTGTAGTGATAAGGTAAGTAAATATGTATCGAGGATTTCTGTTTGATTTGGACGGTACGCTAGTGGACTCTTTAGCTGTGGTTGAAACTGCATGGGCGAAATGGGGAGAGCGGCATGGTATCCCCGCCTTAGAGATCCTAGCTTTTATTCATGGTAAACAGGCTATCACTTCGTTGCGTCACTTTTTACCTCATGCAGACGAAGCGACCTTACGTGAAGAATTTCTGTGGTTAGAACATCTCGAGTCTACAACACTGGATGGGATAGTCCCGCTTCCTGGCGCGCGAAGGTTACTGACTTATTTGACAGAGCAGCAAATACCTTGGGCTATAGTCACTTCTGGTAGTTTTCCTGTGGCGTCGGCCCGTTTTGAGGTATTGGGTTTACCTCGCCCTGAGGTATTTATTACCGCCGAACAGGTCGAAAAGGGGAAACCGAACCCGGATCCTTATCTGTTAGGGGCTAAGCAACTTGGGCTAGCTCCTGAACTGTGTGTGGTAGTGGAAGATGCCGCAGCGGGGATTGAGGCGGGCTTAGCGGCAAAATGCGCCGTAGTGGCGGTAAATGCACCCTTGGATGCATCCCACTTAGAGGCCTCATACCGGCTTAATCGACTCACTGAACTTTCTATAACCCCCGTAGGCCAAGGCTTTAGATTGTAAGCCTATTAAGGTTCAGTCAAGACATCGGATTAACCGATGTCTTGACTGACATTATTGATAGTTCTCAGAAATACGGTCGAGTGTTGTAGTGCAGCTCTCTGCAAAAATTTCTAAAAAGTCATTAACTTCTGGCATGGTGCTGCGTAAGTGGTTAAGCCTTTCCTCTAGCCCTTCTTTAACATGAATAAATTCGTCGTTATTGAACCTCAGCTCATTCAAGGTCTTAATATAGGCCGCTAAAATATCAGCTGCCTTGACGATTCTCTTATATTCACTGTCGACATTATCTTGAATGATCAAACCAGAAAAGGCATCACGTAAGTCATCAGGTAGAGTGGTTAAACACTCTTGCTCGGCAATTTTTTCAAGGTGCTTAAAGGCTTGGGTGAATGCTGGATTGTGGTATTTTGTCCGTGAGTTGATATCTTGAAGCTTTGTTTCAGACACTTCATGGTACAGGGCTACGACGGCGGCACGTTCAGGATTCAATGTATTCCCATAACGTTTATTACCAATAACGGTCAGCAGATGAGCAATTACCGCAACTTGGTGACTGTGCTCTGCCACATTTTCTTTTTGTACACAATGCATCAAGGCCCAGCGTTTGATTAGTGGCATACGGGTTATCCATGCCATAAAAGTACTTTGGATTGCCATGTTATCCTCTTTTTGAGCCTAATAAAAAGACGCCTTACGGCGCCTTAATGAGTCATGATTATTGATGGTAGTGACTGAGAAAACGACCAAATTTATTAATCGCCATCTCGAGATCGTCCACCCTCGGTAAGGTGACGATACGGACATGGTCTGGCCATGGCCAATTGAAAGCGGTACCTTGTACCAGTAACACCTTCTCCTGTAACAAGAAATCTAAGACCATTTTCTGGTCATCGTAGATATTGAATTTCTTGATATCAATTTTCGGGAACATGTATAACGCACCTTGCGGTTTTACACAACTTACTCCAGGAATTTGGTTGACCAGTTCCCAAGCGCGTTCCCGCTGTTGGTAGAGGCGACCATCAGGCACGATAAATTCACTAATACTTTGATAGCCTCCCAGCGCAGTCTGAATGGCGTGTTGCGCGGGTACGTTCGCGCAGAGGCGCATTGATGCCAGCATTTCTAAGCCTTCAATATAGCCTTTAGCATGTTTCTTTGGCCCGTTCAGTACCATCCAGCCTTGACGGAAACCCGCCACACGGTAGGTCTTTGAAAGTCCGTTGAAAGTAACGGTTAATAGGTCGGGAGCTAACGCAGCAATCGAATGGTGCTGTGCAGCATCATAGAGAATTTTATCGTAGATTTCGTCAGCAAAAATGATGAGATTATGCTCCCGCGCGATCTTCACTACTTCAATTAATAACTCTTTGCTGTATACCGCACCAGTAGGATTATTCGGGTTAATAATCACAATACCACGTGTGCGAGGAGTGATTTTTGCGCGAATATCGTCGAGGTCGGGGAACCAATCACTACTTTCGTCACAAAGATAGTGGACTGCTTTACCACTGGATAACGACACGGCAGCCGTCCATAACGGGTAGTCGGGAGCAGGAACGAGCATTTCATCGCCAGTATTAAGTAATGCTTGCATTGATTGCACGATAAGCTCTGAAACACCATTACCGATGTAGATATCTTCAACCGTTATATCGCGCATTCCCAACGCTTGATAGTGTTGCATAATGGCTTTACGGGCTGAGTAAAGTCCTTTGGAATCTGAGTAACCTTGTGACGTTGGAAGATGTTTTATCACATCGACTAAAATTTCATCTGGCGCTTCAAAACCAAAGGGCGCAGGGTTACCAATATTTAACTTGAGAACTTTATTGCCTTCTTCTTCAAGACGCTTAGCTTCTTTTAATACTGGGCCACGGATGTCGTAGCAAACGTTCTCTAGTTTGGCAGATTTTTCTATTTTTATGCTCATGCGCTTCGTCTCGGCTTAAGGAACAGTAAATGGCACTATCAATATGAGTAAATGTACTCCGGTCAGGCACTTAAATGAAGAGTCACTGTAGACTGAGCGCCGATTACAGAAGGGAAATCTAACATTCTAGTCTATTATTCTAATAATTATGAAAAATACGATATTAAATATCGGTTAGCTAAGTTGGTAAGGCGTTGTCGCGCCAACTGGTTAGATGAGCAGTGATCTGTGCGATGAATGATCGAAAACTCTAATTTAAAATTAATGTCAGTAGCGAGTAAATTTTTATAAGAGTTTTTTGGAGTAATTATCAATAATAACGCTTATCACCTCATCGATTGAATTAGCTAGGATTAGTGGTCTTAATTATTAATTTGTCTTAAAGATTTTTTCTTTATTAGTTATTAATAGTGCAGCAAGAAAAATTAATCGTTAGATAATTTCCTATAAGCGAGGTGGCAGGCGTGTGGAAAGAAGGGTTAGCGTTGTATTATATGAACTAAGTCAAAGAAAGCTCAGTTTTATCGAAAAATAATTCCAATTCATGGCTAGAAATGATTAAGTCTAATTAACAAATAAAAACTTATCGTAGAAGGGGTATTAACTTAATTTTATTGTCTATTATAGGCATTTTTTAATCCTTTAGGCCGATAACGATAAGTATGAATGAGTGTGACTTATTACAAACTACGAGTCCACCTGATGAACTTTAGCTAACGTTTGGTTTTTGGATAGTAATTCATTTAAAAATATAGAGTTATTCAATCAGTAACACACAACACCAGTGAACGTTAAAATAAAATAAAAAGTGAATAATTATGACAATCCATAACAATATATCGATTAATCTCGATCTCGATCTGCTGCGCACTTTTGTTGCAGTCGCTGATTTAAATACTTTTGCGGCAGCCGCTGCAGCGGTATGCCGAACACAATCTGCAGTGAGCCAACAAATGCAGCGACTAGAGCAAATTGTTGGCCGTGAGCTTTTTGCTCGCCATGGTAGAAACAAACTTCTAACAGAACATGGTATTCAATTGTTAGGTTATGCAAGAAAGATTCTTCGCTTCAACGATGAGGCGTGCGCGTCTCTAAAATATAGCGATGAGCAGGAAAAACTTATTGTAGGTGTGACGGAAGATACTTCTGAAACTTTATTACCTTTTGTACTTAACCGCATCACTGCATTATACCCAAGCCTAGAGGTTGAAGTTCGGATTAATAAAACAGAAACCCTATTAACGCTGCTCGATCAACAAAAGATTGACGTTGCGTTGACAACCCAGGGTGATGAGCGTTTTGAACAGCGTGTCTTACGGACGTCGCCGACGCTATGGTTTTGTGCGGCAGACTTTGCGATCACTCCCGGAGAGGCCATTCCTTTAGTGATTCAAAACGAGGGTGAACTCTTCAGAGAGATAGCTATTAATGCGCTGGATGAACATCAAGTTCCTTGGCGTTTAGCTTATGTTGCTAATTCTAAAGCAGCAATTAAAGTGGCGGTAAAATCGGGGTTAGGCGCCACAGTGAGACCTGCAGAAATGCTAAAGCCTGAACTGCGCGTGTTGGGCGCGGCAGAAGGATTACCACTGCTTCCAGATACCCAGTATCTGTTATGCAGTCATCCTAAAAGCGAAAAATCGTTTGTACAATCGCTGTTCGATGTTTTAGCTCCTGTACCAGATCTTGTACATCGTTTAACAGAGTTACCCCATTTAGATAAGCAGTCATGTGAGACGGTAGAATCACTCAATTGAAAGTGGGGGACCTTAGTAGAAACTTTCTTTTTAGACAAAAATTGCTTAGGCAAAAGTTAGGGTGATAAGCAACGCTCTACAAAATGGTAGCTCCTCTTGATAGCGGGGAGCTCACCGATGAGTGGGCATTAAATCGGTGAATATATGTGTCAGATCAATAAAACCTTACTTATTGTGCGTGAAAATTCTTATAAACCTGCCACACTTATTTGAGATTTCTTGAAAATTTGTGACAGAGATCCTAGGTTAAGTCTTTACATTTCATGTTTGTCAATTGTTAAAAAATATTTATATTTATTCGCTTAGGTTGACAAAAGGTTATGAAAAGGAGTAAAAAAAACTAATAAAAATACTGTTAATTTTTTATTTAACAGACATTACTAAAAGGTGTTACACCTTCCGTAAACTTTTGTGGTCACTCCTTGCACAGTTTTGCAAACTGTTATCCACACTTGAAGAGTAAGCATGAGTATGTCAACCACTACTGAAGTAATCGCTCATCATTGGGCTTTTGTCGTTTTTGTCGTCATCGCTTTCGGACTCTGTGCATTCATGTTAACCGGCGGTTGGTTACTGGGTGGACGTGCTAAAGGTCGACACAAAGATACCCCATTCGAATCAGGCATCGAGCCTGTCGGTTCTACACATCTTCGCCTCTCTGCCAAATTTTATCTTGTCGCGATGTTCTTCGTCATTTTTGACGTCGAAGCACTATTCCTTTACGCCTGGTCCACCTCCGTCCGCGAAAGTGGTTGGATTGGCTTTGCTGAAGCAACAATCTTTATTCTTATTTTGTTAGCAGGACTAGTTTATCTCGTCAGAACAGGTGCACTTGATTGGGCGCCAGCACGTCGTCGTATTGTCGTTAAAACAGAGAACGGACGCGGCAATTCTCCTCATAAGTCATAGAGAGGCATTAAGATGGATTACACACTCACCCGCGTCGATCCCAATAGCAATGGTGAGAACGATCGCTATCCCTTACAAAAGCAGGAAATTGTTAGCGATCCTCTCGAACAGCACGTCCATAGAAGTGTTTATATGGGCAAATTGGAGCATGCGCTGCATGACATGGTGAATTGGGGGCGTAAAAACTCCTTATGGCCTTACAACTTCGGCCTCTCTTGTTGCTATGTTGAAATGACAACCTCGTTCACTGCGGTCCATGACGTGGCCCGTTTCGGTGCAGAAGTTATGCGTGCGTCACCCCGTCAGGCTGACTTCATGGTCATTGCGGGTACACCCTTCACTAAAATGGCACCGGTTATCCAGCGTCTCTATGATCAAATGTTAGAGCCGAAATGGGTCATCTCGATGGGCGCCTGCGCTAACTCTGGCGGTATGTACGATATCTATTCGGTCGTGCAGGGCGTAGATAAATTCCTCCCCGTTGATGTTTATATTCCAGGTTGTCCTCCCCGTCCTGAAGCCTACATGCAGGCCTTATTGCTATTGCAGGAATCTATTGGTAAAGAGCGTCGCCCACTTTCATGGGTGGTTGGGGATCAGGGAGTTTATCGCGCCAATATGCAATCGGAACGTGAGCGTAAACGTGGCGAACGCATCGCCGTCACGACGCTACGTACCCCAGACGAAATTTGACCCGAAAACCATTAGGCGGCGTTAGGAACGATAACAATAATTCTCACGCCTGATGGCAGCCTTCTTTGTCGTGCCAATACTGGCCGGAATGGTGAACAACGTATGACAGATATCAACACGCAACAGCAAAACTTCGCTGCTTGGCAGACACAGGATCATCTTGATGACCCGGTGGTGGAAGAGCTGCGTAATCGTTTTGGACCTGACGCTTTTACGGTTCAACCTACGCGAACTGGGATCCCTGTGGTCTGGGTACGCCGTGAGCAACTGCTCGAAATTATCAGTTTCCTCCGTCAACTACCGAAACCTTATGTCATGCTATATGATCTGCATGGCGTTGATGAGCGGTTAAGAACACATCGTCAAGGCCTGCCTGAAGCAGACTTTTCAGTGTTTTATCATTTTATTTCGATCGATCGTAATCGCGATATTATGCTGAAAGTGGCCTTGCTCGAGCGTGATCTCAACTTACCGACCTTGACCAAAATTTTTCCGAACGCCAATTGGTATGAGCGTGAAACGTGGGAAATGTTCGGTATTACCTTCGAGGGACATCCGCATTTAACGCGTATTATGATGCCCGATACCTGGACCGGTCATCCACTGCGTAAAGACTATCCGGCACGTGCCACAGAATTCGATCCTTTTATGCTGACGAAAGCAAAAGAGGATATGGAAATGGAAGCGTTAACCTTCGATCCTGAGAAATGGGGGATGAAACGCGGCACCGCCAATGAGGATTTTATGTTCCTTAACTTGGGACCGAACCATCCCTCTGCGCACGGGGCGTTTCGTATTATCCTGCAACTTGACGGCGAAGAAATTGTCGATTGTGTCCCGGACATTGGTTACCACCACCGTGGTGCTGAGAAGATGGGGGAGCGCCAGTCTTGGCATAGCTATATCCCTTATACCGACCGTATTGAGTATCTAGGCGGTTGCGTTAACGAGATGCCTTATGTTCTCGCGGTTGAAAAATTAGCGGGAATTACGGTACCTGAGAAAGTTGACGTGATCCGCGTGATGCTTTCTGAACTCTTCCGTATCAATAGCCACTTACTTTATATCTCTACCTTTATTCAAGATGTCGGCGCGATGACACCGGTATTCTTTGCCTTTACAGATCGTCAGAAAATCTACGATTTGGTCGAAGCGATAACCGGTTTCAGGATGCATCCAGCTTGGTTCCGTATCGGCGGCGTTGCTCATGATTTACCTAAGGGGTGGGAACGCCTGCTGCGCGAGTTCTTAGATTGGATGCCAAAGCGTCTGAAAGAATATGATAAAGCTGCGCTTCGTAACTCCGTATTAGTTGGCCGTTCGAAAGGCGTTGCCGCTTACAACCAAGAGGAAGCACTGCGTTGGGGAACTACTGGTGCAGGGTTGCGCGCAACGGGGTTAGACTTCGACGTGCGTAAATGGCGTCCTTATTCTGGTTACGAAAACTTCGATTTCGAGATTCCTGTTGGGGATGGCATCAGTGATGCTTACAGTCGCGTTCAATTGAAAATGCAGGAGATGTGGCAATCACTGCGTATCCTTGAGCAGTGTCTGAAGAATATGCCAGAAGGGCCGTTCAAAGCTGATCATCCACTGACTACGCCACCCCCTAAAGAGCGCACATTACAGCATATCGAGACCTTGATTACGCACTTCTTACAAGTGTCGTGGGGACCGGTCATGCCTGCGAATGAATCATTCCAAATGATTGAAGCAACGAAAGGTATCAACAGTTATTACTTAACCAGTGATGGCTCGACCATGAGTTATCGCACCCGGGTTCGTACTCCTAGTTTTCCTCATCTGCAGCAGATCCCATCCGTGATCAATGGCAGTTTGGTATCAGACCTTATCGTCTACCTAGGTAGTATTGATTTTGTTATGTCAGATGTGGACCGCTAATTATGCACGATCAAACTATTTCCATTAAAACGATCGACACTCAAGCCAGTTTTACGCTGACCGATGTCGAACAGCAGGCGATTGAGCATGAGAAGCACCATTACGAAGACCCGCGTGCTGCCTCGATTGAAGCGCTGAAAATTGTTCAAAAACAACGGGGCTGGGTGCCCGATGGTGCTATTGACGCCATTGCTGAGGTACTGGGTATTCCGGCCAGTGATGTAGAGGGTGTGGCGACTTTTTATAGCCAGATTTACCGCCAACCGGTGGGGCGCCATGTGATTCGCTATTGCGACAGCGTGGTGTGCCATATTACCGGTTATCAAGGTATTCAAGCGGCGTTAGAGGAAACACTTCAAATTAAGCCGGGACAGACGACGGCTGATGGTCGCTTCACTTTACTGCCCACCTGTTGCTTGGGTAACTGTGATAAGGGGCCAACGATGATGGTTGGCGAACACACTCATGTGCATCTAACGCCTGAGTCCATCGCCTCGCTGCTGGAGCAATACTCATGAGTTTCAAAACCATTGTTCGTACTGCGGAAACGCATCCACTGACCTGGCGTCTACGTGATGATAAACAACCGGTCTGGTTCGACGAGTATTGTGCCAAAAATGGCTACGCCGGCGCGCGCAAAGCGCTAGGCGGGATGTCTCCCGATGAGATCGTGGCGCAGGTAAAAGATTCAGGCCTGAAAGGGCGTGGCGGTGCAGGCTTCTCCACTGGTTTGAAATGGAGTCTGATGCCGAAAGACGAGTCAATGAACATCCGTTATCTATTATGCAATGCGGATGAGATGGAGCCGGGTACTTACAAAGACCGCTTATTGATGGAGCAAATGCCTCACCAACTGGTAGAGGGGATGCTGATTAGTGCCTTCGCTCTCAAGGCGTATCGTGGCTATATCTTTTTACGAGGTGAATACGTCGAGGCAGCCGAAAACTTACGCCGTGCAATAGAAGAAGCGAAACAAGCCGGCCTACTCGGCGAGAATATTTTAGGTACTGGCTTTAATTTTGAACTCTTTGTCCATACCGGTGCAGGGCGCTACATCTGTGGGGAAGAGACCGCTCTAATTAACTCCTTAGAAGGGCGTCGTGCCAACCCAAGGTCAAAACCGCCATTCCCTGCCAGCGCGGGTGTGTGGGGAAAACCGACCTGTGTGAATAACGTTGAAACGCTCTCAAATGTTCCGGCCATCTTAGCGAATGGTGTGGAGTGGTACAAAGGCCTGTCGAAAAGCGAAGACGCAGGCACCAAGATGATGGGCTTCTCTGGACGCGTGAAGAACCCCGGACTGTGGGAGCTTCCTTTCGGGATCACTGCGCGAGAAATCTTGGAAGATTATGCAGGCGGCATGCGTGATGGTTTACGTTTCAAAGCTTGGCAGCCTGGCGGGGCAGGGACCGACTTCTTAACCGACTCTCACTTAGACCTACCGATGGAATTCGCCAGTATCGGTAAAGCGGGGAGTCGCTTAGGTACTGCACTGGCCATGGCGGTTGATCATGAAATCAATATGGTTTCCTTGGTGCGTAATCTGGAAGAGTTCTTTGCTCGTGAATCCTGTGGATGGTGTACGCCTTGCCGGGACGGTTTACCTTGGAGTGTCAAGATTCTGCGCGCGTTGGAGCAGCGTAAAGGTCAACCTGGTGATATTGAGACCTTAGAGCAACTCTGTCGCCAATTGGGTCCAGGTAAAACCTTCTGTGCCCATGCGCCGGGTGCGGTTGAACCCTTGCAGAGCGCAATCAAATACTTCCGTGAAGAGTTCGAAGCGGGCATTGCACCGCAAGTTTTTGGTAATACACGTAGCATCAGCGGGATCCAACCCAACTTATTAAAAAGCCGTTGGTAGAACGCTGACCTGTTAAGGCTAGCGATCACAAAAAAATAAGTATTAATGTTTAACGCTCGCGTCAAACCGAGCCTTACTTGAGCATGTTGACTATGGCTACAATTCATGTAGACGGAAAAGAGTATCAGGTAGACGGTGCAGAGAACTTGCTACA
>Ga0157363_1005391_pt1 | contig 11909 bp, 11 predicted proteins | sample AttsexASBM1_FD_111477 | JGI IMG/M metagenome (GOLD analysis project Ga0157363, IMG submission 111477) | Fungus gardens microbial communities from leaf cutter ant in Ribeirão Preto, State of São Paulo, Brazil - Atta sexdens ASBM1 | ecosystem: Host-associated > Fungi > Mycelium > Unclassified ...
ATACCATCGGCGCTATGCTTCCCGCTTTCACTCCCAGTCAATGCGCCAGCTTCTTTACAGCCGCTGGATATGAACCAGATTAAAGCGGAACCGCTCTAGCGCGCCCTGCCCTATACTGATCGGATTTCCATTTTCACCCATTGTGGAAATGTAATGAGTGTTTTGAAGATTTGTTACACTAAACGAGAGCGTAATGTCTTTAACGCCTCCGGTGTGTTTTTTTACGTAAGTAAGCTTGCTCAGGTTGTACTGCAAGCCAAGGTTCGCCAACCAGTATGATGGAACCTTTACATCTCCGACGTAACTATAATTACGGTGGCTGTTAAAATTTGCGTCTATGTAGGCAGTCATGCCTTTCCAAGCATATGAAAGCCGGGTTTTGTACATAAACCGCGGGTAATTGACGATCTGTGCACCCTTTGTGTGATAGACGGTGCCTGCTTCTGTAAGGTTCTGATCGTATGTTGCGTGATCGTAGCTGAAGCTATTGGTAAATGTCAGATTACGGATTGGCATAACGGTCAGAGCCGCATCCACGCCGTTCATAGTGACACCGCCAACGTTTGCGACAGTTGAGATCGGATTGACAGCCGAACCCGATGTGATCTGCTGGAGCCGGTTATTAAAGTTTGTGCGATATCCGTAGACTGAAACGCCTGCGAACTGGCTTGAGTAGCGGTAGCCTGCAGCGTAGGTCCAGTCTGTTTCAGGACGGAAAGAGGAACGTCCCTGATCAAATGCACTCTGTGTTACGGCAAATGGAGAGGCACAAAGTTTGTACCCGCACTGGGCATAGGTGTGAACATTCTCCGAAATATCGAAGAACAGTTCGTGATGCTTCAGGAAGTGCCAGTCTGCACTGATATGAGGGAGAAACGCCTCCGCTGTTGTCAGCCCGACGCTGCTGGCAAGCTGTGTTCCAGCTCCGTAATAATCAGGGTTGGCGTATCCGTTGCCGACACGGGTCGTACTGAGAACGGACTTGAAGCCAAAGTGGAGTGCAACATTCTTTACAGGCCGGTATGTGTCCTGAACAAATGCCGTGAATGTATTCGTGCTGTAATCCTGATTGTATATCTTGGCGAAAGGGTTGGTCCAGTAGTTCAGGGGGTTCGGTAGAGGTTCTGTCAGCTTCCCATTGACGATGTTAGGCATCTGAAAATCGTATTCGGGAGACTGATAGCTGTTGTTTTCATACCATACACCTGCTCCGAGCTGGTTATGGACAATGTCATAGTGCACCTGAGACAGGACACCGAAGCGTCGAATACCGGGAGCCTTACGAAGCTCAGAGAGTGGAGAACCATTGGGGGACGGGTAATATGGCGTTGTCCATGTTGACTGGGTGGTTTCGCCATGCCCGTAAGCACTGGTATCCCATGTCAGGCGATCGCTTAGGACGATATGAGCCTTGAGGCCACCCAGATAATCTGCACTGTTGAGTGTTGCATCATAGTAAGCAGAGTCACCTGGATCTTCCAAGCCTGCAAAAGAAGCTGGATAAATGCCGTTGGCGGCATTGATGGCAGCCTGAAGGCCGCTCTGCTTTCCATTGTAATAGTTGACGACATTATATCCGACCTTGCTGATAACTTCGGGAGAAGTATCAGGGGTGGAGAACTGATGCATGTCTGCCCAGTCAAAATATGCCGAAAGATAGCTTTCAGCACTGAGAGGCTGGATCAGCTTCGCATTTACCTGCTGGACAAACTGTTTGCCAGTTCCCTTCCATATTTGGCCGTCCTGTCGGCTATATGAGGTATAGAACCGCGTTCCGGTATGGTTTAGGTCTCCGCTGTCGAAGCGAATGAATGTATGATAATTCGCGTAACTTCCGAAGCCCTGACTGACGTTGCCGCCCATTTTATGATACGGATCACGGGAAATATAGGCAATCGAGCCGCCAAGATTATTGGTGGCTGCAACATCTTCAGCGCCAGCAGACTGAGAAACGTCAATGCGCTGCACGTTCTCGGAAGATATGGCGAGAAGGGCATTCAGGCCATTGTAATTTCGCAGGGACTGCTCGCCCAGTGGCATACCGTCAAGCGTGAAGCCGATTTCCTGTTGCTGGAAGCCGTGCATGAAAATTTGCTCTGACCACAGATCAATGCCCTGTGGCTCCGCGGACTGAAACATGACGCCAGGTAGCTGCGAGAGTACCTTGAGTGGGTTCGTCCCGGCAGGTGCCTGTGAAAGTAGTTTCTGGCTCACTGTCACCAGTGCGCCATGCGACACGTGTGCTGCTTTGACATCATACTGTTCGGAGGTAGAGCTCAGATAGTATGATGGAGTTTTCGGAGCAGCTTTTGCGGCGGGAGCAGTTTTTTTTGCTGCAGATACTGCCGCGCGTTTTGCATGACCTGGAGCGTGCTGAGGCTCTGCGGCGAAGGCGTTACCAATCCCCAGTGACATGAGTGTTGTGGAGAACAGACATAATTTTGCTAACGATATGTTCCGCATCACTGTCTACCTGTACAGCGCCACGCTTGAACGCAGAGGCACATGGTCATGGAAGGACGCTGGACTCTTGAGAACCAGACGCTTAACCAGAGCCTAGGTTGTCTATACGAGTATAGTCAATGTGATTCGTATCGGAAAAGCAATTAACCTTATTCGCCCGCTTTTTCCTTTCCGCGCATCATCAGAATGTAAACGATTCCGGTCAGTGTGAGGCCAAATATCCATGATAGGTCAGCGCCACCAAGAGCCTTTGCGACCGGGCCGACATACAATTCGTTTGATAGGAAAGGTATCTGTACGAGTACGCCGAAAACGTAAGAAATCATGGCACGGTTATTGAAGCGACCAAACTTGCCGCCATCTGCCAGAAAGAAAGATATGAGATCATATGATCCATGGCGAAGTATATAGTAATCCACGAGGTTGATGGCCGACCATGGCACCATGATGGCCATCAATAACTCCAGAAATCCCGTATAAGCCGTATCGAACTGACCTGATATGGCTATCGCTCCCACTGTGGCAGCCAGGAGCAGTCCTGCCGTTAATCCGATGCGCCAGTGCCGCCCGAAATGTCTGCTGGGCGCGAGTGTCTGAAATACGGTGATGGAGGAAAGAGCGCCGCAATACAGGTTCATAGCGTTGGCGATAATGATACCCAGCGACAGGATACCGATGATGGGGGCGGCAAAACTTCCCAGTTCGCGGGTCAGGATGCCGTTTACATCTGCTCCGGTAATTACCCCTACAAGCATTGCAACGAATGATCCGATAACACAGCCCCAGTATGTTGCGTGGAAGGCCTGCCGTTCGCCGGAACGACTTTTGGGGAGGTAGCGTGAATAGTCCGATACGTAGGGTGCGTAGGCAATCTGCCAGAGGGCTGCCAAAGAAAGAGCGCCCAGAAAACCGGGTACGCTGTCATGTCCATCAGAGAGCCACCACCCAATATTATGGGGGATGTTTGTCAGAGCGACGACAAGGCAGACGAGTACCGCTGCCCCGCAGAGAAGAGATGCAACTCTCGTTGCTGCGTGGATCGCGCGATATCCAAGAATTGCTGGAACAAGTGACAGGACCGCCACGATCAACATACCGCGCGTGCCGCCCAGACTTCCGGTCATCACACTGATTCCCTGTGCACCGAGTACGAGGTTTGAAGCCGAAAATCCCAGATACATCAGGACAATAAGGGCAGTCATGGGCGCCGCGCCGAACATCCCGAACTGAGCCCTGGACTGTACCATCTGCGGGATTCCCAGATGTGGCCCCTGAGCAGCATGAAGGGCCATGAATATCCCTCCGACCAGATTGCCGACAAGTGCGGCCAGAAGGGCCGTCAGTGGGGTCAGGTGAAACGCCCCCCGCATGACACCACCAGTTGCCACGGTCAGCATCGTCATGTTGGCGCCGAACCATAGCGCAACCAAATCCCTCGGGCGGCCATGACGGGCATTTTCCGGAACCGGATAGATCGTCTGAAACTCTACAGCCGCGTCAGGTAAGAAGTCCGAAGGTACGCCAAGATGATGTTCAGTCATGGTGATCCGTGGTCTGAAGATTGTGAAGTACAGTAAAGTGGAATGAAAACATTAGTGATGTGCAACGGTCATGAAGTTCTGAATGCGTTCATGCATACCTGATGAAAAAATCTCAGAAGCTGAGCCGCTCTCCGCTATTCGGCCACCCTCACAGAAATGAATCGTATCTGCGATCGAACGCACAAACCGCATTTCGTGCGTTACAATCAGCATTGTCATACCTTCGGACGACAGATCGCGAATAACCCCCTGCACTTCCTGCACCAGTTGTGGGTCAAGGGCGCTTATTGGTTCGTCAAAGAGAATAAGTTCCGGGGACATGGCAAGGGCGCGGGCTATGGCAACGCGCTGTTTTTGGCCCCCGGAGAGTTGGCCCGGGAAGTAATCGGCCCGGTTCAACATTCCGACGCGTGACAGACATTGGCGGGCGCGTTCGCGGGCAACTTCTTTCGTACGACCCAGAACCACCACCTGCCCTTCCATGACGTTTTCCTGAACTGTGCGGTGTGAAAACAGGTTGAAGTGCTGGAAGACCATTGGCATCCGAGCCCGCGCAGCCTGTAGTTTCCGGCGTGGAGCAACGCTGAATACATTGCCGTCCTCACTGCAAAGCCGTTCACCACAAAACGTTATTTCACCAGCGTCTGGCTGCTCCAGAAAATTGAGACATCTTAGGATGGTCGATTTCCCGGTTCCGCTTGGGCCTATCAGGCAGGCGATTTCGCCTCGTGTAAGAGACAGGTCAACGCCGCGTAGGATGGGCGCGCCGTTGAATGCCTTGTGAAGTTGCCGAATGGTGAGAATTGTGTCCTGTGCAGCGGGTGAATTATGCTGAGGAGTCAACGTGCGCCCTCCTTTTCCATGATCAAAGGGATACTGACTGTTGTTCTGCGATTTTCTGGAGTCAGGCGAATTTCTACATATCGGATGATACGGGCGCTGATGAAGCTCATTAGGAAGTAGATGATGGCCACCATGAAATAAGTGTTCATGCTGTCAAAAGTATCGGAAATGACAATCGTTGCGTGCCTGAGAAGTTCGTTTACCGAGATGAAAGATACCAAAGAGCAATCTTTCAAGAGTGCAATGAAATACCCGCCAAGCGTGGGTAGAGATGCAAGTGCGGCCTGAGGGATAATAACGCGGCGATAGACGCCGGCGGGCGACATGCCCAGAGATACGGCCGCTGCTTTCTGCCCCTCGTCCACAGCCTTTATGGCCGCGCGAAAGACTTCAGAGAGATATGCAGCAAGATTGAGGGTTAGCCCAGCCACGCCGGCCCAGAAGGCACTCAGGACAATCCCGGCTTCTGGCAGAGAAAAATAGATAAGGAGGAGCTGAACAATCAGTGGTGTGTCACGGATGATCTCCACAAAGGCATCCAGTGGCCATCGAAGGGCGCGACTCTTGGAAAGGCGCCCTACGGCCAGTCCAAATCCAAGCAGTGTTCCGAGCAGCATGGAAATGAGCGAAAGCTCAACCGTAACGAGTGCCCCACGGAGTAAGAATGGGAAATGCTCAGGGATTTCGAGGAAAAAGAAGTTGTACATGGACGGCACTCATCCCCTCTCCGGTGTTTTGATGAGGTGATCCTGCTGAGGCTCCCACACACCATATTTTTCAGGATCATGCGGATTGTTCCGTCAGAGCGCATTGTATTCAGAGCGCCATTAATGGCCTGCAAAAGATCAAGGCAGGCCTCACGCACAACGATGCCTTCGCTACCCAGCCTGTAAGGTGCCGCTGATTCCGCTTTGATCCAGGCTGGTTTGGGAGTGTAGAAAATTGGCCCCCCAACAGTGCGCAGTCCTTTGAAGTGAGTGTTCTGGGCATGCAGCGTTCCCTGATCCACCACCACAGCGTCAACCTGGCCGTTATGAAGTGCCACGAATGGATCACCGAATGTGTCATAATCGGCGACATCACTTCCAATCCCCTGCTCCACAAGGCGATGTGCCGTAGCAGAGTCATTGGTACCCAGGACGGAACCGATTATTTTGCCTTTCATGTCTGAAAGGGCATGGATTGGTGAGTTTTCCGGAACGATCAGATAATCATACAGCATGAAATAGGGTGTTGAGAAAAGAACATGACCCATTACCTGTCGCTCTTGGGTGATGTTCACGTCTGACAGAACGATATCCCACCGACCTGCTTTCAGGCCTGGAACCATTGTCGACCATTCGGTAATCATGAATTCGGATTTGGGCAGTTTCATCCGCCGTGTCAGTTCACTCAGGATATCAGCATCTATCCCGTGATAAGTGCCTTCTGAATCCTGCCAGAGGGAGGGGTGCGCCCCGAGAAGGCCGTTTCCGACAAGCATGATTCCTGCTTTGCGGATGTCATCAAGGCAGGTGGCATAAGCGGGCGATCCCAAAATGGACATCAACGTCAGGATGCTGCTGATCCGCGTAATACGCTTCATGCAGCGGCTGTACATAGGACTGGAAAATCGCGCCCGACGAGCGGATCTCCGTCTTTCAACGTAAGGTGCGCGAAGGGAGGAGAGCCTTTCCCGTTTCGGTCTGCGAATACTGCGCCGTCTCCAATCAGTCTGGCGGAAAAAACACGCCTGCGCTGAGATGTGCCGATTGTTGCGGCTGCGCCGTGAACCGTACCGAAATCGAACGCAACTGCATCGCCCGGCTCCATATCCCAACTCAGGATCTGGAATTTGTCCCGGTTTGCATCGATATCAGGCATCGGCTTGCTGTCGTCGTCAGCGTAAAGCGGTGTTCCATCAAAGCGCATCGGTTTGTGGTCATGTCCCCATTTATGGGACCCTGCCACGCATTCGAGCGCATTGCTGGCCGGTACTGTATCGAGCGGTATCCAGAAGCTCACGGTCTGAGGTCCGCGTGCGCAATAATACGGGCGATCCTGATGCCAGGGCGTCACAAGAGATGTTCCAGGTTCCTTGACCAGAACATGGTCATGAAAAAAACGGACTTCATGGGTTCTCATCAACTCTGCGGCCAATCTTGCCAGTGGAGCATTTTCTACAAAATCCCGAAATTCCGGGATTCTTTGCCAGTTACAGAGATCCTGAAAAAATGGCGCTGATCCAGCGGGCTTATATGATCTTTCCAAAGGGCTCGGGTCGGCCATAAGGCGATCTACGCCCGCCCTGAGTCTCTCCACCCACGGAGCGAATACGCCGCGCAGAATGACGGCACCGTCTCGTTGAAAAGCTTCGCTTTGTGTGGATTGTGGAATTGAGGACACAATCTGCTCCATGTTCAGGAAAATTGCGAAAAGACCTGATGCAGGGCTGACCCTATGTTGTCTGTACAAGGATGGTCAATTGGTTTTCGAAATGGCAGGAGATAAATTTTTTTGATATTTCCGCAATTGGGTTCGACATGGGGATTCTTGGAATATCCATGCAATTTTGCTCGACCAATAAAAATCAGTGTGCTTGTATATACATGACCAAACAGGAGATTCGAAATGCTCTCTGATGCCGCTTCTGCTGCCAAAGTTCGTGTTCTGGCGTGTCGCCCGGAGATAGCTGAACTTCCGCTTTATAATGCCGGACTGAGTACGGAAGCCGTCAGGGCGCGCTATGGCGTGTCAGAGGTGACAAAGCTCGGCAGTAATGAAAATCCCTACGGCCCGTCCCCCTCGGTCTCGATGGCGCTGGGCAATATTGTCTCAAGGTTGCCGCTCTATCCAGAGGCAGACCAGCTTCTGAAAGCGGAAATTTCCAGATATCTCGGAGCCATTTCCGGGCAGATTATTCTGGGGAATGGGTCCGAACAGATCATACGCATGATTGCCGAGGCATATGTTTCTCCCGGCGACCGGGTTGTCACGGTTATCCCGTCCTTTGGGATTCATATCATCACGGCTGAAGCAATGGGAGGCATTGTAGAGGCGGTTCCTGTTACCCAGGATTGTGAATTTGACCTTGATGCGCTTCATAAAGCCGTATCGAAGCCACTCAAACTGCTCATTTTCGCCAATCCGTCCAACCCCGTCGGCTGCATGATGACGGGGCAGCAGCTTAAGGATCTGGTGGGTTCCTGCCCTCCTGACTGTCTGATCGTCGTGGATGAAGCGTATCGAGAATATGCGGAGCATGATCCATCATATCCCAGTGCCCGAGCCATCCTTGCAGCGCAGCAGAGGGCATGGATGGTCTTGCGCACCTTCTCGAAGGCTTTCGGGCTGGCTGGGTTGCGTATTGGCTACGGTATTACCTCAGATAGTGCTGTGGCAGATGCTATTGGAAAGGTCCGTGATCCTTTTAATACGAATATCGTGGCGCAGATTGCGGGATGTGCTGCCCTCAATGACCTTCCGCATATGGAAAATACGGTTCGCGCTACTGTTGAGGAGCGTGAATCGCTGCGTAATGCACTAGTGGAAATGGGACTGAAAATTGCACCATCATGTGCAAACTTCCTGTTTTTCCAAACGTCCATGTCTTCCGGAAATCTGGCTGAGGCACTTTTGCATGAAGGTGTCATTATCAAGCCCTGGAAGGAGCCTGGATATACTAGTTGGTCTCGTGTGAGTATTGGGACGCCTGAGGAGAATGCCCGCTTTCTTGCGGCTCTGCGTGCAGTGTTGCACCCTTCGTCAGTAAGGGAAGCACAGGAATCATGAATGCAATGAACAGGTCTGATGCGATCGAAAAAGCCATTGCGAAACTGACACCGTATTTTGCGGACCGGCTGTCACGTAACCGTACTGTTTGTGAGTTGCATGCTCATGGCGAAGGCTTTAGCGAGCAGCATCCTCCCCATGCAGTTGTTTTTGCGGAAACCACGCAGGACGTGTCGTTTGCGCTGAAAATCTGTAACGATCTCGGTGTGCCCGTCATTGCATTTGGGGCCGGGACGTCTCTTGAGGGACAGATTAATGCCGTTTCGGGTGGGATTTCCATAGACCTTTCCCGAATGAACAAGGTCCTTGAGGTAAATGCAGGTGATATGGATTGCCGTGTTCAGGCCGGTGTTACGCGGCAGGAACTGAACGTATATCTCCGCGACGAGGGATTGTTTTTCCCGGTTGATCCCGGTGGCGAAGCAACCATCGGCGGAATGTGCGCCACGCGGGCCTCAGGAACGGGTGCCGTACGTTATGGCACCATACGAGAAAACGTCCTGGCTCTTACCGTGGTGCTGGCTGACGGGCGGATCATGCGTACCGGGCGGCGTGTCAGAAAATCGGCGACCGGATATGATCTGGTTCATCTGATGATCGGCTCTGAGGGAACGCTTGGTATTATCACCGAGGTTCAGGTTCGCCTTCATGGTGTGCCTGAAACGATGGCAGCGGCTGTATGTCAGTTTGAAAGCCTTGCTGACTGTGTGCAGACGGCAGTTCAGGTCATGCAGATGAGTGTTCCTATTGGGCGCATGGAACTGCTCGATGATGTTCAGATGGACGCATGTATCCAGTACTCAAAACTGGATGGCTATCGCCCTGTTCCAACGATGTTCTTCGAGTTTCAGGGTGGTCCTGAAGCAGTAAAGGAACAGGTTGAAACGGTTGAGGCCATTGTTGCAGATAACAAAGGCTCTGCATTTCAGTGGAGCACACGCGCAGACGAACGTTCGGCGCTGTGGAAGGCTCGTCATGCGGTATACTGGGCATGCTTGGCATACAGGCCAGGCCATACCGGAATTTCTACCGATGCGATTGTGCCGATATCTGCGCTGATAGAAATGATTCTGGGCGCCAAAGAAGATATTTTGGCCTCGGGCATCGTGGCCCCCATCGTTGGGCATATTGGCGACGGAAATTTCCACACGGTTATGCTTGTTCCGTCGGGAGGTGACTGGGCAGAACGGGCTCATGCGCTGGGTCAGAAGCTTGTGGCGCGCGCACTGGCACTTGGTGGTTCCGCAAGTGGAGAACACGGCATCGGCATGGCGAAAATGAAGTGCATGAGCTCTGAGCATGACGCTGTATCTCTGGATGTCATGCGCGCTATCAAAAAGACACTTGATCCCAACAATATCCTCAACCCCGGCAAACTGCTTCCTGCAGTTGCATGAGCGCGACTATCGGGCCTCTTGAAGACTTTCCTGCTCAGCCATGGCGTAACAACCGGGGGATGACGCGTGAAATCGCAGTTAGGTCATCCTCTACCGGGTTATTGTGGCGCATCAGTTTGGCGCAGATTGATCAGGACGGTCCCTTCTCCAGTTTTCCGGGCCTTACGCGGCACCTCGCATTGGCCTCTTCTGGCACGATCGTGTTTGAAAATATGGAGCACCGCACTGTTTCCGTGCTCTCCAGTCTTGGAGACACTGTGTGCTTCAGCGGTAATGATGACATCGAAGGCAGGTGTCAGGACGAAAAGGTTCGGGCATTTAATCTCATCGCGCGTGCTGATGTCTCTGCTGAGTTGGTGGCCTGTCACCAGATCACCCATTTCGCCAAAAGCGAAGCGATTTTTCTACTTCCTGTTCATGGTGATTGGAAACTTTCCATCTCACCCACCATCCTCCGGTCAGGAATGGTGGCGCAGTTACTTGGTCATTCAACAGAAATAACCATCACCCCTTTATCCGAAGCGGCGGTCCTTATTGCTGCGGTTATTCCCTGAATTTTCGAGAGAGAAAGTCGTCATGAGTGAGACTGCCTATCTTCCCGTTATTGATCTCGGCCCAGCCAGACAGGGCGATTACTCTACAACAGGTGCATTGATCAGTGATGCGTTCATAACCTCTGGCTTTTGCTACATCCGTAACCACGGTATTTCCGAAAGTCTCATCAGCCGTGTCCGAAATGAGGCTCTCGATTTCTTTCATGCACCCATGGAAGAGAAAATGCAGTGCAAACCCAAGGAGGCCGTACGGGGTTTTAATGCTTTGAACCGTACCACAATGTATGGAGCAGATAATCCAGACTACAAGGAGTTCTATCAGATCGGGCTTGAACTTTCTCCTGATGATCCTGCGGTTTTGGCCGGTCAGCTACTCAGGGGGCCCAATCAATGGCCAAAGGAGCGCCCAGAGTTTCGGGAGGCCATGACGGAGTATTTCGATGAAATCGGGGCCTGTGGTCAGGTTCTTCTGCGGGCAGTTGCATCTTCCTTGGGAATAGCCCCAGATTTTTTTGTTTCGAAATATGCGCGTCCTTTGCAGCGCACTCAAGCGATCTGGTATCCTCCTCACCCACCCGAGCGGGAAAAAGATCAGTTCGGCGTAGCGCCTCATACTGATTATGGCTGTATTACCCTGCTCTGGCAGGATGGTACTGGGGGTCTTGATGTTCAGGGGGCTGATGGAGCATGGATTCCTGCTCCGCCCATTCCGGGCACATTGATCATCAATATTGGGGACCTGCTCTGCAGGTGGTCCAATCAACGCTATAAATCAAATATGCATCGTGTAACGAACCGTTCGGGAAAGGAACGTCTTTCAATCGCAACGTTCTATGATCCTGATTATGATGCAGTTGTCGATCCGAGGGATCTGAACTTGCCTGCGCAGGCCGCACCACTTTTCCCGCCAGTGTCTGCGGGAGACTACATTATCGGGCGGATTAGCGCTTCGCAGAAACCAAAAATTTCATGCCCCTAAAATTGCCAGAGCGCCCGCTTCCCGGTGGTGTGAAGTTCTTTCATGTCACACAGGCCGGCGAGCGCCATCACGTCCCGTATTTCCTGTGCAAGAGTGTCAAGGGCCGCTCCGACCCCATCTGTTCCGCCTGCGGCAAGTGCCCATCCCCACGGGCGGCCGATTGACACTGCGGTTGCTCCTAGCAGAAGCGCTGTCACGACGTCGCTGCCTCTTCGGATACCGCCGTCGATTACGATATCTGGACGTGTCGCGGTTTAGTTCCGGACCATGGGTTATCTGTTAAGCGGCGTTGCGCTCATAATCCAGAGGGCTTTTCCATTGAAGTGCAGAGTGCAGCCTCTGCGGATTATAGAAATCATTA
>Ga0157363_1005392_pt1 | contig 11908 bp, 21 predicted proteins | sample AttsexASBM1_FD_111477 | JGI IMG/M metagenome (GOLD analysis project Ga0157363, IMG submission 111477) | Fungus gardens microbial communities from leaf cutter ant in Ribeirão Preto, State of São Paulo, Brazil - Atta sexdens ASBM1 | ecosystem: Host-associated > Fungi > Mycelium > Unclassified ...
GATAGTCTACCTTATATACCTTGGACTCATGGTCCGTGCTAGCTATTTCTACCCTACCCTAAACAGCCATGTATATACCATAAGGCCAACATGTGTTTAACATATTGTATAACATCATTCTTCCAGAACCTTCTACGTCCTTCTTTGCATCATGTGACTTGTGACCATGTCATCTGATGTGACCTGTCATGTGACAGTGTGATCTTCGTCACTTAACCCTAATCCTAGTTCTAAAAATAGAAAAATAGATCGAAAATGAAAAAGAAAGTAAAATAAAAATGAAAGGAATAAATAAAAATTAAGTCCACCTTCAGCGATCTTGACATAAACGGCTCTAAGGTGAGAGGGAAAACTTTCTCTACTGAAAAAAATTATTCTAGAGACACGTCAATGTCTTCCACTTGGTCATTTGTCATATACTATGAAAGAATGGCCAATAACAGTATGGATGTTAACCCAGAACCAGCTAACAATTTTCCTGCTCTGTCCTACGAGATAGAGCAGGAGAAGGCATTATATTTTAGCAAGGCAATTGAAACATTAGGTAACATGAGGCCATAGGATGGAAACAATGAGGCCACCCATTCCGACCCTGAACATGTTTTCAATGTTAATCAAAGCAAACAACTTCTGCATGATGCAGCACCTCATAATAATGACAACAATGTCATTAACATACAGCTCCCATATGATCTGAATTCTCCTACCAAACCAGACCTCTGGAGCAGTAGCTTCTATCTGATTTCTCTTCACGGATCTATTGAACAAATTGTATCGGACACCAAAAGCATCAAGAACTTGCTAAACTTCATAGCCAGATACATTACTAACAAGAAGATAAACTCATCTAAGGCAAACAATTTATCAGACTTTGATGGTATTAGAGATTCCATCTGGAATTTTATTTCATCTGTGTACCAAGCTAACTGGGACTCGTTATATACTGATAATAAGACCTCAACACTTAGGGCAAAAATCTCATCTAAGTTCTCTCCTAGGATCACTCCAACCACTAACAAGAATAACAAGGAAACAAACAAGCCTGTCCTGGTTACTATCAATAAGGTTCCTCCGCTGCCTCCCCTACCAGCAAAATCAAAGAGAGAGGTTAATATCATATCCAAATATTTCCAGAACAATAAACCTTCAGTTGAAGCCAAGAAACCAGCCATGTCATATGCTCAGGCCATTAAACCATCTGCAAACACTTCAGAAGTTCTTAAGATCAAGGAAGCATTCCCGGCTCTTAATGCTAAGATTGATCAAATTAATAACATCGTCAAAGGCAACCCGAAGCCAAAACCACAAATCCAAATGACAACTAAGGGTTCCTCTAGAAAGCAAGTTATTGTTCTGATGAGCAGCGAGAACAACAGTATCTTCATGAAAAATCTGGCCCTCTATATGACTAATATCAACAGACATTTATGAAATGCCAAATCTGAAGTCTTAGTCAACTATACACGATCTGACCCTCTTGGTATTACTGTCATCACTAACAAAGTATCTCAGCAATCCAACCTACAAATCATTGATCAATATGTCAAAAACTCTAGCAACATTAATGCCCTCCAAGTAGAAGAACCTCACCTTCCTCAGTCGAAATCATATCTCAAAATTATCAGTATCCCCTTCTTCCCCCATGATAACTCCCAGGATTGCCTTACTTCAAGTGACGTTGAAATGATCCTCAAACAGAACCAAATTTTCAATAATGTCACCTTAGCATCCAGGCCAAGAGTCATTGAGGTATCTCCCAAATTGGACATGTCAATCATCTGGATAGACATATGGGATGTCCAAAGCAGCAGTAAGACCAAAATGCTGATCAACAGGTGCTTCAATGTTGGCAGATATATCATGGCCATTCGAGAAGCCAACATGAATCCAGGCATCCCTCAATGCAAGAATTGCTGGAAATGGGGTCATGCAACTTTCTCATGCAGAGTATAAGGATCTAGATGTGTTGAATGCAATGGTCCCCACAAGTCCAAAGACCACTGCGAATTCGGGTGGTGTTGCAAAGTGAATGAAAAATCCAACCCTCCATGACTTGAAACAAAGAAAGGGGAGCCATGTCCTCACTCATTCAAGTGTTTGAACTGCTGAGGAGATCACCAAGCTGATTTCAACCTGTGTCTGTTCTGGAGACATAGATTCAATAGGGAGTGGCAGCAAAAGAAGTATTCTGAGATCTGTGAAAACAGATCCAAACTGGTTCATTCTTTAGAGAACAGTGAACCTCAACTATGATTATGAAAAATCTCAGAATTTTTTTGCAAAATGTTTGGAAAAACTCCCTTATTATCAACACCATTCTCGAGACTCAAAGCCAGTTCGACATTATCTTCATCCAAGAACCCCCTTGGTCCAAAATCCATAGAATCCCTAGCTTCTTAGATTGTGAAGGTGAAGCTCTTATGGGAACAATCCACTATCCAAACTGGTTATCATTTGCCAGAATTCTCTCTGAAGAGTTGGACTATCCTAGAGTCATTGCCTACATCAACATTTGTCTTTCTTCGTTCCGATTCTTACTTCACAAAGACATTATTAACCACAGGGACATCATTCTCATTTCCTTCATTAACAATCACGTTTGTTATTATATTATGAATGTTTACTCTGATTCTTTTCATTCAGCCTTAAAGTATCTTAAGGATACTAGGTTAACATCAACAACGTCCTCCTTATGACAGGCAATTTTAATAGTTTATGGGACCCGTTCTTTCCATTCTATTCCTCTATCAGCAACGATCTGATTATTATAGCTGATTTATTTAACCTTTCTCTATCGACTCCGACTAACCCTTGCCCAACTAGATACTCTGACACTGCTGGGGAAGTAAATTCAGTCATAGATCTCATGTTCCTTTGTTATGGGTCAACTGAGCTGGACCAACACTCTATTCATCCTGACAGTTGTCTATCTTCCGACCACACTCCTCTCTCCATCAATATCCCTATTAATGAAGAAGTTGTTTGCACTTCAAAACTATCAATCCATCCAAGAAGTGAGCAGAAAACTGTATTTATTGAAGAAATCATTTCAAACTTCAAAAATATGGACGTGTCTAACACTGCCGACACTGAAAAATTGAAATGTACTGTCAATCAACTCAGAGTGATTATTGATCAAGCATGGACAAAAAATGCCAAGAAGTTGAGAATCTCCAAACATTCCAAGCAATGGTGGACAGAAGAATACAGCCGTTCTCTCAATAATTACAGAACATCAAGAAGTCTTGATAACTGGAAGAATTTCAAGAAGGTCATTAAGAACACCAAGAGATCTTTCTTTAACACAAAGATTCAAGAAGTTGCTAATAAAAGTCATGGTCTCTGGGAGCTGATGAATTGGATCAGTAGATGTAAACTTCCTGCTATCAAAGCAATTAAGTACGATGGTCACCCGTGCCTCTCCATGGAAAGTCTATGGGAAGCACTTCATAATACCTTCTGTTACAAACTTAAGACCTTAGAGTTGGTCAAAAGAGTGAACCTTGTATTGGGTTAACATGAGAGAACTCAATAGAGAACTCTGTACAGAACTGTCTACCTTATATACAAATACCTAATGGTTTGTGTGAGCTATTTCTAGCCTACCCTAAACAACCATGTGTATGCCTTAAGGTCAACATGTGTTTCTCATGTTGTATAACATCATCCTTCCAGAACCTTCTATGTCCTTCCATGCATCATGTGACTTGCATGACCTGCTGTGTGACAGTGCGATCTTGTCACTCTAACCCTAACCCTAGTTCTAAAAATAGAATAAAGGAAAATAAATCAAAAAGAAAATAAAAGTAAGAGAAGAAAATGAAAGAATGCTAAGTCCACTTCTTTCATTCTTGACAGTGGGATTAGTATGGATGCAATTTGCTATCAAAAATCTTCTTTGCGGCATGGATGGAGTTGGTGACAATGATGATTTTTGACACGTTTTCTTTAATGCAGGCTTGATTGATGCTGTATCTAATAGCAAACAACTCTGCCTCCATACTTGTGATGAACACTGCATGATGAACTGTTTTGATAAAAGGTTGGTTTGCTGAGTGTATGTGAGATATAGATGTAGCAATATCATTCTTGATGCTAGCATCTGTTATGACTAGGGCCATTTATGGAGAAGAGGAGAGATGGAGAACCATTTCATTGAGTTCTTGAAAGCGTATTTTGTCTTTTTCTTTTTTACTAGCTAAATTAAAAGAAAAACGATTGAAAAAATTGTCAGTTATTTGAGAACCTGGGGCAAACTCTGGGTGAAGAGGTGAAAAAGAAGGGAAAATATCATAGGCCTTGTTGTTTGAATCAATTAAATGACCTTTGGCAATGTTTCTTTGTCAATTCATAAGAGAGTTGATGGAATGGAGAATGGGTTTCTTGGATGAATTGGATGGGTCATCCATGAACGATCTTATAATGTGATTGGGCGGTAGTGAAAGAGATCAAAGTTGAGACCTTCTTGCGAGTTTTTGTAGGTGGAATTTGATGGGGATTATTCCAGCAATTGCTTCAATGCTTTTCATAGGTGAGGTTTTGAATGCTCCTAAAATCCAGATGGCAGCTTTTCTTTGCATTTTGCCCAAGATCTTCATGTGGTACAAAAGAAGAGTTTTGTTGTAGAACCAGAGTTGGAAACTGTATAGCACTATAGAAAGAACGCAGCATCTATACAGTTCACATTTTTAGACAGGGTTGATTCCTCATGATGAATTCCCCAATAGCTTCATACACTTGACCAATGATATAGCTTTGTTTGAGTAGTGGTCAATATGTTGGTGGAATATGAGCTTCCTGTCAAAGATAAAACCCAAATACTTCCATGTTTCCTTGGGATGTAGAGTAGGACCCCCAATTGGAGAAAAGTCTAATTGAGGGGGATTGAAGACTCCATGTGATCTGTTAAAATGGAATACTTCAGTTTTCACATGTTTGATGATGAGACCGAAACTGTCAAGAAGTTTGGAAAGTACATTATAACTACAAAAGAGATGAGAGTTAGAAATGTCAATTGATTTGTTCTGTGCAATAATGAGACCATCATCCACAAATGAAAGGATAGAAACTGGAATATTAAGGATTTTAAGATGGTTTTCGAGAATATATAAGAAAGGAAAAAGGTATAAAGCCAATAAGACAGGAGAAAGAGCAGACCCTTGGCCTACTCCAATGTTTACTTTGAATGTAGGGGATGGTAAACCATTCCATAGATAACTGGTTTTCCTCTTGATCAAGTAGTTTGTGAAGAAGGAGGTAACTTTGGGATCGAGACCTGCCTTCTCAAGAATAAGGGTGAAGAGTCAGTGATTGAGCAATGGGAAGAATTGAGAAATGTCAAATGTAAGGGTGCTTGTCGTTTTGTTCTTGACCCACCCTGAACGAACGATATGAGTGAGAGCAACACCAGCATAGGTAGTAGACTTGAATTTTAATCCACCTAATTGGCTCAGGTGAATAAAATCATTGCTCGCAACAGTGAATTGAAGTCTTTTCACAATGATCTTTTCAATGAGTTTACCTAGAGTATTAAGAAGAACAATAGGTCAGAAAGTTTTAGGTTGATCATACATCATTTTGTTGAGTTTGGGTATAATCACAGTTGACAAACACTTGAAGTAGTTCAGCCAATGTCCTAGATTGATGCAAGAGTCAGCAATGTTGATGATATTGACAAGGCAGTCATCTTGCTTGATGATAGATTTCAAGTGACACCAAGTCAATTTATCAGGACTAGGCAAAGATGAGTCATTGCATTTGCTAATTGCTTGCTTGAATTCCTCTTTGGAGAAAGAACTCCAACGAGAAGTGGATTTACACTCGATTTCGCTAAGGATATTGGAATTGACCTGGCGGTTGAGAGTAGTGTTGAAAGTGTCAAGAATGAAAGAAGTGAACTTAGCATTCTTCCATTTTCTTCTCTTACTTTTATTTTATTTTTGATTTATTTTCCTTTATTCTATTTTTAGAACTAGGGTCAGGATTAGAGTAACAAGATCGCACTGTCACACAGCAGGTCATGCAAGTCACATGATGCATGGAAGGACATAGAAGGTTCTGGAAGAATGACTGTCAAGATCAAAAAAGGTAGACTTGACTTATTTTATTTTTCTTTTCATTTTTATTTTCTTTTCTTTTATTTTCTTTATTTTTCTTTTCTATTTTTAGAACAACTAGGGTTAGGGTTGATTGGTCACATCGTCACATCAGTCACCTGATGGTGTAGTCACAAGACAGATCACGAGACTGGGGAGAACTTAGTAGAAGATTCGAGAATAGATGACATCATACAATATGGACACCACATGGTTGTTTAGGGTAGGGTGCACAATACTTAGCATGGACCATCTGTAGGACTATATAAGGTAGACTAGTTTGCAGAAGAGTTCTCTATCAAGTTCTCTTGTGTTACTCAATACAAGAGTTGTTCTTTTATCTAACCCTAAGGATTTAAGTTCATAACATTAGAACTCGATACCTTACTCTCGGACCGCTTAACACTAGCCTTCCATATCTCTCACTTTACTATCATCCTCAACCGAAGAGTAACACAATCCTTTAGTCAAGAAGAGTTGCTGGGCCCTAGACATAAGGGGTACACTAGTCAAGCAGGGGAAGCTTGGCCATTTGGTTGCACCAAAGCCCACTGGTGTAGTTCAGACGTATTACCTTTTGTGGATGTGATTATATACTTTTTCATTCTATCAGCCTTGTGCTACACATCCACTTGTGGTGTGTCTATGCAGAGGAACGTCAGTTGTTCTTAAAACAGCTGACTAGAGTAGAACGTCCTTCTTAGGACAAAATAGTTTACATTTTCCTTAGGGCAGTAGTCGATTGACAAAAGTAGTCAGTATCAGTGTAGGCAGGGTAAGAAGAATACCTGCTATCACTTACCAAGATTGCTTCGTCATCGGAATATGAGTCTGAGAGCAAGACCAGCATAGGTTCAGCTCTTCCTTTATACACATCTTTACCACCACCACCACAATCATCATCACCATCTCCAATTGACTCACCTCCATAATACAATATGAGTCAAATCAACCTACATGAAGTTATTCGCTAGTAATAGGAACAGCTGGCAGCAATGCAGGCGCAAATACAAACACTGCTTGTGGCAAGAGGAGGGAGGAGGAGCTGGAAGAATAGAGAGAGGGACAATGGGGTCCAACATGGGACCTCACATAGAGGTGGCTAAGCCAGCCATCTTCAATGGAGAAGCAGGAAAGGTGGGAGGATTTGTGACTGCATGTAGATTATATTTGAGGATGAAGATGAGAGAGGCGACAGTAGAAGAGCAGGTGTTTTGGATTTTGTCACATGTGCAGGGAGGATCAGTGGATATTTGGAAAGAGAATGTAATGGAAGAACTGGAAGTGGGGGAAATGGAATGTGAGACGGCAGAAGAATTTTTAACAGTATTAAAAAAGGAATTTGGTGGAGGAGAAGAGGAGTTGGTGAAAACAGTGGAGCTAAGAAAGATAGAGCAGAGAGGAAGAACTATGGAGGAGTTTGTTCAGGAGTTTAAGAGGGCGGCGAGGGGAAGTGGATACGAGGGAAGGCCATTGGTAGAGGAGTTTAAAAGAGGAATAAACGGAGGAATTAGAAGGAAGTTGATGGAGGCAGAAAACCCACTGGCTTCCATAGAACAGTGGTATAGAAGGGCAATGGCCCTAAATAGAAATTGGAGAGAGAGCAGGAGAGAGGATGAGAGGATGAGAGGAAAGAAGGAAGCAGCAGGAGGAGCTCCAAAACAGGAGCAAAGACAGAGCTTGCCACAACCCTTAGTGTAGCAAAGGAGGCAAACACCTCAGCAGGCAACAATGGGGCCTGCTCCGATGGAAGGAGTTGAGAGGATGAATGCAGTGGTGTTGAGGGGAGCAGGACAGGGTGCAGGGGTTCCTTCTAGATGGGATCCTTTTGCTATGGAGGTAGACAGGGGGAGGAACTGTTATGCTTGTGGAGGATTTGGGCACATGGCCCATTATTATAGGAATAGGGGAAGAAGAATGCAGGGAAGAAGGGTAGAGATAGGAGGAAGGCTCAAGGGCAACATTGAACAAATAGGACATTTAAAAGAGGTGGAGAACTTAGAGGCCCTCGACTAAGTTCTTGTAACAAATTTAGTATATTAGCAAATGAAATAAATGCTGATATATCTGATTCAGAGGGAAGTAAGAAGAAAGTAAAAGTAAGAAAGGTGGGGGAAAAAACGCTAAGAGAAGTGATGGTGAAAATTGGGTTGGAAAGAATCAATACACAGGAGGGGATCACAGTGGAGGCGTTGTTAGATAGTGGGGCAACTGGGTTGGTAATGAGCTCTGAATTTGCAAAAAAACAGGGCTTTAAGTTAAAGAAGCTGGAGAGGCCGATGAATGTAAGAAATGTGGATGGGTCACTTAATAAGGAAGTGTTATAGCGCAAGGATGTAGACAGACTTTAGGATTAGAGTTAGGACAGAGTAAAGATATTGTAGTAGTATTTTATTAGTCTACAACAGACAAAGGGATAGGAGATAGACACATGACCTGGAAGTCATGTGACAAAGTCTAGAGCAGTCTGGAAGGACTTAGAGTCTAGAAGGATCAGAAAGAGTCTAGAGATGGAGTTAAGGTTAGGGATGACGTCAAGGGACATGGGTTCCTCATGGTATACACATGGTGTGCACATGTACAGTGGAGATTAAAGGTATGATGTCAGGGCACATGTAGAAAGCATGGTGGCCTTATGGAAAACACATGTGGATGAGTAATAGGACATGAGGACAGAGCATGGACTTTAGGGTCAGTAATATAATGTTGTAGCATGGACCAAAACAATACAGTATATATAGTGGTAGATAGAGTAGGAGCTCCTTATCGAGTTCTCTTGTATCAACCCAGTATAAGGTTTATCCTCTTAACCAACTCTAAGGTTTTAAGTCTACAACAGGAAGGGCCAATAGAAAATATGGTGGAAGTGAATATTTATTACAGAGGGCACAGGGAGAGGACAGAGATAGATGTTATTGGGGGACAGAAGTGAATGGTAATATTGGGAATGCCGTGGTTAGCATGCCACAATCCTGAGGTTGATTGGAGAACAGGGAAGGTTAAGATGACGAGGTGTCTGGAAAAATATAGAAAGTAGTGGAGGCTGGTACAAGGAAAGTTGGGATGGGAGAAGCAGAAGGAAGAAGAAGCAAAGGAGGAAGCAGGAAAAAAAAGGGAAGAGAAGGAGAAGAGGAAAAAACAAAAAAGGAAAAAAACAATGGAGGTAAAGAAAGTAGCAGAGGAATGGGAAATATGGGATGAGGAGGAAGAAACAGCGAAGTCAGAAGTGGAAGCAAAGAAATTGGTGCCGGAAAAGTTTCATAGGTGGATAAAAGTGTTTGGGAAAAAGCAGTCAGAAAGAATGCTGACAAGAAAATTGTGAGACCATGTGATAGATGTGAAGGAAGTGTTTGTACCGTGAAAAGGAAAGGTATACCCTTTGTCAAGAGAAGAGAAAGAGGAGGTAAGAGAATTTGTGAGAGAGCAGTTGAGGAAGGGGTACATCCGACCATCAAAGTCACCACAAATGGCGCCAGTATTTTTTGTGGGGAAGAAGGACGGAAAGAAAAGGATGGTGCAAGATTACAGGTATCTCAATGAGTGGACGATCAAAAACAATTACCCACTTCCTTTGATATCTGATGTCTTGGAAAACATTGGGACGAAGAAAATATTTACGAAAATGGATTTGAGGTGAGGGTATAACAATGTGAGGATTAAGGAGGGAGATGAATGGAAAGCTGCATTCACAATGCCAGAAGGGTCGTTTGAACCTATGGTCATGTTTTTCGGGTTAACCAATTCGCTAGCAACATTTCAAGCAATGATGAATGAACTATTAAGAGATCTGATTAACACTAGTAAAGTAGCGGCTTTCATCAACAATGTTATAATAGGAACAGAGACAGAAGAAGGACATGATGAGTTGGTGGTGGAAGTAATCAAGAGGTTGGAGGAAAATGATTTGTATGTAAAACTGGAGAAGTGTAAGTGGAAAGTTAGGGAGGTGGGATTTTTGGGAGTTGTGATAGGACCTGAAGGGATAAAAATGGAGGAGGAGAAGGTGAAAGGTGTTTTGGAATGGCCGACACCAAAGTGTGTCAAAGATGTGCAGAAATTTCTGAGGCTGGCAAATTACTATCATTAGTTTATAGAAGGGTTTGCAGTAGTGGCAAGGCCATTACATGATATGGTGAAAAAGGATAAGAAGTGGGATTGGACAGAAAGACAAGAGAAGGCGTTCAAGGAGCTGAAAGAACAGTTTACAAAGGAACCAGTGTTGGCAGCTCCAGATATAGATAAAAAAATGAGAATGGAGGTGGATGCATCAGATTATGCGACAAGAGGAGTATTATCGATGGAGTGCAAGGATGGGTTGTAGAGGCCAGTGGCCTTTCTTTCCAAATCATTAAACGAAATGGAAAGGAATTATGAAATTCATGACAAGGAAATGTTGGCTATTGTTAGAGGATTGGAAGCGTGGAGACATTTGCTAGAAGGAGCGCAATTCAAATTTGAGATCTGGATGGATCATAAGAATTTAGAATATTTTATGAAGGCGCAAAAATTGAATAGAAGACAAGCCAGATGGGCATTATATCTGTCTTGATTTGATTTTACCTTGAAGCACATGATGGGGGCAAAGATGGGGAAAGTGGATGGACTTAGTAGGAGATTGGACTGGAAGGTAGGAGTAGATAAGGACAACGAAAATCAAGTATTTATTAAAGACAATTGGATTTGTAGTATACATGAAGTAGTAGTAGAAGGACCTGAGGTAGATATGTTAGAAAAAATAAAAAAAGTGAGGAGTAAGGACGAAGACATAGTTAAAGTAGTAGAGGAGATGAAGAAGGCGGGAGTAAGAGAGTTACATGGAAATGAGTGGCAGATTGAAGGAGATCTAGTGTTAAAGGAGGGAAAAGTATATGTACCAAAGGATGAGGAATTGAGAGCAGAAGTAATCTGGTTACACCATGATATACTAGCAGATGGACATGGAGGAAGGTGGAAGACAGTAGAGCTGGTGACAAGGAATCATTGGTGGCCAGGGATGACAAGGGATGTGGGAAGGTATGTAGAAGGATGTGATTTATGTCAGAGAATGAAGAATAGGACAGAGGAACCAGCAGGAAAGTTGAAGTTAAGTAAGGTGCCAAAGAAACCATGGTCGCATCTAACGGTAGACTTTATTACAAAGTTACTGGTGGTAGCAGGGAAAGATGGTATTTTGGTGGTATGTGATAGATTGTCAAAAATGACACATTTTGTGGCAATGACAGAAGGAACGATGGCGGAAGGATTAGCAAGGTTGTTCCGGGACAATGTATGGAAATTACATGGGTTGCCAGAAAGCATAGTATTGGACAGAGGTCCACAATTTGTGGCGGAGTTAACAAAGGAGTTGAATAGGATGTTGGGAATTAGAACGAAGTTGTCAACCGTGTTCTACCCTCAAACAGATGGGCAAACAGAGCGGATGAATCAGGAATTGGAACAATATCTCTGATTCTTTATTGAACATAGACAGAAAGATTGGCCAGAGTGGTTAGCAGCGGCAGAATTCGTGGTAAACAATAAGGTTCATATGGTGACCAAGGTTTTGTGTTGTGGCAACTACTAGACACAAAGTCCAACGATCACACAAGCAATAAATATCTTAGGCAGATATCAAGTGGGAAGTTCACAAGAGAACTCGACAAGGAGCCTCTTCTTAATTAGAGTCTTATATACTAAATACATCGGGTCCATGCTACAACCTCATGTCCGCCTCATTTCTTACTCAAGGCCACCATGTGTACTCCAGGTGCCCTGACGTCATCTTCCAGACCCTTCCATCAAGTTCTAGGCTTATGATGTCACATCATGTGACC
>Ga0157363_1005393_pt1 | contig 11907 bp, 11 predicted proteins | sample AttsexASBM1_FD_111477 | JGI IMG/M metagenome (GOLD analysis project Ga0157363, IMG submission 111477) | Fungus gardens microbial communities from leaf cutter ant in Ribeirão Preto, State of São Paulo, Brazil - Atta sexdens ASBM1 | ecosystem: Host-associated > Fungi > Mycelium > Unclassified ...
ATTCGCATTCTGGCGAGGAAGTGTTACGCATTCTTCATGACCTGAATCGTGACGGTCATACGGTAATTATCGTCACACACGATATGAAAGTGGCGCAACACGCAGACCGCATCATCGAAATCCAGGACGGCGAAATTTTTGCTGACAGCGGGCCAAAAACAGAGGCGACGCGATCGCGCTATCAGCCAATGGTGAGCAGAAGTCAGAGCAAGCTGCGCGGATTTGTTGATCGCCTGCGCGAATCTATGCGCATGGCGCTGAATGCCATGAACACCCACCGCTTGCGTACCGCATTGACCATGACCGGCATCATTTTTGGTATCGCTGCCGTGGTCACCGTGGTGGCGCTCGGACAAGGCGCACGAGAAAAAACGCTTGAGAGCATCTCCGGACTCGGCACCAATGTGGTTTCGGTGTATGCCGGCGGCGATTTCGCCGAAGATGATGCGCATCCGGTGTTGACGCTGGTGATGGCGGATGCCGATGTGATTGCTCGCCAGCAGTTTGTCGACAAAGTCAGCCCTGAGCTGCTCTCGACGCAGCCGATCCGTTATCTCTCCAACTCGTCGAAAGCATCCGTATCGGGCGTCGGCAAAGATTACTTTGAGATTCAGGGCATCAAACTCACCGAAGGCAGCAACTTCAGTGATGAACGCCATGCCCGGCAAGAGATCATCATTGATACCAATACGCGCAATAAGCTGTTTGCAGCCAATGAAAACCCCATCGGAAAAATGATCGTGTTAGGGTCTGTGCCGGTGCGAGTCATTGGTGTGGCGCATGAAGATAACGGCATTTCGCCCAATCGTCTCAGCGTGTGGCTGCCCTGGAGCACCATGATGTACCGCATCAGTGGGCAAACAGCGCTCACAAGTATCAGCGTTAAACTCAAAGATGATGTGGTCAGCGGTCCGGCGGTGGAATCTCTCACGCAACTATTGACTGCGCGCCATGGCACCAAAGACTTCCTGATGTTTAACCGCGATAAGTACCGCAAAGCGATTGAAGGGGCAGCAGCCACCTTGACCTTGCTGATTTTGATGGTGGCATCGATTGCGCTGATGATCGGCAGCATCGGCGTGATGAATATTATGCTGGTGTCCGTCACCGAACGAACGCATGAGATTGGCGTGCGTATGGCCGTGGGTGCGCGGCGTGGCGATATCATGCAGCAGTTTATGATTGAGGCGGTGCTGGTATGTTTGGTTGGCGGTTCACTCGGCGTGGCACTCTCACTGGTGATCGGTCCGCTGATTAGCCTGATGGCAGGCGGTGTACTGACAGCCATCTACTCATGGGAATCCGCGGGGGCAGCTTTCGCCTGCTCCACTATTATCGGCATGATTTTTGGTTATTTGCCTGCGCGCAAAGCTGCCCGTATGGATCCGGTCGCCGCGCTGGCGAGTGAGTAAATGTATCTTCTCGGGTGCGCATCGCTGCGCACCGATTTTTCCGTCATGTTGGAATTAAGAGCGAATGACCCAGCGGTCAGATTAACATCGGCAACGTTGCACTGGCCGTTTGCTGACTGGCTGTGGCGTAATGCGCATCATGTGCCATCAGCTCCCCCATTAACGCCTCAACCAGCAACATCGCCCCTACCTTCCCACTCAACGTTCCGGCATTAAGTGGACCTTCCGGTCGCGCCGCCACCAGCAACATATCCGCCAGATTGCCCATCGGGCTGCGCAGCGTATTACTTAGCATCAGCACCTGAGCTTTGCGCTTCTTCGCCACATTGACCACATGCATCAGATCTTTGGTGGAACCGGAAGCAGAGATCGCGATGACCAAATCACCTTCACCCAGGGTCGAAGCATTCATGGCCGCACGATGCATATCACCAAACAGCTGCGCGGATTTGCCCAGCCGTAGTAGACGATAATGCAAATATTCGCCGGTTATCGCGCTGGCAGCCACGCCATAGATTTGGATAGATCGCGCCTGATGCACCGCCGCACCTGCCTGCTGTAAGACCTCGCGATCAATAAATTTTCCGGTATCGCGCAGCGCCTGCACCGACTCTTCCACCAGCAAATCGACTGGATCTCCACTTGCCGGAACCATCGGCTGGCTCTGTTGCACATCCAGTGCCAGCGCCATCTTAAATTCGGTGTAGCCCTTGCAACTCAGGTTGCGGCACAAGCGCGTCACGCTGGCTTCGCTGGTGTCCGTCTCTTTCGCCAATTCGGTAATGGTGAGATACAGCACTCTCTGCGGTTCGGTCAGGATGAAGTCGCCCAGCTTTTGCAGCGCCGGACTGTAGCCCGGCAAGCCCTGCTTCAGATGCAGCAAAATATTTCCATTGTCCGTCATGACACCTCTCCATTAGCCATTATTGATGGCGCTTAGTGTGCGTAAAGGCCCTGCTTTGTGCCAGCAGAATTGATTATAAGTGAAAGCTATCACACTAATGGTAGTAATTTTCATCCGATGAAGTAGATTATGATAATAATTTTTACCACAACAACACTTCGGGGATAAAAATTTATGTCAATGTTCAGTGGAGCCTCTTCAGGAGGCTGGTTTGAAAAAGCGCAACGTTTTGGAAAATCCTTTATGTTGCCGATCGCGGTATTGCCTGCCGCCGGCTTGCTGTTGGGCATTGGCGGCGCGTTATCCAATCCCAACACTGTTAAAGCCTATCCGTTTCTGGATATCGCCTGGCTACAAGGGGTGTTCACCATCATGGCCAGCGCAGGTTCGGTGGTCTTCGCCAACCTCGCAGTGCTGTTTGCGGTGGGCGTGGCGGTAGGTCTCGCGAAAAGCGACAAGGGCACAGCAGGACTGGCATCTCTGCTCGCCTATCTGGTGATGAATGCCACCATCAATGCCCTCTTGACGCTCACCGGCGTGCTGGCCAGCATTAATCTCAGTGCCGTGGGTCAAGGCATGGCGCTGGGCATTCAAACGCTGGAAACCGGCGTGTTTGGTGGTGTTGTGATCGGGCTGGTCACCGCGTTACTGCACAACCGCTATAACAAAATTGCCCTGCCACAATTTCTCGGCTTCTTTGGTGGCTCACGCTTCGTCCCGATTATTAGCTCGTTTGTGGCGATTATCGTTGGCGCGGCAATGACCATCGTCTGGCCGCATTTTCAGAAATTGATATTCGGTATGGGTGGACTGGTCGATGCCACGGGGTATTTCGGCACCTTCATATACGGCTTTGTGTTGCGCATGCTCGGCCCGTTTGGTCTGCATCACATCTTCTATCTGCCTTTCTGGACTACCGCTTTGGGCGGCAGTGAAATGGTCAATGGTCATCTGGTTGAAGGCACTCAGCGCATTTTCTTCGCTCAGTTGGCCGCTCCCAATACGCAGCAGTTTTACCTGGGGACGGCGCGTTTTATGTCGGGCCGTTTTATCACCATGATGTTTGGACTGCTTGGTGCCTGTCTGGCGATGTATCACACCGCCAAGCCCGAGAACCGCAAACGAGTGGCTGGATTATTGTTATCCGCCGCCCTCACCTCATTCCTGACCGGGATTACCGAACCGATTGAGTTCTCGTTCCTGTTTGTGGCGCCGGTGTTGTATGTAATTCACGCGCTGTTCGATGGCCTGGCCTTTATGATCGCCCACATCCTGCACATCACCATTGGACAGACCTTCTCCGGCGGTTTAATCGATTTCATTCTGTTCGGTGTATTGCAGGGTGAAGCGAAAACCCACTGGATGTATGTGCCGTTGGTCGGCGTGCCGTGGTTCCTGCTTTATTACTTTACCTTCCGCCTGCTGATCACTCGATTCAATTTCAAAACGCCAGGCCGTGAAGATGTCAGCATCGATACCTTGCCAGTTGCCGCTGGCGAACGCCCTTTGCAGGTGATTGAAGCGCTGGGCGGTAAAGACAATATTGCCGAACTTGACTGCTGCGCCACACGTTTGCGTATCACGCTAAACGACAGTTCTAAACTTAATGAAGCCGCATTGAAGGCCACGGGCGCTCGCGCGGTTATCCAGCGTGGCAACGGCGTACAGGTGATCTATGGCCCGCACGTCACCATTATCAAAAATGAAGTTGAGGAGTTACTCGCGCTATGAAAGCAAACATGCTGGAGCAAATTAAAGGGAAACTGGTGGTGTCTTGTCAGGCACTGGAAAATGAACCCCTGCACAGCGCCTATATCATGTCGCGTATGGCATTAGCCGCGAAGCAAGGTGGCGCGTCGGCAATCCGCGCCAACAGTCTGATCGATGTAGAGCAGATTATGCAAACCGTGGATTTGCCCATTATCGCCATTATCAAACGAGATTATTCAGGCAGTGATGTATATATCACTGCCACGCTCAAAGAGGTCGATGAATTGATGGCGGCGAATCCAGCGATGATCGCGCTGGACGCCACGCAACATCAGAGGCCTGGCGAACTGCAGTTGCCGCAGTTGGTGGCGGCGATTCGTCAACGCTATCCGCAGTTATTGCTGATGGCAGATATCGCGACAGTTGATGAGGCGTTGCTGGCGGATGAACTCGGCTTCGACTGCGTAGGTACTACGCTGCATGGCTACACGGCGGAAACGCGCGGAAAGTATCTGGCGGCAAATGATTTTCACTTTCTGCGTGAAGTATTAACAGCAGTGAAGGCGCCAGTGATTGCAGAAGGCAATGTGGAAACACCTGAGATGGCGGCGCAGTGTTTAAAACTGGGCGCGCATGCTGTGGTGGTCGGTGGCGCGATTACCCGTCCTCAGCAAATAACGCAGCGTTTTGTCAACGCAATCAGCTAATACGTTTTATCAGGCCTTAAATAGCAAAGCCGCCCGAAGGCGGCCTTAACGCTGAAGCGGAAACTGAACTTATTTGTACAGTTCTGCAGTCATGTGCACACGGTTGTTGGTGTTCGCTTCAGTGATTTTATACTGAGCGCCCTGCTGTTGTGCGACTGCGGCAACTTTCGCTTCGGCACCGTCAAGAGTTGATGACTCAACGGAGATGCTCTGGGCAAAGCTGGCAGCAGACATCAGTGAAAGAGCGGCGGCAGCGGCGAGGGTCAGTGTTTTGATGGTTTTCATGGTCTTATTCCTTTGGGTTGTTTGTGAAGGCTGTATGCCTTCGATGAAAACAATAATAACCCAGGTTACCATTTCATCATTAACTATTAGTGCGATCATCATGATCGCAATAACCATAACCCACATTACAATAACGTCATTGATCGGTAGAGTGCCATCTTATCCACATTTCAGGTGAAAAGAGCGCTCGCTAACCTGTGGATAAATTAGCTTTTCCCGCCTGCAGTGCCAGCTCCCGCGCAGTGCTGTTTTTTTGTACGTCTTCGCGAGTTTGTAGAGGGCTAAACTGAATCTTCTTTTTCAATCACCAATACGCGTGCTGCACCTTGGGGATGAGCGACATGTTCGGTACCCACGCTGGCGAAGAAAATGTCACCCACGTTGAGCATCACCTTATGCACTTCCTCCCGCTCGCGGTAATGCATCTCGACCACGCCATCTAACACCACGAAGACTTCTTCACCGTCATTGATGTGCCAGCGATAAGGCTGATCAGTCCAGTGCAATCGCACGCTGGTGCCATCAAAATTGGCAATATCGAGAGCCTCCCACGCACGCGCTGGGGAAAAGTTTTTGCCGACGATGATTTTCATGAGATGCCTGTTTTTGCTGAGTGATGACGCAATATGCTACAGGCCAGTGAGCTGAGGTGTGAGACAAGGCAGGGACATTTCCGGCCAGATCACAGCACCCAATAACAGACTCCAGATTCCAGAAACAGCAAAGCCGCCCGAAGGCGGCCTTAACGCTGAAGCGGAAACTGAACTTATTTATACAGTTCTGCAGTCATGTGCACACGGTTGTTGGTGTTCGCTTCAGTGATTTTATACTGTGCGCCCTGCTGCTGTGCTACCGCGGCAACTTTCGCTTCGGCACCGTCAAGAGTTGATGACTCAACGGAGATGCTCTGGGCAAAGCTGGCAGCAGACATCAGTGAAAGAGCGGCAGCAGCGGCGAGGGTCAGTGTTTTAATGGTTTTCATGGTCTTATTCCTTTGAGTTGTTTGTGAAGGCTGTGTGCCTTCGATGGAAATAATAATACCCTAAGTTACCATTTCATAATTAACTATTAGTGCGATCATCATGATCGTGCTAATTACATCTTACCGAGACCTTACACATCGCAATGATGTTGATGGCAGCTAATGTGGCGGCGGCAAAAAAGGCCATCGATAAGTGACCTGGGAGGTATGTCATGAACGCCGCCATAAATTGTCCGCCAAATATGGCCATTGATAAACGTGCCAATTGGCGCCCACGTTCCTGAGGTTGGCTTATTTCAACTGTCAGGTGATTCACCAAAGGCACTGACAGCCCAAACCCCATGCCTAATAAGATGCCGCCTGGCAGGCACAACATGACATCGGGGGCCGCTGCAAATTCAAGGTGTGCCAACAGGTAGCAAATGAACGCCATGATCAGCGTGGAATAGTGGCCGAATTGCAGCGCAACATGCGGCATCAGTGCTGCTGCCAGCACCGCCACCAGCGAGACAAATGAGAGAAAATAGCCAATATGTGCGGCATTCACACCCATCAAAGCAAACCGTTGCGGCAGCATAATAACGGCGGTGAAAAAACAGATCATGGAACAGAACGCCGCCAGCCATACCGGCCGCAACCGGCGATCGCTGTCCGCTACGCCCTCTTCTATTGCTTCCGCTCTCATCTGCTGCTGAGGGCGCGGGACACAAATGAGCACCAACACCAGCAGCAGCCAAGAGAACAGATACAGCCCATACGGATAACGCCAACTTGCGGAAGCCAGAATCCCTCCCACAAAGAGAAACACTACGCCACCCAACTCGATTGCCATGCCTTGTCGCGCGATCATCTTTAATCGGGCTTCAGCCTGATAGAAACTGGCAATTAAGCTGGTCCCGGCAGACATCACCACCGCTGTTGCGCCCCCCAGTAGGATGCGGTCGATGATTTGTGACACTGCGCCCGGCAACCAAACACCTGCCACGCCCAATCCGCCATAGCAGAAAAGCCCTATCAGTAGCATAGGATAGGCACCAAAACGGTCTATCGCTCGACCTGCTAATGGCCCCGCCAATATCACGCCTAACGCAGGCAGCGTCACCAACCAACTTGCCAGATAAGCAACCCTTAATTGCGCGGCGATGTCACTCAATCCCGGCACAATGACGCATCCCACCATAATGGTCAGGCAACTGACAGCCAGGAGCGTGACTGCACCTGCGGGTTTAATTGATGTCATGATTTAAGTTTATCCGAATAATGGGATGATTAACCATCTAACGGACATGAGTGTTACGACACCGGCGCATATTGTCAATGGCTACCGTGCTATAGTGGCGGCCATCTAAATTGATAAAGCGGAAGAGTGATGGCTGCAGATACAGAGGCTAACGGTTCGCAGGTTATTGCACGTGCCGCGACTATATTGCGGGCGTTAGAAAATCGACCAGCAGGATTAAGCATGTCCGAGCTGTCAAAACTGACAGCGCTACCGCGCACCACTGTACATAGACTTGTCACTTCGTTGATTTCTCAGCAGTTGCTGCTACAGGGCAGTGAAGGCATCATGCTGGGTCCGGCGCTAGCAAGACTTGCCGCTTCGGCACATACCGATATTATCGCGCTCTCTCAACCGGCGATGGAGACGCTTGGACGTCGTACGCGAGAAACGGTCGATTTATGCGTCTGGCGCGGCAGCCATACGGTTCTGGTCAGCCAATATGCTTCCGATCAGGAGTTGCGCGTGGTCTCACCCATCAGCACTGCCTTTCCCACGCACTGCGCTGCGCATGGTAAAGCGTTATTGTCTGAACAAACGGATGATGTCATCTCGGCATTACTTCCGCAGTTGAACGATGTGCGCACCCTAAATACTTTGCGAGATCCTCAGCTTCTATTAAAAGCCATTCAGCAGGTTCGTGAGCAAGGCTATGCGGTAGATCGCGAAGAGCATGCGCGGGGTGTATGCGGTATCAGTGTCGCCCTGAATACCGGGCCGGGAGAACGTTATGCGCTGGCCATTGCAGTGCCATCATTACGCTTTGATGAGCAGTTTCCACAGCTTCTCGCGGCTTTATTGCAGGCAAAAACTGAAATCGAGTCGCTGCTGGTCGGTTAGCACAAATGACAAAGCCGCCCGTAGGCGGGCTTAATATCGTGAGTGGCGAGCTTATTTATACAACTGAGCCGTCATGTGCACGCGGTTGTTGGTGTTGGCTTCAGTAATTTTGTACTGAGCGCCCTGTTGTTGAGCAACGGCGGCGATTTTTGCTTCCGCACTGTCCAGAGTCGAAGCATCAACAGAGATACTTTGTGCGAAACTCGCGAATGAAACCAGGGTAAGAGCAGTAACTGCAACGAAAGTTTTGATAGTTTTCATGGTCATTTCCTCAGAGTGTTTTTCAGTTTTTAAGGCGTATCGCCTCGATGTGAGAAATAATAGACCTGCTTCTCGTGGAGTAAAAGCTGAAGGATTTGCTGATAACGTTCAAAAAATTTGAACGTTATTTAGTATAGCCTTTTCTTAAGCTGCATCGGTTAAAACCCGGAAACTCTCATCGTCACAATCAAGTTAGTGTTCCAGGTTTCAGAAACAGCAAAGCCGCCCGGAGGCGGCCTTAACGCTGAAGCGAAAACTGAACTTATTTATACAGTTCTGCAGTCATGTGCACACGGTTGTTGGTGTTCGCTTCAGTGATTTTATACTGTGCGCCCTGCTGTTGAGCGACTGCGGCAACTTTCGCTTCGGCACCGTCAAGAGTTGATGACTCAACAGAGATGCTCTGGGCAAAGCTGGCAGCAGACATCAGTGAAAGAGCAGCGGCAGCGGCGATGGTCAGTGTTTTAATGGTTTTCATGGTCTTATTCCTTTGGGTTGTTTATGAAGGCTGTGTGCCTTCGATGGAAATAATAATAACCCAAGTTACCATTTCACCATTAACTATTAGTGCGATCACCATGATCACACTAATAGTACTCAAGGTTATGGATCAGATTAAACTCCGGATCTGCTGCGCAGGCAAGGAGCCTTCTGCTTCAGGCGTGACCTCAGCTACATGTTGCGCACCATACTTATTTTGTAACCACTGCTGCACCTGATCCAATAAATGCCCATCCAACGCGTAATAGCGCAGATAAACGCCCACGGTGATAGCGAAAAAGAGTAATGGCGCGCCTACCATAATCGCCTGCATACCTGAGAGGGTTGATGCACTTTGCTGCACATTTGGCACATAGCCAATCAGGCTAAGCACCATACCGATAAACAGCCCGGCAAAAGCAGCACCTGCTTTCACCACCATGGTTTGGACAGAATAGGCAATGCTCTCAATACGGACACCGAGCGCGTAGTCACCGTAGTCCACGGTGTCCGCCACCATAATCACCAGCATTACCCAGAAGAGTGCATTGCCAATATTCACCAATACACCAGACAGTGAGATAAGCACTGCCCCTTGCGGCGCCCAAACAGCAATCGCGAACAGCATAAAGCAGCTGAGCACCGGCAGCACCGACGCGCTGAGCCACAATACCCGACGGGAGAAAATGCGAACTAAGCGTGGGAACAATACAATGGTGATGAGATTAGCCACACCGGCAAACGCCATATACCACGGGAAAAGATCCTCGCGTCCAAATACATATTTAAAGTAATACACGGCGAATGCTGTAATGATGCTATAAGCCAGGTTCCACGCCAATGCCATGATTAACAATACAAATAATGGTCGGTTGCGGGTGATCATACTGAGCACGGTGCCGAGACTGTGTTGTTCGCTTTTTGCTGTTGTTTGCGATGAGGAGTACCTCTCATGCACATTCAGCAGCGTCACCAACGTAGAAATGATGAAGAAAAACACGATGATGTAAGTGAAGTAGAGAAAACCCTCACCTTGGTTGCCGCCACCTAGCCAGCGGATAGCGGGTAATCCAATCACCCCCGTGAGATAGCCTGCACAACTGGCAAAAAATCGCGGCCAGGGAATCAATGCTTCTCGCTCACGTTTATCCAGCGTAATGCAAGGTACCAGTGACCAGAATGGCACATCCATGATGGTGTAGGTAAATCCCCACAACAGATAGGTTATCCAGATCCACACAATTTGGCCGGTACCCTGAAAATGATGAGCATGAAACACGGCAATCAACATCACTGAGTTCACTAACGTACCAAGCAAAATCCAGGGTTTAAATTTGCCCCAACGGGACCGGGTGCGTTCGACGATCCATCCCATAACAGGATCGGCTAACGCATCGAGAAATCGTGCCACCAGAAATAACGTGGCGACCATGCCCATCGAAATACCGGCCACATCGGTGTAGTAAAACATCAGATACATGTAGATGATGCCGATAGCGAAATCTTTGCCGAATGCACCCAGGCCATAGCTGATTTTGGTCTTTAGCGACACACTCATGATTGACTCTCCTCCTTGAACGGGTGGCAACCGACAGCCATGAAGCAGTTGCCTCCACGCACAGGTAATTTAGCAGAAATTCTCTGAATATCAGTGATATGAAGGCAACCAATCGCCATGTGCCGCAATCAGTTCGTCACACAGACGTATCGTATCGTCGATGGAAAGCTCCGCAGAGGTATGCGGATCGAGCAGAGCCGCATGATAAATGTGCTCTTTCTTACCGGTGACCGCCGCTTCAATGGTCAGGAGTTGCGTATTGATATTGGTGCGATTCAGCGCCGCGCACTGTGGCGGAAGATCACCGACGTAGCAGGGAGTAATGCCTTGAGCATCCACCAGACAAGGCACTTCTACACAGGCCTCGCGGGGTAAATTAGTGATTAAGCCGTTGTTAAGTACGTTACCGCCAATCTTATAAGGTTTATCAAGCATCATGCTTTCAATGATATAAGAGGCATATTCCAGGCTGCGGGTATGGGTGAGATTTTCATTGTGGGTTAATTGCTCACGTTGCATATGCCAGCGTTCAATCTGCTCAATGCAGCGACGCGGATACTCATCGAGCGGAATATTAAACTGCTCAATTAATTCCGGATAATTTCGCTTGATCCAGTAAGGCATGTATTCCGCATTGTGCTCGGAGGACTCAGTGACGTAATAGCCGAATTTATGCATGATCTCATGTCGCACCCTATCATCATGTTGCTCTGTCAACGCCAATGAACGACGCCGAATCTCAGGATAGAGGTCCTCACCATTGCGTCGAATATCTAATAACCATGCCATATGATTGATACCGGCAATATTGAACACCACATTGTCAGTTGGCATATCAACGCTCTTTAACAACGTTTCAGCGCAAACTTGTACGCTGTGGCATAAGCCCACCGTTTTGATGCTGGTATATCTGAGCATTGCGCCCGTCAATGATGCCATGGGATTGGTATAATTGAGCAGCCACGCATTTGGGCAAACCTCTTCCATGTCCCTCGCCAGATTAAACATCACGGGTAAGGTGCGTAGCGCGCGGAAAAGCCCCCCGACGCCCAAAGTATCCGCAATGGTCTGACGTAAACCGTATTTTTTAGGAATATCAAAATCAATCACGGTGCTGGGCTGATACCCCCCCACCTGAATGGCATTGATAACGAAGTCTGCTTGCTTCAATGCCTCACGTCGTAATTCAACCCCCGCATATTGATGAATGCGTGCGCGGTTTTGGTTAATATTGGCATTAATGTTTGTCAGCATTCTGTAAGACTCATCGAGTCGCTGCGCATCAATATCATACAGCGCAATCTCAGCATCAGAGATATCAGCAGTAGCCAGCACATCACCGAGCACATTTTTGGCAAAAACAGTGCTCCCCGCTCCAATGAACGTTATTTTCATTTTTTCACCTTATATTCCAGCACGACTGTGTCGTTAAAACATAAACAACGGCCAGGCGAAGCGATATGTATAAATGTGACATCCTTATAGCAGA
>Ga0157363_1005394_pt1 | contig 11906 bp, 6 predicted proteins | sample AttsexASBM1_FD_111477 | JGI IMG/M metagenome (GOLD analysis project Ga0157363, IMG submission 111477) | Fungus gardens microbial communities from leaf cutter ant in Ribeirão Preto, State of São Paulo, Brazil - Atta sexdens ASBM1 | ecosystem: Host-associated > Fungi > Mycelium > Unclassified ...
CCTACAGCTGCCTTGATTCTAGCGGTCGCAGGAAAATGATGATTTCATTCTTCTTTTGAATCGTGTCTTTAAACTTTGTATAATGTCAGAGGGACGATTATGATTTTCGTGGATTTACCATCATCGAAGCATTTGAAAGACGCCCTTGTGCAGAAGGAATTAGATGCCGAGGGGTATATGCCTGTTTTGTGTGATCAGTTGCTCCGACATGAGTTTGATGTGTACCCGCAGATTGTGTGCTCTTTGTTGATTGCGCTTTTCAAGCGCGGAGGATTCGCGGCGGAGCGTTTGCATCCTTTGATTCAAATGCATCTGGGGATAGACCGGCTTCTTGTGAAGAGGGACATGCCTCGCGCCCTTCGTAACGAGAGAGTCGCCCTTTGCCCTCGTGTTTATCCCATGAGAAAGGTAACTTAGCAACGTTCACGGGGAATTCTGTACGCGAGATAATGAGTATAAAAAATATTCGTACAAGAAAATTTTTTATTAAAAAGTCTTCTTTATAGAAAATAAACATTAATTAGCAATTTATACAATTCTGTTCTAACACGAAACAAACGAGCTTTGTATGTATTCCTGATTTTAAAAGCTATTCAAATTTCTCAATTATACGAATACTTTTTAGTCCAAACAATACAATTTTTAATTTTCGCTTATTTTTCAGATGATATATTTTCTATAATTAATACACAACTTTTTGATATATATAATTTTAAGAAACATACAATCTATTTTATTCTTTATAAATAAATTGTTAATTTCTCAACAAGAATTGATCAATTCGACATCAATTCTATGGCTTATTTCTCGCTGGATAATACTTACTTTTTAAGAATAAAGTTTTTTTTAAAAAATATTTTCTCTGTACGAATATTTTTTGTGCTCATTGTATATGATGCGTTTCGTAAATGGACCGTGACGTTTTCGGGCACTCACGATAGCAATGTCGAAGCATTCTTAAAGGACTGCGCTCAATGAAAGGAATAGGGAATAGAGAATAAAAATTTCAACCTAGAAGCTCAGAAATTGTGTATTCCATAACACATGATTCTGATAGATTAAAATTCTTATTCTCTATTCCCTGTTCCCTATTTCTTTCATTGTGCGTAACTCTTAATGGAGAGAGTCGCGCTTTATTCTGCTGTTTCGAATAAAGATCTTTTCCAATGTTTGCTATTTTTTTTATTCGACACCGCGTTGTATTGGTTCCGTAATTGGCGTGTGGGTTGGCGTGAATTCACGGCTGCGTTGCACGGTTCGGTGATTTTGATTTTCGCGCTTCTCAATTTTGCGAAATTTTGCGACGTACATAGGAGGAACACGAATCGATCATCGATTATCTGACATGCATACGTTGAGTTACAGAGAGTTTAGAGTAAGCGTACCAAAAAATACAGGCTACCTATTATAATCTTCGAAGGAGAGATCGCGTTTATGAGATTGGAGATCTAGTATTGAGGCGACAATACACCTTATTGTCGGCGGCACAGAGCATTGCCGCGAAACTATCGCCGAAATTTCAGGATTCTTTTCGAGTCAATCGAGTTATATCGCGGATAGTGTATAAACTCATTAACTTAAACAATACCTCTTTAAGAAAGATTTATATTAAAGATTTGAAACTCTATCGTGCTTAAGGGTGAACCCACTCTCACTTCTGGTTTCTTTGACCAGTTACCCGTTGGATAAATTAGCAGGACATCGAGGATGGCGGAAGCGCTCCTCCGACTGTATGTACAATATCAGGATCTCATCAAGTGGATCCACAAAGAGTACCCCAGATTCTGGCAAGAATTGGATGATGTGGACAGAGCTATGAGGTACGACTATATTATGCATGAAACGGCCATAGGAAACTGGTTCGCCTTACGGAATGCCGCGACTCAAACTACTTGGCTGCCGAAGTACCAGCAGCGTGATACGTGGACCCAGACTGAAGGTTGGCAAAAGAAGTTCGATCGCACCGGAATAAAGATGATAAGGGGCCGAGGTCACGGCCGCGCAAATTCGCCGCCTCAATGTTCGCAAGAATGGAATTGGGCATGTTCCCCAAATTCCTACCAAGCCCAGAGTTCGACTTATAAGCAGACCGTAACAAGCGGATCTGGTCGGAGCACCCCGAACCTGACGATTTCTCGTCAGGCAACCAAAAACAACCAAAGCGCCGCCCATCCGACGGACCCTTTACATCAGCCATTAGATCTCGTATTCCAAGCGGATCATCCCCGGTACAACAGGACATCAGAAGCAGCAGCATCCGATCATCAATGGACGGATGCTGCAACTGCGGCAACAGCCGCCAGCATAGTTACTCAGCGTGAACTCAATCCCGAGGGGTGGAATTTATTTTAAATGCGGGCAAAAAGGGGTCACTGAAAACCTGCCCCCAATGCCGCGAGCAATGGAGGGAGCTCGTACCATGAAAGGTACGTCCTATGAAAGCGTTGAGCTTAGTCGATAGGGATAGGGATTGCCGGAGTTGGAGGGCAGTGTTGCAAGATTCGTGGGAGAAATAAATCTTGCATCACGCATGCGCGCTAGCGCTAACAACAATAGCTAATCACTATAATATATGTTTAATTAAAAGTTCACGTTGTAAAAGTGATTTTGTAAGAATATATTAGCGTAGATAGAAAAATATTATATGCAATGGTAAGACTGTTATGTACGAAATTTCGTGTAATCAAGACATTGTCAGTAATTTCCAACAGCATATATAATATATATATATATGTATATTGGACGAAAAGGAGAGGGAAAGTATTAGATGGAGATGGAATATTGATGAAGGAAAACTATTTTTTAGGCATAAAAATATCGAGAAATCGCAAAATATCATTTTGTTTGTTTAATTCTGACATTAAGAAGCAAGAATCATAATTTCTCTTCTCCAATATTGTATCCCCACTTAGTGATTTCCCTCTCCTTTTTCTTCAATATATATAAATACTGTCGAAAATTGCTGATAATGTTACTGTAATTACACGAAATTTCGTACAATCTTACAATTGTATATAATATTTTTCCATCTACGCTAATATTTTTCTGACAAAATAGCATCACATTAATGTAAATAAATATTATATAGTTGTAAGAACACGAATAAGTTTTTATAATTAAGTACACTTAATTTATTAATTGAATGATAATAACTTATAGAAATTTGTTTTATTAGAATCTGATGATCCCGTGTTTTAACATACAATTTATCAAGAATAAATTCTTATTTTCACTGTAAAAGAGATTATGAAGACAGAATTAATTTTTGGAATTTTGTACTGTGACATTCTAATGTGCTAATTTAGTATTTAACATTTGCATTCTCTTGATTATACTGATGATGATCACGACTTGAAATGTTTACATGTAATTAATTTTAAATATGACTTGTGCGAAAAACAACTTGCGGCTGTATGCTTCTTCTTATTTATGTATTATATAATAGATTTTTAATTAAATCATATCAAGTGAATAGAGTCATTCCAAGATTGTGAATCTGTGTTGATTAATATTATATTTGTATAAAAAAATAGATTTCTTGAAAGACTTTTCTCCGTTAGAAATCATTTTCAAAAACATTAGTAATTAGGATTAATTTATTAAACAATAAATAAAAACACGGACAATTAAGAGCCTAAATTCGCAATAATTGGAGCGATTATATCATGTATTTCTTAGTACTATATATATGTAACATATATATGTAACATAACCGAACGTTTCGGCTTAATTCAAGCCATCTTTACTCAATTTGTAACTACTTGAATTGAGGAAGTTGTATTAAACGAGATTACCAAGATATTTGGAATTATTCATCAAGAGGTTTAGTATATGCTGAAGATGGCTTAAGCTGAAACGTTTGGTATATGTTTTATATATATATATATATATATATATATATACATATATTGTTTTATATATATATATATATATACTTTTATATATGTACTGAGAAATATATGTTGATATAATCGCTCCAATTACTGCGAATTTAGGCTTTTAATTGCCCGTGTTTAATTTTTATTGTATTATTAAGATGTATTCCATCTGATATGGTTATGTTTTTTAATTCTGGTTTTTAAATTTTTACGTGTCTGATCTACATAAGATGCATCACAGTGCATTCGATTTTGTATTCTTTTTTTCCATCTATGGAAGAGGGTTCTTGTGTATCTTGATAAAATTATTTAGTTTATCAATACAAATAGTATCAATACAATAGTTTATCAATACAAACAATGAAATTTTACACACAACAATGGTCTATTCCATTAATAATGTTTCTGAATTTGTTAGAAAAACCTTCTACACAAGGTATGGTGAACTATTTTATGTTATTTCTTTCATTCTTCTTATCATTCTGGGTTGTCTTATCGATTTTTATTTTATTTAAATGTGTAATTGTATTAATGATTAAATATTGTGTCTCTGCAGAACAACAGAGATAAACTTAAATAAAATTAGTTACTTATATTAAATAATAAATTTGGTTACTTATATTATTTCAATCTATTGCAATAATATAAGTAATAATAATAGATTTATTAAAATCTATTATTTGATCTAGACATTCCTTATGGAATGAAATACAGAGACCTTCACTCAAGCAAGTGATGGGCTTACGTGTTATTTTATTGAAACACTGATTCACAATCCATCTTAATGATAATCAAGATTTGAACTTTTGTTTTGCATCGCTGAGATCCCAATATAGGTTCGAAACATTCTAATACATTGTATTGTAATTAATTTCATTATATGAATGTTTAATTAATTATTAATTAGTTATTAATAGTTTGAATTTTTTTTATACGCACCAATTATCACGTTAACTCTTATTGTCTGTAAATTTTTCTTATTTTATTATTTTGATTAAACGAAGAACATTAAGTAATAACATAATTGTATCTTTTCGGAATACTCAGGTCTTTCTTTAGCAATGATTGAATAAAAAGATGGATATCAAAAGATTAATTTACATTATGTATGAAGTTCGTTGTGATAGTACATTTCAAATAGTTGCAACGGAAAAGATATGTCTTTAACGAATTTTTTCGATCATTTTTCTATAAATTTCATGGATTGTATGATTTTATATATACAATGAAATACTCTCTCTGTTTTATTTGATAGAAACTATTAAAGTTAATATTTAATATTAAGTGTATAAGGAGAACTTATTGTTTATTGTATTATGTTGTGTATTAGCTGATGAAATTGCATTTAAGTGTTATGTTGTTTATAAGTATATCTTTATCGTTTTAAAAGATTCTATTAGATATCTCTAACATCAGAAATTAAAATACCGAATTAGCCAAATTATCGATGAATACGCTACATAATAGATGCGATACAGACGCGCTTATTTTCTTTGCCTTTAAATTCCCGAGCTGTGTGAAGAAACATCTTAAGAAATTGGCAGATTTAGAAGTCCTATTGTCCTTTCGTTATCTTTTTCGATTTGCGAATATATATATATATATATATATATATATATATATATATATATATTTATCTCAACATAAAACATAAGTTTAACTTATTGTTAGTATAAATCTGTATCAAAATGATAATTAACGTTAATCTTTTCGAAAATGCTTTTGTTAACATTGCATAAAAATGTTTTACATTTTTTTTCTTGGAGTTGACGTTTCGTTTTCTTTTTTTTTTATCATATGTTTTACGTTTTTCTTTGGTTACGAATAGCTTCGCACATGTCATTAAACTTTGTATCACTTGGTACAAAATGACTTTTCCGCTTCTATAAATAAAGAATTTATTCATTATATTATATTTTATATATCTCAGCCTATGAATCGCTGCCTTTCATTAATGTGTGAAAAACTATAGGTCATTTATGCCAGCGCCATATTTCACCTAATAAATCAATTATGAAAAATTGTAGCTGCACCACAAATGAAGTTGATCTGTCATTCCTGTTAGACCTTTAGATTCTATAAGAGTGTTATACTGTTATCTGTGTTAGAAAATATATACATTTATGCACCCTTATAATTATACACCTTTATACATAATATATATTATACATGTTATATATATATATATATATGGTATTTCAATATGAAAAAATGTATATTCATATTTATATTGCGATATTTCCTCCATTTTTATCTTTTTTTTGATTACTTTTATCGTGCCAATTGGCATTTTTGTTTTATCTACACTGTATATATAGAAATTTAAAACGAAGAGAGGAGATTTACTATAAAGTGAAATGATGGTTACAGAATTCTTAATTTAACATTTTTTATTTCTTCAATCAATTATCTTTTAATCGCCTTTATTAACAGAAATGGATATTTCCATCCTTTTGCCACTTCAACTCGAGAAATCATCTATTTTTTTTTTTTATTGTATAAACGATTACTTGGGATGATTTTACACTTCAATTAAAAGTCACTATTATTAATTATGTAATGTACATAGTATTATATAATTTATTATATACATATTGCAATATACATATTGTAATGTGTATACTCAATATTTTCGAAAAAAAAAAAACTAGAAGAAATAAAACAAGGAGAAATAAAAAAAATATGTGGATTTTTTATTAATAAAGAACTTAGTTTCAATTTTTATTGAATCCTAACATTGTTTTATATAACCTATTTTTTATTAATCTTTAAAATTATAATAATGATGATGAATAGTAGTCTTGCATTAAATTTTGTAAAATAAATTTTAAGTTTGCCGATAGAATGTGTAATTTGCGAATAATTTAGTGAGAATGGGACACCTTATATTTAAGTTTCGGCAGTCAAAAATTAATAGCCGTTATTAACTGGATGTGATCGTCGATCTTTTTATATTCATGAATTCTAGGAAACAATTTTCTTGCTGTCTGCATGCTTCTGTATCTTTTTGATTATAAAAATCCCTGTAAAATAAAGTTATTTCTAAATAGCATCATACACACTCTTTTACAAAAAAAAAGAGAATATATTGTACATAAAATATTCTCTTAATAATCTATGTAATCTATACGTAATCTTTTTGTGAAAAATTGTGATAACATGAAAAGTTATCTATTATTTTGATAAAAAAGGCAAGATGATATAAGTATAATTTAAATATCGTTACAAATTTTACAATACTGTCCGATATAATTCGACTTATTTTTGCAACACGAATACAAAGTTATTTTTTATGTGTTTTTATCTACTGAATATGAATCCATCTAAATTCAGCTATCACATTATTTAACAATTTTAAGAAAAATAATGCCAAAAATATCGATAGTATTCATGCTGTGGCATCAACAATAAGTTATTGTTTCTAAATTTTGTTAATGCAAAAATATTAATTTTTATAAAAACAATGAAATATTGAACATGGCCAATGATCGAGCCAAAAGTAATTGACAAAATTAAATTATTATAATACTTAATCGAACATACAAATTAAATATAAAAGGAAAATATAAATATAAATACGTTTTGGTAATACTACCGGTTCTTCTACAATTATACATCAGGTGATAAAATATTAATTAAATTTGATGAGACATTTTCAGATGTGTTATTCCAATACAAAATTTACATGAAAGCAGGAATCACCGGTCCTTCTTTATTTATGTATTATATATATATATATATATATATATATATATATACATTAAGTGATAAAATATTAATTAAATTTCCTGGTTCCTGCTTTCTTGTAAGTCTTATATTAGAACACATCTGAAAATGTCTCACCGAATTTAATTAATATTTTGTCATTTAATATATAACTGAAGAAAAACCGGTGATCTCGAAACATCTTTATATATATTTTCCTTTTATATTTATTTTGTATGTTCGATTGAGTATTAATTTAATTTTGTCTAACTACCTTTGGCTTGATCATTAATCTTGTTCAATATTTCATTGTTTTCACATTAACACGAGCGTCTTTTGTATTTTTATCTTTAAAATGCATTTTGTTTTGGTATAATTTCTTATTTTCGAAATATAATAATTTGAAAATAGTTGGACAATTATTCCTCTCGTGTATTCGAAAAGGGTACTTATTTTTTCATATCAGTCGATTGTAACGGTATGAATTCGCTATCAAATTTTGCAAGAATGTTTTTTGCGCAATACTTAAATTGATCGATACCAATGAAGAGTGTACAAAGGAATCACAATCGACACTCATTTGGCACGATTTTTACGCGTGACTCGATATATGTATATCTTAAGATGACGAATTAGCACATCCTGTTATTTATAACACCAAAAATCGTGTACTATCATCTCCAGTAATCATTTCAAAAGACGAGCAATTACTCTTACTTGCTGCGATGATAAATCTGCGATGTAAATCGAGAAATCGTCAGCCAGCTGCAGCCAGTGAACAAACGAGGTTTTTCACAATTGTTCGTTTTTTTATTCTTTTTTGAACGTAGATACCAAGGCGCTTTACAGCGATCGCATGCAAACTAACATTGTGAGTCGTTTCAAAAAATCATTTTGCGACAAAAACTTGCGGAATTAGAACGAGGTTGTAGGTTGTGTCATGGTATAATCGAAGGATGTTGATACACAAATCCGATATGATTTTCCGAGAAACGTATCGTAAAATCCAGCCAAGTGATTCTTGTCGTACACATTTTTTTTTTATCCCAGAAAACGTTCCTTCCTGACAAATCCCAAGATTTCTGGATATGGAATGCAGTTTCAAAGAGATCATAGAATTCGTGTCTGAAATTCTTTTTCATTCAATCTTATTTCTCAGTGTCAGGACATTCTCAGAACATCCTTCAGTCTCTTTTGAAGATTTGTACTACATGAAAAAAACATTGGAATTTTTATATTTTGCTTAAATAAAACAAATATGAAAGAAACAAATATCGTCATGGGGAGATTGCTGTTATTGTTATAGAAAAACTCGACGCGTAAAGATACACGGCCAGTCTCGCGCTTCGATATCGCTGCGCTTGCTCTTAACGCGAGACACTACCATGTCTTCTGATAATTAATTATTTAACGATTAAGAAAACGTAACAAAAGCTACAAACGACATAGTTGCATAACATTAAACGATTATTTAGCGTAAGAGGTGAAAAGCGACGTATGTTAATATGCTGACTACATATTAGATCAGCACGTCAATCGTCAAAACGAAGGATGTACAATTGTCCACAAATCGTCGTCTAAATAGGATTTCTTCGATTGTTTTTCCAATGGTCGTTGCATAACCAAACATAATCGGTCGATAAATAAACCAGCTTCTTGTACGATGGAGAAAGAGAAAGAGAGAAAGAGGAGAGAACTCTCGGATCTTCTAAGCTTCCTCAAGGTGGTCTCGTCTATATATAGCCAAGTGGGATCCCAGAATAATATCATGCCAAGTCGGTAACGACCAAAGCTCACCTCGCCAGCTACAGCATCTCGTCCATAAACTAGGCCGTATTGCCTCCGCTCGAGAGGAGGCAGAAGCCACTAATCAAAAAGAAATCGAACTAAGATAACCACTTTGAATGAAGGGTCAATTCACGGATCCTTTTCCTTAACGAAAAGATAAACAAATTTAACAAAAGAGCCGTTCGGTTTATATAATGAAAAGAGTGACACAACGTATCCGAAGTATACTCTCGTGACCACTTAAGCTCGAAAAAAAAATAGAATAAGAATAACGCGATAATTATTGAAAATAATAACACATTTATCATTATTCTATGAGAATCATACAATTTCGGAGAATATTCGTAAGTTTGAGGATCACAGTATTTATTTGAAATTGAAATCACGAAATTATTATTAATGAAGAGATCTGAATAGTAAAATCGGAAAATCTTTAGTAAATAAACTTTAGTAAGAAAATACAAAAAAATTATAATCTCAAAACAAAAGAAATATATTGAAATATATTGAAATTCGTCACTTAGTTCTAGATAATTTGCTTCTTATTTCATCTATACATATCATCTATAAATCTTAGATATGTTTTCTATGAGATAACCAGGTCACAATTAGGTCAGTCACAATCGTAAAACGCAAGATATATTATCAGCTCGAGTTAGTAGCTTAATTTGTGGGTGAAACATTAATTTTAAAATGATTTTATATCGATTTTCAAAGTGCATTGAAATGTAACCATAACGAAACATTTTTTCAGTGCATGTTAAAAAGTCCACAAAATGAAATTATAATTCTAAAATTAGTGTCTTGCCTACGAACTAGATTAATCGACTCGAGCGTATCAGATTAGTTTCGCCTATCGTAGATGCCGCCGATCCCACTAAGCGGAGAGAAAAAACGGGAAGTTCAGGTTCCGATAAACAAACCTGACCCGTTTCAGCTCTCTTTTCTATTCACAGCTCGCAAGAAAGACAAATGTGTATGCGATTTCTCCTACCAGTTGACAACGAAGCTATTGCTGGGAAACTGGTCACCAGTTTATAATCGCGGCACGTGGGTCTGCGTAAGCTAATTTTTTTTTATGATATATCAACTCTCGCAAGAGTTGACTGAAAAATAAGTGTTTCTCTGTCTAGAAATTATCGATGCGTCAGTGTCAAGAAAAAGAGCTAGGCGAAAATAGTAGCAGACTCGTTATGCGGAGAGAAAAATTAGCAAGACATTGAAATGTGTATATATTAATAAAATATACCAATTTCTGTTAATATCTACTAATTGATTGTGATTCACCTCTTATTTAGTTTATTATCTCTTATATTATTATACAGAATAAGAGTTTATCTCTTATTCTGTAATCTCGGTTTTTATGCAAAAAATACTTAAAATGATACGAATATATATTAGAAATTATTTTATTTACTTTATTATCTTATGAGCCTTACAATTTGTGATATATTGATGAATCGTTAAATTTTATTGTGCCTAGTAATAGCGAGAATCACTCAATTTATTTGGGCATTTTGGACGTTCAGATATAATCAATAATTTATTAATAAATAATTTATTTCTTTTTATTATAAAATATAAAAATAAAATTTAATGAGAAAGAAATATTTGCAATGATAGATAAAAATCCACTGCTATCGATAATACTCGTCATAAGTATTTGCTTTCGGCAATACTTCTCTCTTTCTTTCGCGCTCTTGACTTACATATAATATTGTGCGTCATTTAAAGTTAGGCCAAGGGCTACCAGAAACTGATTGTTAATGAAAAATCAACGATGAGTGGACGTGTTACATTATACTTGCCGCGATCATGCCGTTGAAAGGCATTATTATTATACATCCCGGATTCCCACGATAAAGAACGATGGGTAATCTGCCAAAAAAAAATGAAAGGAGTGGCGCGGCTCGGCGGTGGTCGCTAAAGAAGAACTGACCCTCACGACTGTCACGTTTAATTTATATGTTAATGAAGAACGCATGTCACATTTCAACCGCCCCATGCACCTCTTTTCTAGATACGTAAGTGCGCGCGAAGAGATTCGCTTCGTTCATTCCACTTCTTCTCCTTTTCTTCTTCATCTCTTCCTCTTTCTCTTTGCTCTTTTCTTTATACATCTGTCCTCCTTCGCCTTCAAGTTTATATTTAACCGCACCACACACCATGGCACTCGAGTAACGCAGCTAACTTTGCCGCGTTACTCGCCGGTATATCTCTGTCTCTTTCTCCTTTTCTTTCTCTTCCTCTTGTCTCATTTTGGTCATATCCTCCTCCTGCTCCATTCCTCTTCCTTTTTTTTCCCTTCGCGACGATCCGTTTTCTTTTTTTATTTTCTTCTCTTGTTTTTCTTTCTCCTTTACGGCTACGCTCGTTTTCGTTGTGCCAACGAAGAACGGAACAACCCGGGCGCCGTAGGCGTAGGTAGGCAGGAATCATGCACGCGTTCCATTTATGTATATAATTCCACGTGAGCTCGTTCACTTTCAAAAAAAAGGGTGGACTGCATCACGTGTTTCTTCCCACGTCTGGTAC
>Ga0157363_1005395_pt1 | contig 11905 bp, 6 predicted proteins | sample AttsexASBM1_FD_111477 | JGI IMG/M metagenome (GOLD analysis project Ga0157363, IMG submission 111477) | Fungus gardens microbial communities from leaf cutter ant in Ribeirão Preto, State of São Paulo, Brazil - Atta sexdens ASBM1 | ecosystem: Host-associated > Fungi > Mycelium > Unclassified ...
AGGACGCAGCTATATAAATATATACATATACAGATATATATATAAATAAAAAGTATATATATATATATATATATATATAAAATATATATATATATATATATATATATATATTTATAAGAGAAGAGAAATTTTTATCTTCGTATGTTCGAATTTTATTAATTGACGATTTGAGAACATAATTTTATGGCATATGTATTTACACCACCGACGATTGATGAGAATATTTGCAATCGTTTTACAGGTAGTTGCACAAATAGGTATAACGATTAAAATTTATTTCAATTATTTTACTACTTCAATTCAACTATTTCATTAATTCTAATCGTTTATTAATTCAGGACTATATTTACAATTTGATTTTTTTTTAAATTAACGTCGATTAATCTACCAAAGCCCGTTTTGATACGATAATTTTTATACTTTTTATTATTATTTAACAATTGACCATGCAATTGCGAGGAGACGTTGATTGAACGAAAGTATTTTTATCATCACAACGCGGAAGAATGTTGGAAGAATGACGAGAGAAGTAAATCCTTTGTAATTTTAATTATAGAAATTGTTATAAATTTTGTTATAAATTATAACAATTATATTTGAACATGTTTATATTATTCGGTACTATTTAATTTTGCGATCTTTTTTATTTATACATTTTTATTTATATATTTTTATGTTATTGAGGATGACCTAATAAGAATCGAAACGTTTAGCACTGTAGTATTGAAATTATTGTAATATTAAAATTCATTTATTAGCACTTAATAGCCTGCATTGATTCGTAGCCATTATCATTTAATTAATTTGTAATAAAAAAAATAGTACTTGTTTTTGTAGAAATAAGAAATAAATAAAATTGAAATATATGCGACGAATTCATAATTCTACGCGCCGGTTCCTCGCAGAGATAACTAAAGTAATTCATTTAATAATTTATACATTTTCTAAAAACTGTTTAATTTGATTCAGATTAGCATACACTAAATTGATTAAATAAATAAATTTTATTAGAAAAAATTATAAATAATCAATAAAATAAGAAACAAATTAACGTACACAAGAAATAAAATTATTTACTATGCGTAAAATATTCCATAAGATTATTATATACGTTATTTTTTATTTATATTTATATTTTTATTGATAATTTGCAATTATTTTTTTTTAAAGTTGTTTAATTTAATTCTTATTGTTAATGTACGTTTGGCGCATAACGTTAATCGCGAACAATCGAGTTATCAAGTTAGCTACTAGTTATCTCTATTTATCGCAAACACAGGTATCGCACATTTATTCCAACATAGTGCAAATATATTGCGCTCGCAATACCGTTCGTTTGGCTATAGCGTATCAGGCTCATGAATTTTAAAGCGCGATGATTCGCGAGAGATATCATTTCGCGTTAACTTCTATATACAACATACAATGGGTAGCGAAATTAGTTTGCCTACAATGTTTGCGTACAAATAGACCAGCCGATGTCTCCATTTCTATACTATTATTTATTTGCATACGTTTTACAATGTTTATCGATTTTTTATATTTTATTTGGTTGTCGTGTAATTTTAATGATTTCTATATTTTATAAAGAAATAATAAAGAAATCTTTATTTACGCAAAAGCGACGCTTCATAAAGATAAAATCCTTCGCTCACGCAAGATATAAGCGGCATTTAAACTGTCATAAACACTCTGTGGTCTTTGACAGGAGAATTTATGAACTACCGCATAGAAATTTCAGCGGTTTCGAGCTAAACATCATGATGCATGTTTTTTGTGGGAGTATTTGAACAGTAGTATGCACCTTTAGCTATCCTTGACGCTTATAAACATACATATGTGTGTGTGTGTGTGTGTGTGTGTTTGCTTAAACCGCGTAATAACCATGTATAGTATTAAGAAGAATAATATCGAGTCGCTTGTCTTAAAACCGTCGCATTGTCTTAAGAGCTCACGATGTATCTTACTTCATTCATTAGCCGATGAATTTGGATAATAGAGAATGTCGGCGAGATAAGAGAGAGAGAGAGAGAGAGAGAGAGAGAGAGAGAGAGAGAGAGAGAGAAACCGCCAGGATATTGCAATGATATGAGGTTGCGATATGAATTTCACACGTACCCGCGAAAATTTAATTTTAATCCCGAAACGCATCAAACGATATTATCTTGTACGTTTCACTTTGCGAATGAAATATCAAATTAATTAACAGATCTATTTGACATGTATTACAGCGCTCTTTGAGGCTGCTTTTACGAAAAGTAGCTTTATGTTAACATAAATTGATTTAATAAACTTGTTATTAATATGTACTCGAAAAATAAGTTTATAATTATACATGTAATATCGTGATGAAATTATGACATATTTAATAACAAAGTGAAATGTCATTCGATGACGCTAACTTACTAACTTAGCGCGCGATATAGTTAAAATTGCTAATCAAGCGGCATTGTATGCGTTTCAGCTAATATCAGGAAAACGATACAGCTCTCGTTAACGCACACGCAACGAATTTGCATCGTCGTCTGATTGATGCACACGACATGGGAGTTCTATCACGTTAATCTAACCCGATCACGATCACGCTTCAGCGCATAAATTATAAATTAGTCTGGGTACCACCATTGTTGCTTAATAACGTGTCACTCAACGAATATATACCTGAGTTGATCCAATAATCGCATTTGAATCGAGTGGTTAGTCTTAACACGTTATTGCACACAGAACATCTCGATTAGCAATTATTTTATCACTTCGATGGCTGCTTCTCCCATGTAAAAGCACGATTTGGCATGTCATTTGTCGAACATGAATCGGATATTAGATCTATTGGACTAATGAGAAAATCACTCACTTAATTTGATTTATCAATATTAATTATGTTAAAAGGAGCATGTGTGCGAATACTTATTTTAAAAAGTAACGCTGAGAATTAATATAAAATAATAATATTATGACACGGATGGCGCTCTCTTTAATTACAGTTATAATTATTTCAATTTTTCAATCGTTTAATATAAACGGTTTTTTAAATTACTTTATTTATTATATTTAACTTAAATTGTATTCGAATAACATTTAATAACGATCGATTAATTTTTTCACCTACAAATATGTTTGTCATTATCATATTTTTAACACTAACGCTGATACATTTTAATAGATACGCATCGATTATGTTAAAATGATTAAAATAAAAATATACGCAGTACATATGCATAATCAAAATCGATGTGTGCAAATGTAATCAGAAAATGGGGTATTATGAGAATATACATATACATTGTTCTCGTTATCATTTACGCATAGCTCGCGGAAATTCGCGTTGTGCTTCTCGATCGGACAGTGGCTATCGTCGCGGTATCGAGATATATTATCGATCATAAGCGACACCTCGGGGTGTACGCATTATAAATTAGAACTGAATGCATCGGTCGCCGAACGAACATCCGAGGTATCCAAATAATCGTCCGTGACGATACAGGACGACGCGCCACGTGCGCACTTGCGAGAATTCGCTCGCTCGCTTGCTTGCGTATTTGCTCGCATTGTCGCCACCGTGTTAATGAAATCCGGCCTGTCAAATCCACAGGCCCGCCCGCGCCGTCGCGCCCCGGGTACGATCACCCGACGCGAATAATAAACTGTAACCGTGCGACGTGCGAATCAGAAGCCGATAGTGTGCGTGTGCGTGCTTATGATTGATAGATAATCGCTCTCCCGTCGATCTAACCGTCGCGCGTCGGGCCGGTCGGGCGTCGTGCCGATGGTAGTGTATGTACGTAGACAGCGCAATGCGCGCATAACATCGGGTAAACGTCGATGGCGTGCACGATTGTTATTTACGATCATAATCAACACTGCGCACAGCCTCGCATGCTTGCTCGTATCGCATTTCGGGGATAACCCGCGCTTCCGCGCTGACACGCCCATGGCGACGATCCGGCCGCGCCGCACCGTCGTTATGGTGAACCATAATGGTTGGCGCGATTTATACTTGTCCAAGAGGATCAGCTGTCGCTGATGCACGTGCTGTATAATATCGTCCGATTTCAATCGAGAAACGTGTGAGCATGACTTTGTCCGCTTGAAATTCCTCAAAATTTTTATACTTGTTAGCATTCTGCAATAAGTCGTTAGTAATAGAAGTCAGAAGGCGAATTGTAAGTGAGTGGAATCGCGAGTGGAAACCGAATCATGAATCGATGGCACTGAAATCATTCAGAATAGTCGCTCTAGGATAAAACATTTGAATGTTGATTCGATATATTGATTGTGATATATTTAAACTAATTTGTTTGTAATTGAAGTGCAATTAGAAATATAGAGATTGAAATTAGTTTAGATTTGACTCTTGATAATATTATCGATTTTGTAAAGGAGACAAGACAACCGTTGATTGAAGGAAAAGCAATTTTTAAAGCCGATCATACAATTCGTGATTGAGATTATCACTTCAATTTTATGAGGATTGTCCTTCAAAGATGATAATTGAAGAACAAGCAGCAAGCTATTTTTACATAGCGGTCAGTTTTCTCAGTGTAATCACATACTGTTATACGATCGGCTTTAAAAATAGCTTCTTCTTCTTCTTCAATCAACGACAGTCTTGTCTCCTTTATAAAATTGATAATATTATTAAGAGTCAAATCTAAACTAATTTCAGTTTCATATTTCTAATTGCACTCAATTAAATAAATTAGTTTAAATATATCATATCGGATTCAACATTCAAATGCTTTATCCTTAAAACAATCGTTTCGAATGATTACAGTGCTATCTATGATTCGGTTTTCACTCGTGAATAATGTATTATAAAGGCCACAAAAACTGACACACAAAAAACTTAAGGTAGTAAGACAAAAAACGTAAGAAGTAAGGAAATCAACATGTTAGATTGACTACTGTTTATGTTATAGCCTTATGGATTCTACTGTGATTGGTCAATTTATTGTTTACGTTTTATCGCTCAAGTTTTTTATGTGCTATGGCCCTAATAAGGCAATAATGAGTGCATTAAGTACTACAATTGCTCAGTATCTATTTGGTCTATTTTTATATTTGTAGATCTAACGGAATATGCCAATATGCCAATACTGAATACATCCAATAAGTTAGTAATCGCAGATTACGCATGACTTATCCGTGGAGATAGACAAATTTCATTTCTCACTATTTAAAACTTAATTATGTTATGACTAATCAATCGAGAAGCAATGCGTGTCTATCATTTTTATCGAGAGAACTGACTAGGACTGACTAACTTAATTTGAAAACTGTTGCTCACAAAGCACAACTTTTATCAATTATAGCATTTTCTAAAATTTATAACGTATAATTTTTATTTATCATAGTGTGATATGAATAAGGTTGGTAAAAAATGTTTTTTTTTTAACATAACATTGTTTTCCTAAATATATTTTTAATGTTTTGAAGATGTTGTAAATAGTAGGTACTAAAAAAACATATTTAAAATATCTTTAAAACATGTTTTTTATTAGTCCTGGATATAAGGAGTAATGATTAACGACTTATTGTAAAAAACCCATCGATCTAACCGAAAATCCTAAATGTATACATTTGAACATTGAAGAAAGAGAAAATAAAGATTCTGAGTGTAGAAGGTGCGAGTAAAGCAAACAGACCTTATGTTAAAGAGAATGTAATGTGCGCGAAATAAAATTAATTCTTTATAAATATTACCAAGACTTTAGAGTCGCGCGATTTGCATATTGCGCCACGAAAATGAAATTATGAAATCCTGAGCGCGAAAGGGATAATTCAGTAAAATCGGCGCCTGGTCGTTACAAATGAGAACTTTATGGTCTCGAACGCGATAACGTCTCGCGGTCTACGCTTCGTATTTATTGCGTGTGCGATGTAGATTAGTTATACAGCTCTCCGTTCAACGGCCCGTAATCTCCGCATTAAGTAATCCCAGGTTGCGCTCGCGCGGAAACACTCGCGAAACGTTCCTTCCTTCATCCTCGCGAAAGCATTTATCACGCTACCGCTTCGTGCCGCGGACTCACCAACGCGACGCGGTGGTCCCAGCTCGCCGGGGCGGCGCATTATTGCTGGCTTTATTTCGCAGGCGATTTATGCATTTAACCCGGCCGCGAAATACGCCATCACTGGGCTTTTCGCGGGCAAATCGCAAATTAATGCGAGTCGCCGCGCTTGAAAAAGATAAGAAGCCGGAGCGGGCCGGCTCGCTCGAATCTTTCCCGCATTAGCGGGCATCGCCCACGCTAACGAGTGTACTTAATTTTACGTTGCAGCGACTGCCGCTGACATGAGATTAAAAACGTTTACGCGAATGTAACTACGGCGCGGCGTAATTTCCAGGCCGCGCTCCGCGTTTATCCTACGAGAACCGGCCGCGGACGCGTGCATGCATTCGCACAGTTTATGCGCACCGCGCGGGGAAATGAACGCCCGAGCAGAAAATCGCGACTGCAATCAGCGGCCGAGCTTCACGGTGCAGTTTGTCCGACCAAGCACGGAGCTTAACTACTTCGGGCAATGTCGACTAGCGACTCGTCTAATGTGCGACTCTGTTAAAGCCAAGAGAAACGCGAGAAAATACGAAAATGAGGTTGAAGAAAGACAAAATAATTCGATTCACAGCAAATAATGCGTTGGCAAATAAAAGCGCGAATCCAATCTGCAAAGATCTGTAAACGTAAATAAAAATTGATTTATTTAAACTTTTAAGTTTAAGGTAAATTAGTTACATTCAAAAAGAATATAAACTTATATGTTTGCAGTCACACGGAAACAACAATTTTGCTAAAGTATTTAAGAAGAATGTAGATAGATAAAGATCTGAAAATAGTTTTATACAAAAGTATAAGTCAAAATAATTATGTAGGACGGTCAAACTAATTGCTCGAATTAAAACTTTTTTTTAGCAGCACTACTCACCATGTTTGATATTTCTATATAATTATTTTGATGCTCCGACAAAATTATTTTCAGATCTGTAGTTAGCTAAGTTTGTAGATAATTCAACAAAACCATTCTGTCCGTTCCGTACACATATATCAATAGCAACAGATTCTCTTGACAGATCAGCATTTAATGGAACTAATTGAAAAATATTCCCATGTATTGTATAATAAAAATAGTCTTGATTTGAAGATAGAGATAGAATAATCACAAAATTTGTGATGTAGCATTGCAAAAACATCGAATGCAACGGGAATGCATTTGTTAGTATTATTAATTTATTTTGTTGTACAATAATACAATACAACAGCTTAATAATGTACTGTAATATATTTTATAATTTAAGTATAATTAATTTATAATTTCGTATATTATTATGTGGCTGCTAACCGTGAACCAATTGCGAGAACGTTTCACTCGTGAGAGATTTCTCTTTTACGATTTTCTTCTTGCAACAACATTGGTAGAATCCAATATTTTCGTTTCAGTCTCTTTTCTCTTTCCGCAATAACTGCAAAATAATTGCAAAAAGTAACAGCTACGAGAATTGTTTTTTTAACGCAATGAATATCCATTCATAAATAATAACTTTTCACATCTTGCAAAAGTCAAACTTGCACAGAAAGATTAGAACTGACTTAAACACGAATTCAAATTATGAGTTTACGGTTCGTTATGTTACATCACGTTATGAGCTGCCATTATAGATAAGAGATGATTTATTTATACTTTACATTTATGATTAAGCTTACAGATCTCCATTGGATCCGATCCGTAAAAAGCTATCGAATATAATTATACATTAAAAGATGCATATTTGTATTGAGGATATATCACATAAATTTTTTATCACATGTATTAATATTTATATTTTAAATAAACTAAACAAATATATAAATTTTGTTTATTTAACAGAACATCTAATTACTATAATACGTTGTAATGAAATTTTACATAGATAAGTCAATTTGAATATTTATGATTCTTATATTTATATATAAGAATAATAAAAAAATAACATTTTGCTAGTATTTTATAACATATTTTCACATCAAAGCATAGATAAAACAATATTACTTTTTATTGAAATAATTTTAGCTTTTAAACAGTTACTATTTTTTTATATTACTTAAAAATTTCCAGAATAATCTATACTTTTTGTTAATATTTTGTTATTTTAAAAATACGTCTAATGCATCCTTAAATATAAGAAAATAAAAAAAAGAAAAAGTACTAATTAGAATCTAGATCTAATTTAAAAATAAAAAGCTGATTTAATATCAGCTTTATTGTAATTTTGTTATGTATATATATATATATATATATAATATATAGAGGAAAGCCCCCTATTGTGAGTCAGATACGAGACGCCTGATACGAGATAGCGGCATTTCTGCTAAACTAATAAACGCTATGTATTGGTTCCACCATAAATTTATACCCTTGGATTGAAAACTATTTAGTAGAAAATTCAATATTAGATCATGTTTGTGTAGTCATTGTAAAAAAAGATTTTAGAATTTGGATGTCTTCAAATTTCATTGAGATGAGCCTTTAAATCTTGTTTATTATTTAATAAATAAATATTTGGCAATAAATTCTTCATGTAGTGATAGAGTAAGGTCGTACTAATAGCAAAATATGAGATATGTTGAATTTTTTAATTACAGAAGTTAGATTTGATGATCGTAAAACTATAAGGCGCGGAAATCGTAATTGAGATACCCGGGATATTTCTAATATGAAATAACCCATGCTCCTATGTCATAGTAAAAATCGTTGCTAAAGAATAAATGTTATAAAGGAAGCACATAGCGCTATAGCTTAGCGCCGAGATATTACCAGTGTCTCCAAATTGTACAATAATACAATAATAAAAAGGACAATCGGAATGAACATCGAGTGCCTATTTTTGCGATGCTTGATTCCAACTATCTGAAGACGAATTCTAGTATAATCTATCGCTCATTTTTCATGCACGCTGGCTGTGTTTGTTTGCATTTTAGAAACATGAGATAAATTTTTTTAATTGCAATACTGATATAGCGTTGCGTTTTACTATTAATTTCTTGGGGCATCTCATATTAGGAGCACAATTTTTTGACTTTGTGATTTGCTCACTTTTTACATTTAATTAAAAAAAAATGGAATTTGAATATATATACATATGAATATATATACATATATATTTTATATAACGTTATCTTAAAGCATATTAAATTTCTTTCAAAATGACCTATTATTTTTTTAAATTCTGCCCTAGACTTCTAGCATTTATCCAAAATGAACTCGGTATCTCATAATAGGGGTCTTTCTTCTACATACTTCCATTAAATGCTTTTTACATTATCTTTTACATTATCTTTACGTTGAAATAGCAATTCAGAACAGATGAAGCACGGCTGTCATGCTCGTTAAGATTATTTGCATAATTTGCACAGAGTGTCTTCATCCATTCCGTAAACGTATAGTAAACGATATATGGTGCGCATAAGGTAATAGCAGTGCAAGCGGCTGTTTAGCGTCATTCTGCCGCGACGAGCCCATATAATCGCCGCTTAGAGCAGTTTGCAGCCTTAAACTGTCATAGTTCCGCAATTTGAATGAATTTGCGTATAACCTCTCCGTACGGAGGTACGCGCGTTATCGAAAGACGCAAATTATTTTATTACGCTTATCTACGCGGATAATTTTTAATGACCATGCTTAATGGGCTGTTAAGCGACTGCATTATCGCGAATAGTTTAGCGGGATATTCCATGCGAGAGTGAGGTAAAATTTGTGCGGAACTGCTGAAAGAAGTAAACTGTTTGTAAGCGATCTGTCTCGCGTTGGATTACATTTCATAATTAGACGGATTCATAGAATTAGTTTAACGTTACCAAGTTTATCTATGATGTTACAAGAAATGATTTAGGCAAGAAAAGGATGATTTTGTTGAAGCACCTAAAAAGGACTCAACTGCACAAATTATATAGAATATTATTAGAACATTGGATGAAATGAATTAGTTTTGTATCCATATTGTGTTTGTATCCTTATGAATATGTATCAAAGAAAACTTGTTCTCATAACAATGTACTCTAAAAAAAATCGGATTTAATACCATGCGGTTCTATCTATGTTGTAAATTCTTACTATATTGGTGTTGTTAACATCAAAAAGGTTTTAACGGGGATTTTAAATCCACACTATATCTTAATTTATTTATATTAATTAACACATTAATATGGTGGAGGATTATATAGGCATCGATTGGTATTAAAATCATACTGATATTTTTTAGGGTACACAAAACTTTGATATACCATAGCTCAACTATCTATTATTAAGCTCTCTTGCGTATAACATTTTTTGTTTGTTATATTATAAGTTATAATATATGAAAACTATTTGTTTCACCGGAATTCAATTTTCCGCATAATTAGTGCGAGGTCCTGTTAAATACGGATTTAAAAATAATTTTATTGGAGCATCAAAGTAATTATGTAGGTCGCTTAAGCTGGTTGCTGGTATAACGTCAAAACTTCTTGCAACATTGTTCATTATGCTTGAGATTCCTACGCAATCATGTTGAGAGTCTAACAAAGTTAGTTATTTTCAGATCTATATCTAGCTAATTTTTTAGATAAAAAACTCCAGATAAAAATAATTCTTTCTGCGCAGAATTGCAGATTTCCTAAAGAACTCGAAAATGTTGCGCTTATATGGAAGTGATTCTCGTTACATGAAAATCAAATCGGACAGTGTCAATACTCACGCCAGTCGACGCAGAAGTCGTTAAGTCGAATAATATAAACGTAATGCTCGTTAGTCGGCGAGAGAATCGTTAAGTCGAGTCAACCAATAGAAAATGCAAATTGCAATTTCCCCCATCCCGTATACTTTCCGCACGCGTTTTCGGCTCGCGCACATCGTGCCCGGATGCGGCCGCAGCGACTTCAATTATTTATGATGCGCGTGTAAATATAACAATTCAATTTAAATTTATTGCCATTTGCTTCTCTCCCTCGCCTCGCGTCGTATCCCGCGGCATGAATATAGAGCCATTTAACTAGCGGGCGGGTTTCGCGCGCGAGCAACGTTCAGAATAACATTCGATTCGTTATGACGTGATTGTGAATTTGCGACGCGCGTCCGTCCGCTATATTTACTTTGCATTACGCGGTCGTTGTTGTTTCAACGACACGTATGTACGGTCGTTTTCATCGAGTCGACTGCATTTCCAACGATGCACATATCAATGAGTGTCTGTAGCAGATGATGAAAAACTTGTGCTCGTATGATAAAAAACGCTAACTGTGACTGCTCGTTTATCCACGATCGAAATGAATCTAATATGGTAATAATGGAAAGAAAATATTTTCGCGACTCAAGATCTTCATTTAAAAAAATCAAAACTCTCGATAATAAAAAGTCGAACTATGGACAACAAAGTCTGGCAGGCGAAAATTAAAATTATCTGATCTTGAAGTAATTGAATTATTAACGCAAGTTGGATCATAAAAATGGTTTGGGATGTTTAAATAAAATTAATCTTTTAATCAGATTAGTAGTAATCTCGCAGTAAATTGGCAGTTTCAGATTAAATATTTTTAGCAAAACAAAATTCTCAGGCGATAGATATTTTTGCACAAATTTTGATACCGTACACTGTTAAATTCATATAATGTCACATTACATCCAATTTGAATTAGATACATATTTTTAATCATTTCTGTAGGTCACTACTACTCTTCTTCAATGTGTCGTAATTTAAATAAAATAATAAAGTTAAATAATTTAAAACAAAAAAAACGTACTGAATTGGACTGCTTATTTTTTGCTAAGTGCATACATTATACATATAGATATTATTTACTTGGAAACTAACCATCAAAGTGAACTGATTTACATCTTGACATGGAAGTTAAAATTAACAAAATGTTATTTAATTCAATGGATTCGGTTACCA
>Ga0157363_1005397_pt1 | contig 11903 bp, 5 predicted proteins | sample AttsexASBM1_FD_111477 | JGI IMG/M metagenome (GOLD analysis project Ga0157363, IMG submission 111477) | Fungus gardens microbial communities from leaf cutter ant in Ribeirão Preto, State of São Paulo, Brazil - Atta sexdens ASBM1 | ecosystem: Host-associated > Fungi > Mycelium > Unclassified ...
ACACCGCTAAGACCGCAAGTCTATACAACTGATAAATTTGGTGCACGGTGAGGTTGATTGAAAGAAAAAAAAATATCGCAACCCTTTCGTCGTTGATCGACACATGTCTAGGTGAGATATGAAGGAATGAGAGGGAAGGGAGGGAGAGGGTTATTAAATTCATATACAAGCTGGCGAGATTCAGTCTTTGTGTGTAAAAAAAGAATAGCTTCTATAATATTACGATATTTATGATATTTATGCTTGCGATTAATTAAAATGTTTATTTACGTGATATCACAGTGTTCATCACGAAGAAGAAGAAAAGAAATAGAGGAGGATATTCCCCTGAACTGCGATTGTATACTGATTCTGTTCCATCGCAGAAATTAATTACCGATTCTCGGCTCTATGGTAAGGGTATTCGTCGTGTGATATCACTGATATCACACCAATTCAATGGATAGTTCTGAATAAGATGTGAGCAATCAAGAAAAATTCAAACAACATGACGATCTAATCTGCTATCCACAATGCTCGAGAATTCATAACTCAAATTCAGTTCTGATTTAAATTGAAACAAAACGAAAAATTCAACAAACAGAAAACATAAATCGCATATCAGCAAAATATATGGGATTATATTTATCCTGAGATTATCTAAATTATTTTGGAATACACTCAATGATGATTGTGGAGAATAATTTCAATCTCAAAATATAAACGCGTGTATTTTATTAATACATGCAAGACTAAGTTAAAATTCCACTAACTTAACCGCTTGAATGTATAACTTAAATTTAAATTAACAGTGCGATTGCTAAAAGACTAAATATTAAATATCAAGAGTAATATTTATTATGATAATGTAGGATAAACATTGTGTAGTCGCAAGCACCAAACATTCATGGAATTATGATCGCACGAAGATATGATAAGAAACTGTCTTGAAAAACTTCTTGGCCCCTTTAATAAAAGCCATTTTTTATTTGATATTATCATTACACCTCAAAAAATATATATAAATTAACTCTTATAACCCACTTTAACCCTTTAATTAAATTGAAAATTTTCATTGTAAAGATTTAAGAAATCTTACTTCACAATTTTTATTTGGAATACAATTGCAGTTAATAAAAATATATGCGAACGCTCTAACTCAATAATAGTTAATTAATAATTACTTATTAGATTGTATAAAAAGTATTTCTGAGAATTTGGAGATCTAAAAGGATTTAACCATTTCCTTGTTCGGAAAACTGAAAAATTTTGAAACAGTGATATATTACTTGATATAAAATTGTTGATTTTTATTTATATTGTTAACAAAATGATGCGTATATTATTCACAACAATGTCAATATTATTAATCTTATAGCAGAATTTGAAATGATGTAGGACTATGTTACCGATCTCAAATGTGTTAAGTAATTTCAAACTTACTATAACGAATCCCTGTCTTCCCTGTCCGCACATAGCCACGATTTTAAGTGGTGTGATAAGCTTCGATCATTTGGAAGCCAGGGTCTTGCACCCACATATTGAAACTGTAGTGCACATCGATTAATCTTATAGATGCAATGTTATCGTCTTGTTATCTTTTCATTGGAAAAAAACTTTTTACACAGTCTAATCAGATATATCAACTATAGCTCATCGTTATATTGTTTATTCTAGGAAAGTGAGAGAAAAGTGCGCTCGGTGTCGTTTCTCTTTTCTTTCCTGTTAGCTAAATAGATATCGACGATCCTGCATTAAACATCATTAAGACCCGATGACTGATACCGCGTATAAAACTGATGAGATACATCCCTTACTTTAATCATGATGCATAATAGGTAAGAGCTAGAAATATGCTACGTCTTACATATCACAGAGCTACGCGTACACCCGCTATCTAACATTGTTATTTCATTAAAAATGCTATTTTATTTAAAGACAAGCAGGAAGAAAGGAAAAGAAAAAATATTAAAAAGACAATTTTTAAATGCTTAATAATATAATCATAAAATAATATTAAATATATTATATAATAATACAATATTATATAATAATACAATATAATTATATAAAATATAAATTATATTATAAATTATATAAATTATATAACATATTATATAAAACATATTATATAAAAATATAATCGAAATAATTATTATGCAGCAAAATGTAAATAACTTTTTAGAACAAAATAAAATGCAGATACCATAAGTTAATAATGACTGTTCCAATATTGATGATGGTCTTTCATCGATTAAACATTAATTAATTAATTAATTAATATCAATATCAGTCAATTAATTTTATATTAAATTAGATTGTATTATTTCTTTTCGATCACCCCAAAATTGTCGCAATTTGATAGCGGGCATACGCAATGCGCGAGAGTATTCAGTATTTTTTCATGCTCGCAACACATACGTTTTTCCTATTATTATATCACTATTCGTCGACGTACGCAGTCAGATTGACAAAGTAGGCGCGTCGAGCTCAATATTCGTCGATCAAAAATCCTAGAATCCAAGGATCCTTCAATTCGAAGATTCAGCGATCAAAGAAATCGAAGCAAACAAATCTAATCTTCCAGGGATAAAATCACATAACGTGTCCTTTTCAGAAACACCTTTTTGAGGAGGGAGAAACTGAAGAGCAAGCATTAAAATGATGAAATCTTCCACAGTTGTTAAGTACTTATGTTCTGCAACAAGAAGTAAGATTTTAAGAATCCAAAAAAATGAAGAGGTTCTAAAGCAATTTTAATCGCATTCCTAAAGCTCAAAATCTCCTATAATTCCAAAAAGATGCTAGACTCATGAAATCTCAAATTTCCGAAGTTATTCCAAGGTGTCGCAACTCGAAACTTTTCTTGTTCTGAAACTCTTTGAGAGCTTTGACATTCCTATCAGAATTTCGTTCGGATAATTTTCGGTATCAAAATACTGATACTTTTTAATTCCAGATCTTCGAGGAATTAAGGAATCTTAACAAAACTAAGATTTGGAGCATTAAAAGATTCAGCAACTTTAACAATCCTGTGTTTTTTACTTTGTTCTTAAGATCCATCCGCTAAACAAAAACAAAATTGAGATATTAGCAATCCAGAAATATGAACCTTCAAAAATGCAAGGATCCAAGAACACAAGCATCCCGATCCAGGAACCACGAATATATCCCACTTCGTTGAACATTATTGACTATCGTTCTTTTTTTTTTTTTTCGTAAAAAACACCAGAGATTTTACGACAATTAACGATGTCCGAAATCAATCCACGGATCATATTCGAGTACGTGTACCTAGAGTACGCGAATCTAAACGAGTCGACTGGGATTTTTCTGCAAATTGGGACTTTCGCGTCCCAGTATTTCGTACACTGTGTGTGCGTGACGAGTTGTTAATTATTTTATAAAAGCGAGTCTCGCGAGTGAATAATCGCCACGCGGCAACAATTAACAATCATTAATTAATAGCGTTCCTGCGCGAGAGCGTTCCTACATTTATTTACCGATATCGATTCTCTGGCCTGTTCAGAAAGTTTGAATGAAAAGAGCAAAATCTTTAACTGATTGAGATTAGTAGAAATATTCAGAAAGAAATGAAACTTAAGGAAACAAAAAGTTTAAAGATAAGATAATTAATAATAGTTATTAAAACGGTATGATTAGCTATTATATTAGTTTGTTATTAAGAAACAAAGTCAATGAAATAAATGCTCTTTTAAGAAATTAATGAAATCTTATATCAGCTGTCTTTCTTCCTAACTGAGACCAGAGAATTATCTTCTCTTTTTCTTTCATTTTTTTAAAATCACTGTCTCTTTCTATTTCTTTCTCGATAATTACATGATATACGGTGGTATGTGCAGAGTAATCTGGAGGCTCGCAAAATTGCTACACGCTGCTAATAAAATATATCACATGCCCCAACAGCGTGCGCCAATCTCGTTAGTTTAATAATTATTAATCGGGCATGCTGATCAAAAAACGTCCTCCGATACCACAAAGGGTTGCTTCAGAATACAACAATATGTTATATCCTTAATTCATTAGCGTAAGATGATTCAGCTTTCAACCAGTATCGTCTGACTCCGCGAAACAATAGGTTCTTCAGGCTCTGAATTACAAATTCGAACATTTTAGCTTGTTTTTGCCAAGGACGAAAAAGTTACACTCAAAAATTCAAAATAAAAAGAACAAAAGTTTTAGAATTAGAACTTCTAATCTCAGGACTCCTGAATCAAGAATCCTGAATTCTGAAGAACATAATGCTCCAAGAAACATAAGCTCGAAACTTAAAATTCTTTAAACCCGCCCAATCATGAAATCAAGTAAGGGAAACGAAGTAAGTTACTGGTTGAAGGATGAAGCATTAGCAAAAAATAGCATAAACATTATTGTTCGGAGTGATAGGTGACGCGGCGCAGTAATTTGGTTGCTTGTAACTAAAATAGCAGGTACAACTGAATTTGGGGATTAGTTTCGATGGCGGCCATCCTGCGCGAACGGTGCGCAGAGACAAGACCACTCAGTGGCCAATTGCATAAACATCAAACAACAATGTATCATATAATTATTCGTTGGTTCAACAACAAATCACTTTCGATATATATATAAAAATAAGGTATCAAACTTTGCATCGAGGTACACAGCCATCTTGACTACGTGCTTAATTTACGTTGTCCTCTAAAAGCCATCTGCATGTCTTCAAGGATCCAGCGTTCAAACCTTGCCAGAGGTCTCTGGATTCTGAACTTCGACCAGAGTCGAAGAAGTTAAATACTTAATATTTGCAGAGGATACTCAAAAATTGGAATTCACGAATTTAGGTTAGAAGGACGAAGGATATATCAGAGTTCAAGAATGTAGTGGTATCCGAGAAAAAGATCTCTAAGTAGAATAAGTAGAATACATTTTAGAATATGTTCTATACATAGAGAAAAGTTTCTATAAATATATTAGAATGTATCTCGAAATGTATGAGAAAAATTCCAAATGTATTAGAATATCTAAGACTTGAATTAGAATTTTAGGGCAAGAATCTTCTGGAATGAAGAATTCCGGAGAAAATCAATGGTCTGAGAATTTTTAGAAGTTAAAATTTGTCATTCGAGTCCAATGTAACAATATTTAGGACTCGAAACATTTAAGATCAAAGTTCTGTGGACTCAGAAGTCTTATATAAGTTTCAGATATCCGGAAGCCATTGATGATTTTGAGACTTTTAAGAATCCAGAGATCTCAAAGCTCGTTTGAATTTTTATAAGATCATCGGAGCATGAGATACTTATTTTTAACGCTACGATTAGTTGTATCGGGGAGAGAGAGAGAGAGAGAGAGAGAGAAATAGAGTGTCCAAGATTGGTTTAGTTCCTGCAAGTGAAGCTGTTTTATAGATAAATAGACATTCTTAGCTTGTTCTAATTTGTCTTTCTCTCTCTGTCTTATTTCTTTGCTTCGTTTCTCTCTTTTTCTTTTGTAATTTCCCGTTCCCGAAACAAAGGGCACGACAATTTGTTCGTTATGCCAGAGCACATAAAAAACGGCTTAATTTTTATGCAAAAGGCCTTACAAATTTCCTTCCTATTAGAGCATATCGCGCGTTTTTATTTCCTGGGTATTTCTTCTGCGTATGTGTAATCACGCGAACTATATATAAATAAATTATAAATTAGTAGATCTGATATATAGTCTTAATCCACCCCCTTCTATATGTTTCGTGCATTTCGGAAAAAAGCATTTATAATGTTGCTACAATAATACTCGCATAAGAGGATTATTATTTATTCTCAGTTATAGAGTAGAGGGATTCGTGAACCATCAACGCGATGGTTAACATCTAGAATCGATATTATAACGAGTACGCTCTGTTAACGTTGCTAATACTACATATAGAATTTGAAAAACTGAAATGTGCCGATCAATGCATTTCTTAATTAATGCATTAATTATTTCTGCCAATTTAACAATTTAAATCCATTTAATTCGTCAAGCTTCTTAAGTAAAAAAGAGAATACAACAAAAAATATATGTTTATATACATGCCATAAATAAAATAATTAATATAAAATAATCTCATGTGATTTATATAAATAAACAATTTAGTACATACATTTATAAAGTAATAACTTTTTCAATTTAATAATTTTTATATTTTTTTTTATATACATTTTTTATGCTTTTAATAATTCGATATCAAATAAAAAAAATGCCAAATTTTTGGAAGTGAGGTTTGAAAGTTTGGCTATGTAATTGCGGCAATTATTTTATAATTTAATACAATAACAAAAGCAATAACACACCCTATATTCAATCTCGAGTTTCTTGTGCGCTTCCAAGTTTTGGCAGTGACGCGAGTTATCATGCGTCTTAATATCTCAACATTGAACTCAAATTGTTAAATTGACTGGGCACTATTCCAGAAAAAATAAATGAAAAAGAAAATGAGAATAAGTATTACATTAAAAATAGTATGATAGACTGCCGACATTAAGATGTCGGTGTTAACGGGAAATAAAAAATCAAGATTGTTATTTCATTCAAACAAAAGGCACGTTTTTATACTCGAATCTTTTTCGAGTTAAAAAAAAGAGTATAAAAAAGTCTAGATAATTTCTTTTATTAACAAAGTTAATTTCTTCTTAGAAGGTGCTAAAATTTCCAAAGCATAAATCCTGAGATTGCAATTGTTTGAAGCGCTGTGCGCGAATGTAGCTCAGAAAATATAGCAAATTATAAAATAAAACTTTGCTTCTAAGCTGTGTTCGGAGAGCGCGCTTTATAAGTCTTTATGTGTATAATCTTATCCACATGCCAAGAATGTACTGGCTCAAAAAGATGCAAAACCATGAGTTTAGAGCATCATTCTCATCAATAATAATAATGCTAATCACTAAGAGATTATATCGTGTTCGTGTTTGAACACAGATTTGTAAAGATAAAATCATTGAAAAGTAAAATCATTCAAAGATTGATCTTCATATGTACATTCTTATGCGCGCATTTTATTTTATCATATTCAAGAGTGTGATCACATCTGTGTTGTAAAAGTAAAAATTTGCGTTTTACTACGTTCTTGCTTAGAGCGTGGAATTTTTAAATTTAAAAAATTCTACACTCTTGCATACAGTTCTTGATGCTCGCAAACTTGCACGCGTCTTGTTTACAAGTACATATTAATTACAATATTGAATGCCTTTTAACAGAGAAGATGAAGGATTGTAGATGTAAAGATCACTCATCAGCACTGTTGCATGATTTCATCCTTTATGTTCATTGTTATGAACAATAAAGATAGAATGACACAATAGTAATGATACGCGCGCTCTCGGAACGCAGCCTTAATTTATCTTTATCGACAGTCTATCATAATAAATTGGATCCATTATTCAACGTAAGAGCGATTGAATAAAGCCCGATAGGCGGGACATACTTACTTTTCATTTAGCCCGTACCCCGATGGTCTTGCATCGTGGAAGGCGTCACTGCTGCACCGGCGTGGGTGGATACGGATAGCCGTACGGCGGCACTGCCTGAAACTGGCCGTAGCCCATCGATTGGTATGCGCAGGCACCAGCGTTGGGCGGCGGTCGGTTGGTCTGGAAAAACTTGTTGTTCACAAGATTTTGAATCCCAGAGTCCGCGTGTCCACTAGACGGCATCATGAACGGCGGCGGCATTGAGTAAACATTGGGCCCACTCTGATTGCCGCTGAAGCCATTCTGCCTATTTTGGAAACGATTACCCTGGTATCCAGTCCTGCCTTGGTATCTGGGCGCACTGGTAGCGCCCTGATGTGTAGGTTGACATGTGTTGTTAGTCGCCTGGTAGCTGTTCTGATAGCCAGTAATGGATTGTCGTTGCTGGTGCTGTTGCTGATAGGAATGTTGTGGTTGATAATTGTTCTGCCGATTAACTTGATAGCCATTGTTGCGCTGATGACCACGTGCCACGGTTTTCTCCTGAACCATTTGGTTGTGATGTTGTTGTTGATTCGCCTGCAACATATGCTGCCAATTGTTTATTGTCGGACTAATGTTGTTTCTAGGACTTCCGTGAGAAATGTTATCCTTGTTGCCTCGTACGTGACTCCACCGTTGCCGTCCCTTGCCGTATTGATTCCTGACAGAATTCGCCATGTCCGCCAATTGTGGGTTTATAGCTTGACCGGCCTCCTCTAGCACTGCGATCAACTCCTTCGCCTGTCTCGCATTATTCGGTGTGAAGTAAGCATAGGCAGTGCCTGCGCTCTGGCAGCGACCGGTTCTGCCGATCCTGTGGATGTAGTCCTCGGAGCTATTGGGGTAATCAAAATTGATAACGTACTTCACGTCCTCGACATCCAAGCCGCGTGCTGCTACATCTGTCGCGACCAAGATCATAGTTTTCCCGTTGCGAAATTCCGATAGAACATAATCGCGCTCCGGCTGCGATTTGTCGCCGTGGATTGAGATTGCAGACCAGCCTTCCCGTTTAATTGTCTTCGTTATGTCGTCCACCTTCTTCTTCGTTTCCACGAAAATGATCATTTTGCTGCCGCGTTCGGTCCCAATTTCGCGTAACAATTGTGATAGTTTCATTTCCTTCTCATGTTCTTGGCAGATCTCAACAATCTGCCGAATGTTGTGATTGGCCGCCAAAGTCAAGGACCCGATATTAATCTGGATATAATCACTGAGAAAATCCTCGGCGAGGGCTTGCACTTCTTTGGGCCAAGTGGCGGACCACATGAGAACTTGCCGATCAGGTCGAATCTGCTCGATGATTTTGCGTATCTGTGGTTCGAAACCCATATCCAGCATTCGATCAGCCTCATCCAAAACCAGATATGTGCACCTGCGCAGATTTGTGGTACCTTTCTCGAGGAAATCGATCAGTCTACCAGGTGTTGCGATACAGATCTCCACACCGCGTTCAAGATCACGAGCTTGAGGCCCCTTCGGCGAGCCGCCGAAGATGCAGGTGTTGCGAATGCATGAGGACGAGCCGAAATCACGTGCAACAGTTTGGATTTGTTGAGCCAATTCGCGTGTGGGAGCGAGAATCAGAACAATTGGTCCGTCACCTCTACTGAGACGAGGCTGATGATTGATGTGCACCGTCGCCGGTAGGATATACTAAAATGAAAAAAAATAAACAATGAAAATAAACAAATATGCATCTAAAAAATGCGCTTTTTGTTAAAATATTTGATGTTTTGATTACATTGGGTGCATTCATAATAACAATCGCTCACTAATCGCTCAGTGATTCCTGCACTCTTTGAACTACTGCACACGATACAATAAGTTGAAGTGAAACAAGTATACGTTTACACCATGTGTACCAGTTTAGAGAATGTAGGAATAAAAAACAGACCTAAAGTTTTCTATCTACACCTTTCTTGATTAATTAACCGATTGAGTAACCGATTCTGAATATAATAATTTTACTCAAATTATGTTATATCAATTTTTACAATTTAATTAATTCAATTAATCGATGTTATATTTACAGCCAAAGTTTTTCCGGAACCAGTTTGAGCAATTCCGACTAAATCTCGTCCGCTGAGTGCAATTGGCCAGCCCTGAGCTTGAATTGCAGTGGGTTCGGCAAAACCTTGCTTCCTGATCTCTTCCATCACGTAATCTGGAAAATTGCTTTCTTCGAAGGCTTGAATGGGAGAAGGCGTATTGTTGCCTTTAACAGTAATCTCCTTGCTCGCATGATACTTGCTGATCTCGTCAGGTGTTCGGTTCAAGATGTTAACGTGAGGAACGTACAAATTCTTCGTTATCTTGGGCAAATTTGCCAAATCCCAACTAGGCTTCTTCAGTAAATCGCCCGGAGTCTTCTTGTGATTTTGTTGCTTCTTTGTGCCAAACTCTTTTTGACTCTGCTGTTGACTGTTCCAATAAGTTCCGCCAACCCCTCCATTACGGTTGCCATGATCTCGATTTCCTCTAGATCTGTAACTAAAAATTGAAACCTTCATCAAAAAGCAGCACATAAAAAAAATCTTTTTAGATTAACTTATTATTTAAATCATTTCTCGTACAAATATCTTTTTATTTGTTCAACTGATTAACACTGATTCTACAACTCAGGAGTGCGCTCTAAAACATAACTACAATAACTAAAACTCTATAATTAGACTAAACTTTAGAATTTATATATGGAAGGAAGATAAAATGAAGCTTACAGGACTAGAATGTTAAACTTAAGCTTTAAGTATAAAAAAAATTGATCAATCATCGTCCATTCTTCTTTTCATATTTGACTGTGGCTGCGTTCGATTTGAATGTTCACGCGCTTTAAACGTTTATAATTATTGTGATATTTCGTGCTAGTTATTTTATCATTTTAGTTTTACTAGAGCGTGACGCGCTCTTCTCTCCCCAATTTCGTTCACTGGATATATAATATTTATTTCCTGTTCTCTATTGTAACGAACTATGTACCCCTGCACGTGCATTCTTGTATAAATTTTTTGTATTTTATAATCTGAACACTAAACATTCGGATCTTAATTTATTTCTGAAAACATTACAATTATTATTCTGTCTTTATAGTTCATTAGATGTAAAATAAAGATAGAAGTGCTGAAAGTGTTGAATTTCTTATGACTTAAGATTTAAGTGTTGCTGGTATTACCGCGGATCTACAATCTAGATTTTTAAATCTTAAGCCATAAGAAATGAATTATAGGCCTAGTTTAAATCGAGGATTTAATCCGGATCAGAATGTAAGAACCAACCAATTACAGTCGAGCGACAGGGGAACGCTCGACTGTTGATTGGTTTCTATATTCTGATCCGGCTTAACCCTCAGTGGAAACTAGAGGTTTGTTCGCGTCGCGTGCTCCAACATGTTGTAATATGCTTCTACCAGCATAATAGCTCTTATTCAATTCAACGCGCTTGATAGAGTAGGAGCTGTGGTAGAAGTATATTGGAGCATGTTGGAGTTTGCGATGCGAATAAATCTTAGGCCAATTATTCTCCTCGTATTCGACTGTAATTGGTCAATTTTTTACAGCTTAAAGCTTAAAACACTTATTGTAGATGGGAATCGATTCTGTATCTTGAAACGAGATGAAAATTACAAAAGTGAGCGAATTTATTAGAATACTGATAATTTCAACACCTAACAAATTTGCTTTACTTTTGTAATTTTCATCTTGTTTGAAGATACAGAATCAATTCTCTAGACTTGTTTGTCGTATGACAAAGATTTTAAGTTCATTGACTGACTATAGAATGGAGAGATCTGATTTTTTTCTTGTGTTTTCTAATCAAGACTTGAAATACTTGAAAAAAGATGATTTATCGTACGATAAATTTAATATTAGAGTGAAATCACACGATATGGAAATCAGCATGCGAGATAGAGGATACGTGATTCGAACAGTCAATCAGCTCTCTTCCGCATTTTTCTATCCCGCATGTCTTTCTCACGATAAGGCCTATTCTATAATAAAGTCATAAGCGGTAAGTTGTAAGAAATTAACCAATTATAGACGATTATTCTTCTCACACTTAACTGCGATTGGCCAATTTCTTATGGCTTAAGACTTGCGACCCTATTGTAGAACAGGCATAAGGCCGTTATTTCATTTGCACGTTTTTGTCATACGACAAATTTTTCAAGGCTATTGATTGGCTACAAGATAGAGAGATCCAAGAACCTCTCTGTCCTATGTACATTTGTCGACGAAAACGCACAAATGAAATAGTGGCCTAAGGTTATCGATCAGGGTACCATGTAACTTTTTCTCTAGAAAACGGAAACATGAAAAATTTTTATGTATATATATATATGTGTATATATATATATATATATATATATATATATATATATATATATATATATACAAATACACACATGTACATAAAAAAATTTTTTCTCTTCACATTTTTTCTCTTTTATATAAACATAATATATATCACCTA
>Ga0157363_1005398_pt1 | contig 11902 bp, 2 predicted proteins | sample AttsexASBM1_FD_111477 | JGI IMG/M metagenome (GOLD analysis project Ga0157363, IMG submission 111477) | Fungus gardens microbial communities from leaf cutter ant in Ribeirão Preto, State of São Paulo, Brazil - Atta sexdens ASBM1 | ecosystem: Host-associated > Fungi > Mycelium > Unclassified ...
AGAGAGAGAGAGAGAGAGAGAAAGATGAACGGATAAAGAGGGGAAGGATGTTAAAAATTTTGACAGCAACGTAGAAAAAATTTGACACAGAATTTGATGCACGAGAAAAGATAAGAAGTCATGGTAGCGAGTGTATATCGTTGGAATTAGGGATGCACTGGATCAAATTATCAGATATCGGACAAATTATCAGATATCGGGCAAAATGTATTTATCCGGTATTCGATCGGATATCCAAAAAGGCAATTTCTTTGAATCGGATATTCAACATTTTCTGGATATCTGACCGAGAAAATGTCTTTTAAAAAAAAGCTTATGGGAAAAAAGATTGTAACTTTGTGACAGTATATGATATTATAGCATCATGCATATGCATATTTATTTCTAAAACATTTGTATAAGAAAAAAATCAACAATGATATCAAATTTTAATCAGATACTTCCCCAGATAATGATGATATCTGGTTATTCGATCGATTAGTAAAAAAGCACCGAATACTTTCCGGATATCCGGTGCATCCCTAGTTGGGATGGAATTCAGAATTGAAAGTTGCGAAGGTAGAAGGGGGTATTGCACCGAAGTAAATGGAAACAAGACAAGACAGATGAAGGGTAAAATGCTATTGAACGTTTAGCCATCTAGATTTTGTGAAAAGGGGGACTAAATGATCAAACTTACAAGCATTATACGAAAAGCGAAGTATTCTGGATTCGTTAGATACGGGATAACGTTTTTTGAGTTAGAGCAGGAATATACACAACATTGGCATAAAAAAGAGAGACTATAAGGAATTGAGATATTAAGAGTTTCTGAACAGTGAGAATGTAGTGAAATGAATAAAGAAGACGAAGAAAAGCTTATGTGTGATGCTTTTATCAAACAAAATCTATTCCCATACTTCACTGTTATTATTAATTATTAATATAATAATTAATTAATGTAATAATTATTATTAAATTATTAGATATTAATAACAGTAAAGTATAGGAATGAGGTTTGTCTGATAAATATGATTATGTAATAGAATTAGATACAATTTCATGACAGATCCACGTAAAGTGATCGAATTCTCAGCCTAAATCAAGTTAAATCTTCGGAGAGTAGAGACTCGGACGCTAGTAGACTCATAATGTCTCTTAATCGTCAGATGGAGCCATTTTTAATCCCTTAAACACGAAAAATCGTCTATGGTGGCGCAGGTGAGATCGAACCCAGACCATGAGTCAACTACACCAAGCGGCAAGCCACTCGACAACTATATATTATTGCAATGGATATAACTTTTTGGATATGCCAGTTAAATTTTTAGCTTTTATATCTTTTTACAATCTTGTCACCTTTGAGATCTTGCCATTATAAAATATTTAATGATACCACAAGGGATAAGCCATATTCTACATGGGCTAAGTCGAGTTAAACCTACTTTTTACTTGATCAAATGTGATAATGAGAAATGTGGTAATGTGAAATATTTCCCGAGAGATACCATTATTGCCGTCTCCCATATATGACTACATTCTGGGGAAATATATCTCGTTGTGTCGCGAAAACGAAATTCTCTGAGAAAACTACACAATTTTCCTATTATTTTCCATTATCGAAAAAAATATTATTTATCTATATTGGTACCGCTTTTCTTTACAGTATAATATTTTTTATTTAACTGTATTTATTGTTGTTAGAAATTATAACAACAACTCCTAACAAATTATTGGTAGAAAGCAATTCACGTGTGATACGCAACGAATATTTTAAATTAAGTTTATCAATCTATCTCTGCCAATATATTAGCGCACGCACGCGTGCATAAACTGAATTGTTGAATTTAAATTAACGAATTTGATTTTAAAATTTATTCCTGTGAAGCTATTCTAATTGTAATAAATATAATTATTAATATTAAAACAAATATAAATCCGTTAAATATTTGTTATTATAAATCAATGATCAAATAATTAAGATTTATATTAAAGGTAAACGGTACGGGTTTTGTTAGTACAGAAACAATTTTCACAATAATTTGAAATTACGTGGGCAATTAAATAATTAATCACGGTAAATGGAAAAACATGATATGTTTCACCATGCGTAATTTGCGTGCCACATACGCATTGCATGCGGTCGGTCCTTTCATCATTGAAACTCTGACACGCTCATAATGCAGACTTCATTTGCTCATAAACATCGCTTATCATGCGGGTTATACTAATTATGAGTTTGATTGTAATCGAACACAAAGCCGCATTTGCTAAAAACACAGCGAAAACTCGCTGATCTTAGATGGAGACGCTCGCGTACATGCGCTTTTACTTGCGAAAGCCGGTATATATATAAACTGGTGTAACGCTCTGATAGGGCGTGTAACAAGGGAAGTTACGAGGGGTGATAATAATTACTTCGCTGTATGCCACCGTCGCGAACGTTATCGGAAACTTAGTTTGCACTAGTTTTTAATGTAAGACAGTGCAGATTGCCAATAATTAATGACACAGTGACACTTAAGGAATTAATTATGTGAGTTAAATGTACTGTACAAGTCTCACTATATGGTATATACGTTGATTTATTTAATTATTATGAATTAATAACTTATTTATGATCATTTGTTAATTTCTCTCTTGTTTTCCTAATTTTTTAAAGTAGAAACGGATATTATGAATAATAGTAAAAATTAAATTATTAAACACATCTAAATGTAAATGCATCTACACAATACTAATCTACACAATACTAATTAATAATTATTTATGTATAGCTATAAATAATGAAACTGTTGTTTAAATTTACTGACCTATAATATGTTAAATTAGAATGAAAGTTTTTTTGTATGTAATAAATATTATGGGTTATTACTGATTAAATATTGCTATGAATAGATCGTGTCTGCATTTTTATTTTATAATTTTTAGTTTATAAATAAATACACACACGCACTCTCTTCTGTCTTTGTCTCTCTTTTGCTTTGTTTGTAAAGCATTTGTGTGTAAATAATTAATATAGAGTCAAATAATAAAATATCTGTTAAGATGGATGATATTAAATTTATAAAGATATAACACATAATAAAAGATTTTTTTATTGTAATATTTTTATTTAATATGGGAATTTATTTAATATGGCAATAAATGTTGAAATTAATGGATGCATTGTCGATCTGTTGAGAGAAGATAAAGTTCAGCAGTCTCATAAAATATATGCGCAATTAGAAAATTCAAGTATTTTAGGAAAAACGACGAGAATGTAGCTAACAAGCAGTTTGAAATATCGCAATAACTGTGATTCATACTTGTATTATAGCACGTGAGAACCTATATTAGATCCTATACTAATACATAACGCCGCACTGTGTACGCCTATATAACCATGGAATATTATTCTGTATTCACATATACGTGTGTTTACCCGTGGAGCACATCCTATACCGCATATATAATCAAGAGTTACAGAAGTGAAAATTTCCCGCTCCGCATACGCTGCGGAAGCGCAACGCACTCATATCATTTTTCTGCCCTTTTTATCCGAGAAAGAATAAAAGGGACGACATTACGTGTACAGATTGCACATATTTAAACGGTTTGAATTAAATTTCCCTGCTCTCCGCTTTAAACTTTTTCATCTTTTATATTTGCGTTTATATATTCTTCTGCGAAGTATGTTGAAACACGTGTAACAGCCGCGATATAATCACGTATATAGACTCTCAAATGCTGCGCTCGTAAATGTAATTAAGCATTCAAGTTTTACGCTAATCATATTAAATATACATAATAAATATATATTTCGCAGTATGTGACTCGAATAATACGAAAATAATTCAGCAAGTGTAAGAAACATATTCAATAGTTAAAATATATATATATATAATATATATATTTATAAAAAAATAATTTACAAAAAAAGAAGAATAAATTTGTATTTTTGTGTATTTTTGTGATACGAATTTTTTTGCCAACTTAGCTTTACATTTGTAAGATTGCAACAATATAAATAAAGTTTCCCGCGCGTGTCTTTGGCGCGAATTCGTCGATTTTCGTACGTGCGATAACGTAGTTGAGAAGGATGAAACAATCTTCCAATACACCCAACAATAGTGGATTTATCAAAGGAATAACGGAGAATTCGCATATGAGAATGTAGACACAGTCAACACGCATTTCAGAGTTTCGATTGAATTTTAAGTCCTGAAGAGACAAACTTTTCATTAAAGTTTCAACCATTTCGTTATGATTGGTACACATTGGAAAATTCGATGGAAAATACATGCAGTCGAACTGAGAGCCCAATAAATCAATATGTGGTAAATTGTGTGGAAATTGATGAAATAATTATGTCGTGTTAGAAATATCTTATTATCCGGAGCTACTCACGCAAACATGTCACAGAATGAAAACAGCCCTGCAGGGATAAACGTGGAGACAGAAATGTGACCGAGTGTTTCAAACGGGTTTCGGCCGCGGGATATTTCGCATACGAAACACGAACGTTGCAAATAAATCAAGGCTCTTCTGGCTTCCGCTGTAGAAAATCCATGAGGGCCACCGAGAAGATGTGCTTTCCTGAATGAATGAAAAGAATAGAGCGACTGGTAGAGAAAATACAGATAGAATGTTGAAAAGGAGGCGTAAATCGCTTACTTTTCGATTTATCGCCTAAATATATTTGATCAATGATTCTTATTTTGTTCTCTCTTGCGAATAACTCGTCTTTTCAGTAAACACGAATAACACGCAATATCTTATCGCTAATAAAATCTTTTAATCTTAAATAACAAAGTTACAAATTTGCCTTATATTATGTTTTTGTATGTACACATACACGTTTTCTCATAATGATGTATTTTTGAAAACTATTTTCAATAAAACCAACGCAATAATTACAATAAAGAATATCAAATTTTTATTACTCCAAGATTGTTTGATACATCAACAACCGCGGAGCTTATATTGGCATACTCACATTTGATTTATTGTTAAAGCCATACAATATTTTTATTTTTATATTACTAAATTACTTAATTTAATTTTAAATCAATACTCTTCACGATTTATTTCTTTATTAATTATTGAATATCAGGTAAATATGAATCTTGTTTGATTTATCGATCTACTTTAATACTGGGTTTGCTCTTGCATATATCTACATATTCGACCGCGAATGTGTGCAATAAACATGAGAAAACTTCATACGGAAATACAAGCCAATCTTATCGGGCGAGATACATTTTGTGAGGCGCGGCGCACGGAGAAATCGAAATAAATAATCGACGTCGTAATATAGGCCACGACGATAAAACGCATCGCATATACTGCACTAACGCACGATGTAATCGGAATATGGCGGACTGTAGTCCGCTTGAAAAATCCATGTAATCCTTGTTTGAAATTTGTTGGCAGCCATGCATACAATGCTTGTCGAGCGATGCGCAAAATCGCTCTGTGACATATGATTCGGTGCGCGCGTGATTTTCGAGCGACGTTATTATTTTCATCCGTGAGAAGAGATAAGTGGAACGAGATTTCTCGGAAAACACACGAATGCATCCAATCAGTCGTAAGATCGATGATTAATTATCGAAATTAAACTAACTACATGTGATATTGCTAAATTGAAAAAAATCCTGTCGTTATTAAGTTTCATTAAATTTAATTTATTCTTTTATGTTTATTATTACAAATTGTTTCAAATATAATTCGTATATAATTCACGAAATTGTTTTGGTATCAAGTAAAAAGTAATACAAGACCATTAATTGATATTGAAAAATTTACGACATATTAATAAACATATATACAGATTTTTATTATTCAATATTATCAGAGTAATGATTTATATATATATAATTTCACAAAATTTAATAATAACTTTCTTATAATAATATTCCTAAAGCACACAGAGATAACAAGCAAATGAAATGATAGTTTACAAGTCCATGCTTGTATAACGAAACATTGTGATTTTTATTTTAAATTATCTTCAGTCACACAGAATAAAAATAGTAGATAATAAGATAAATATTAATATTTAATTAGAACTATGTTTTAGACTTAATATTTACGCTTATCATCTGCATAATTGTACATACCTTTAATTTTCTTGATTTCATAACTGAATTTCCGTATTAGCATTTATATTAAAAGACATTTTAAATGCACTATGGTGGAGAATACAAATATCTTGAACAATTATTATATATGTAATATATGCTTTAGAAAGAGATAATGATAGTTTTTTTCATAATAATAAAATTTTTAAGAGATCAATAAAATTCTATGACATTTATTCTAATAATATAAGATTATTCTAATAGCTGATAACAAAAATATAATCTTGCAATGTATTATATAATATCAATGTGCAATATATTACATAAAATAAATGTGTAATTAATAATAATTAGTGATTTTTCTTTGAAATTAACTAAATTTTTTGTTTATCTTTGCAGGTGAATGGTTCTTGGAGTTTACCCGGGTTTGTTTGTGATTTTTATATCGCAATGGATGTGACGTGCAGCACCAGCTCTATATTCAATCTCGTGGCTATTTCGATAGACAGGTAAACATTCTTCCTTCGCTTACACGAGAATGAAAATACCAATCTGAAGATACTTAAGAGCTTGGAAACTCTCCTGAGATAACTCACATTCCTCTAAATATTTAGTATTTATAATAAAGATTATCTTGACATTTTTCGATTAAATGAACAAATGATAATATACTGTTATAATACTCCGATAATTTTGCTCCTTATTTAGAGAATTTAAAAGTTCTTATAAAATATAAAATATAAAATATAAACGTGACATATTATTACTAAATAAATTTCAAAATCTTGATAAATTTTTCGTATGTAACTAATAAACCAAATTAACATCGTCAAAATAGAGATGCGTTACGATCTTCTACATTTTCTCTTAAATTCCGATAGTAGAAGACATTAGCGATCAAGACATGCTTTCGTCAATTCCTATGGTCGTAAAAGAGCCATTACTGAGAAAGTTTGAAAATCAGGAAAAATGGGATAAGCTGATTTTACTGGTGTACGTGTCTCAAATAAAATGCAGAAAGATCGCACTTATGTTCGAAATGCAATGATAGGAGAATTAGATATACGTTTAATTTTGCTGAGTACAATTTTTTAAATTAATGAAGATTTATATTGCAAATAATTAGACATAAAACCTATCAAAAAAAATAAATGGTTAAAATTATCTTATTAAACGTTATTACATAAGATTTGAGTTGATTTTCTTATTGTATAATTATATTTACTATATTCTTTCTTTCTTTGGGAAAAAATTATAAAATTTAAATATAATAATAAAATTACAATTTAATAATAATATAATTATTTGTTTCGTATAATTTTCGGCATGATTCTTAGAAGCATTAATTTGGCACATTTATTGAAAACAATATTCCTTTAAAATTTAAATTATAAATTATCATTTTTGTTTAAATAAGTCTTAAAAGTAAAAATAAAATATGTAAAAATAAGTACATTGAAAAAGTATATATAAATTGCATTTTTAATGATATTCATTTTGATTTTGTGCCGTTTGAAAATACAATATTTTTTTGTTCTTTTCCCTCATTGCTTTCTTTGTTCCGAAATGATATAATTTACAGAACTTATTTAATAAAGTAATAAATTGTATTTAAGTAATTGTATTAAAGTAATAAATTGTATTTAATAAAGTAATAAATTGATGATGAGATGACAAGAGATTGAAGAGTGCTGGTGATATTAATATATATGATGACAGACCATTATGTAGTATCAGTGTTATATTTCCGGCATGCTTTATCGCATCAGCTATATAAAGAAATTTTGTTAGTTGAATCGCAACGGAAAAGACATTAATGCACAAGTTTGGAGCAATTTTAAAGTAATTTTCTATCTGAGACAATTGTAACGATAGATTGTTACAGAGATGCCAAAAACTAAAAACATTTTGAAAGAGTTTTGCAAAGAAACTTTAAGCTTTAAAAATTGTTCTATATCTTTTCCGAACTTCGAAAATTCCAGAGACTACAATGGCTTGAAAATATCCTTTTATGGCCTTTTCAATCTTTCGTAAGAAGTTTATATAATCAACTACAAATTTTTACGAATGATAAAAATGTGTATTTAAAGCAAATTGTTAAAGAACTAATTTTTATTAATATTTTCAAAATAGTGAGTTCTATAATAGAAGAGACATGAAATACATTTTTAAGTAATAAATTAAAAAAATGAATCTTATTTAATGCTGGGCTTCATTCGGCTTGGATATATTATTCATTGGGCGCTTCGTTTTGATTAACTTACATATTGAATAAATTTAAAATAGAGTAACTATTGTATTAAGTACTAGTTACTAAGAAATTTAATTAATTGTAAGTTATAAGACAGAAAGAAGCAACGTAATTATAAGTTACAGTTACTGAAAAAAGTAGCTCTAACTGTAACAGATAAAAGTTACCTCTCAACAGAGTTGTGTACACACTTTTAAAATTTATTTCCTCTTTATTTTGAAATTAATTTTGTCAAAAGCGACAGTTGGCTTTAATGATAATAGCAGAATAACAAATACATATGTCAATATGTATTTATTATTCTGCTATTATCATTAAAGAGATGGGAATTCTGAAGAATGGATGAGACAAGAACTGGATCTGCATGGATGATGTTACGATATAATACGGGAGGCAATTGCAACACGAACCAATTTTGAATTGCAGATACATAGCGGTGACCCAGCCGATAAAGTATGCGAAGCACAAGAACAATAGAAGAGTATGGTTGACGATACTGTTGGTCTGGGTGATATCGGCCGCGATCGGCAGCCCGATTGTCCTAGGCCTGAATAATACTCCGAATCGGATACCGGACCAATGTCTATTCTACAATACGGATTTTATCATCTACTCGAGTCTGTCCAGCTTCTACATACCCTGCATCATCATGGTATTCCTTTACTACAATATATTCAAGGTGAGAGCGATGTGATTTTTTTGCGGCAACACATATTAACACGCCGTCGTATAAACCTATATTTTTTTTTGTGTAAGAATCGACTGATGCATGTAGAGTATAACTAATTGAGGCATGCCAAAGTAAAACGTAAGTGTTATTTTTAAATTTTTCAGGAGAAAGGAAAAACTTATTTTCTTGAAAATTATCGCTTTAAAAATTCTATAAAGAATTATTGTAATAATTAAAAATATGAGCAATCAACTTCTGGCAAAAATTTTTAATTAGGTATTTCTAATTTTCAAAAACTAATTTAAAGTTGTTAAAATTTTAAAATATTATAAGTCCATTTAAAAATATAAAATATTGTTCAAATAAAAATATTAATTACATAATAGACTCGCAACGTTTTGAGTTGTAATATCCATTTTTTCCGCTTCTAGTAGTACTTTTTACCAAATATTAGTATGTTAGTATTTACTCAGTCATACAATAAGATACATTTTTCACAATTTTGGCACTTGCATTTTTACTGTGACTGCGATTATCAATCAACGTCGCTACTTTATTTCCAAATTACACAATTCAAAAAATTAAGTTTTTCAAAAAAAGGAGAAAAACTATTTTTTGACTTTGTAGAAAATTATTGACTAATTAAATTAAATAATATTAACAAACGGAATATATTCTTAAGATGATCAAACGTGTCATCTTTATCTTTATCTTTTCGTTTTTCAATTTAAAAAAAAACTTCTTAAATTCTGCTCTATAAAATTTAAGAAAATTTTTTCTTTAATTTGAAGTTTTTATTGTAAAACTTTCTTATTGTGGACATACGTACAGTAAACGAGAGATCAAGTTTTCTCACTGGCGGTTGAGAAACGCTGGTATTAATAGGTCAAGCTGGCTAGTGGAAAATATAGGATTATACGGGTAATCGAAATTGCGTATTAAACGAACACGTAGATTAAATAAAACGTCATTACCATCGCCCATACAAATTGTGAACGACGCAAATTTTGAGTAATAATAAAAAAATCTGCAATTTAATACTTAAATTTCTAAACGTAATTGCGAATGAAGTGGCCATATCTTAAATATTATCGGAAATTGATTAACGCTGCAATGAGATAAATTCTTAGACAAAAAAATTTGCGACATTGAAATTATACAATATGTACGATGAATTTTAAAGCACATAGCTTTTGTAATATAGCTGTTGCATAGCAATTGCACAAAGACCGCGTAGTGAAATTTATTACAAAGATTCTATTCCAAAAAGAAATCGATAGCTGTCTTTGTAGCTGAACCGACACACGCGATGACAAGACGGAAAAGAAATTATCTCTAGCTCTATTACAAAAGGACAAAAATTTGTTCGTGCCTCTTTTATCTCTATGATTACTTCAGAAACGTGAACCAATCGCGAAATTGGCTGTACCATGAAAGGTAGCTCTTGCAAAGGCGAGTCTGCTGTCTTCTAATTTAATTGTCACGTATGCGCTGTGTGCGATACCGCTAGAATTAATCCGACTTTGTTGCCGACAGCGCGGAATTTTATAATATTTCGTTGTGAAATTAAAGTAGAAAAGAGATGTGACAAACCATAATAATTAAAATATAGTTGTAACACAGTCGGAATAAAATCGTAATGCGACTGTATGAATATATTATTTTGAAAATCAAGCACATATTTAAATAATGTGATGTGGCTTCACGGCGAATCGTTTTGCTATAAACAAGCTTATAAAATCAACTTCATCCATCGGGAATTTCTCATATTTGATATATTCATAATAAAAATTGCGTTCAAATTTTATACGATAAATTTCGGGCGCAGATGGAGCAAAGTGCATTGCGGTTTATACAGCGGTTGCTATCATATTGCAGTAGATCGTAAATACAGCTAGTTGGACAATTTCAACGTTCGTAGCGTACAGAGCATTTCGATTGGACTGTTAATTTCGTACTTGCGGTAATTGTACGCGCATAATATTGGCGCGAAATACCGTAATAATATTGATATATAGTCCTTGTATTTTCAATATGATATTACTATTATTCGTGCGTGATATTATATCATGACATTACACCCTTCATAAAATCGGAGCGGCATCACTGTCAGTTGTAAATATCCGCTGAACTTCCTAGAAAACTTGTAAGAAAAGTGTAAAGGATATAACTTTAGATGGAAAGACGAAGAACTCGGGTTTTCAAAGAAGAATCTAGTGAAATTTAAAAGAAATAATAAAAGGAATTTTTGTATAGCAGCATCTACCTCTCTTTCTTTTTCTTTTTTATTCAAAAGAAATCAATAATCTTTTTGTTGAACCGACACGTGTACTCACATAATACACAACAATATAAAAAAATTTCTTTACTTATAAATTATAAATAAAATTTATTTCTGCATCTTTTAGTTTTGTGATTTTTAATAAATAAATATTTAAAAAATTCTACATTTTAATTGTTTAAGTATTGAAAAATACTATAAAAAAACAAAAATTTAAAAAGAAAATATGAATAGCTGTTTACAGAAAGAATGGTTTTGCTGACCTAAAAATTTAACTAGATATATAAGAGCTAAAAATAATATCAAGGTTATACAAATAATTATATTGAATCAAAATAATTTAATAGAAGATTTAAATATAACAATAATGCTGCAAAAGTTTTGATATATTGGCAACCAATTTGAGCATTCTGCTAATATAATTTTGATGTTCTAATAAAATCTTTTTTAAATTTCTATATATTTATTTAATTTTTAAATACTTTAGCAAAATTTTTTCTTGTAGCTACATTATATATTGTAATAATTTATTCGTTCACACACACACACACACACACACACACACACACACACACACACACACACACACACACACACACACACACACACACACACACACACACACACACACACACACACACACACACACACACACA
>Ga0157363_1005399_pt1 | contig 11902 bp, 11 predicted proteins | sample AttsexASBM1_FD_111477 | JGI IMG/M metagenome (GOLD analysis project Ga0157363, IMG submission 111477) | Fungus gardens microbial communities from leaf cutter ant in Ribeirão Preto, State of São Paulo, Brazil - Atta sexdens ASBM1 | ecosystem: Host-associated > Fungi > Mycelium > Unclassified ...
GAAGGCTGGAACTGCCCGGAAGACGAGTTCTATGTGAACCCGACCGGCAACTTCGTCATCGGCGGACCGGACGGCGACGCAGGCCTCACGGGCCGCAAGATCATCGTCGACACCTATGGTGGCGCAGCCCCGCATGGTGGTGGCGCATTCTCCGGCAAGGACCCCACGAAGGTGGACCGTTCGGCAGCCTATGCCGCGCGTTACCTCGCCAAGAACGTCGTGGCCGCCGGTCTGGCCGACCGCTGCACGATCCAGCTCAGCTACGCCATCGGCGTGTCCAAGCCGCTCTCGGTCTATGTTGACCTCGACGGCACGGGCAAGGACGTGGACGAAGCCCGTCTGGGTGCGATCCTCAACGACGTTGTGGACCTCTCCCCGCGCGGCATCCGCAAGCATCTGCGCCTGAACCGTCCGATCTACGTTCCGACCTCCGCTTACGGCCATTTCGGCCGTGCGCCGGATCCGGTTCTGGACAACTTCACCTGGGAACAGACGGATCTGGTCACCACGCTGCGTGGCGCCCTGAACCGCTAAGTCTCACCGGTAATCTGGCAGAAAACCCCTGGTCGAGTCTCTCAAACCCCAGCCGGAGCGGCTTTACGGCCGTCAACGCGGCCATCCGCTCCGGGCCCGGCAGCAGCATCTTCTTGAGAAGGCGCTGCCCCGGCTTTCCTTTACCTCACCGGAAAATCCCGCCGCGGGATTCTCCGATGCGGTCTCGCGCGTCTTTCTCGAAATCGGTTTTGGCGGTGGCGAACATGCCGTTGGCCAGTCCGAACTGAACCCGGATGTCGGCTATATCGCCTCCGAGGTCTTCGAGAACGGCCTGTGCTCCCTGCTCTCGCGTCTTGTGCCCGAAGGTGAGGAAGACACGGCCACGCCGCCTCCCCATTTCCGCATCTGGGCCGAAGACGCCCGCCTGCTGCTCAAGGACATGCCTGACGCATGCCTCGACCGGGCCTATCTGATGTTCCCGGACCCGTGGCCCAAGGCCCGGCACGCCAAGCGCCGCTTCGTGCATCCGGAAAACATCAAGCAGATGCACCGCGTCCTGAAACCCGGCGCCATCTGGCGCGTCGCCAGTGACCATCCTGTCTATCAGGAATGGGTCACGGAGGTGATGGGTAAGCAGGACCTGTTCGATGCGCCGCCCCCGGCGAAGGAACGTCCCGAAGGCTGGTCACCAACACGCTATGAGGCCAAAGCCTTCCGCGAAGGGCGCGTGCCGTTCTACTGGACTTTCACGCGCCGTCCCTGAAACGCACGCCAAACCCCTCTCTCAGTTATTCAGCGAGTGTCCTGACATCATGACCCAGATCGAACGCGAAGAAATGGAATTCGATGTCGTGGTGGTCGGTGGCGGTCCCGCCGGTCTGTCCGCCGCGATCCGCCTGAAACAGCTGATGCCGGATGCGGGCGTCTGCCTGATCGAAAAGGGCAGCGAAATCGGTGCCCATATCGTCTCGGGCGCCGTCATCGAGCCCCGCACGCTCGATGAACTTCTGCCGAACTGGCGCGATCTGGACGCCCCGCTGCGGACGCAGGTGACGGAAGAGCGGATGCTGTTCCTCACCGAAACGCGTTCCTTCGCGGTTCCGTATCTGGATCGCGTGATGCCGCAGATGGCCAATCACGGAAATTACGTCGTCTCGCTCGGCGAAGTCTGCCGCTGGCTCGGTGAACAGGCCGAGGCTCTGGGCGTTGAGATCTATCCGGGCTTCTCGGGAGCGGAACTGTTCATCGAAAATGACCACGTCGCTGGCGTCATCACGGGCGACATGGGCATCGAGCGTAACGGCGAGCACGGACCGAACTTCACGCCCGGCATGATCCTGCGCGCGAAGCAGACCATCCTGACCGAAGGCGCGCGCGGCTCCCTCACCGGCCACGCCATGAAGCGTTTCGGCCTGCGCAAGGGCGTCGAGCCGCAGACCTACGGCCTCGGCATTAAGGAAGTCTGGGAAATTCCGGCCGAAAAGCACCGTCCCGGCCTCGTGCAGCACAGCTTCGGCTGGCCGCTCGATGACAACACTTATGGCGGGGCGTGGCTCTATCATTTCGGGGAAAATCTGGTCAGCTTCGGCTTCGTGACCGGCCTCGATTACGCCAACACCTATCTGTCCCCCTTCGAGGAAATGCAGCGCACCAAGTTGCACCCGGCCTTCCGGGAGCATTTCGAAGGCGGCAAGCGCCTGATTTACGGCGCGCGTGCCCTGTCGGAAGGTGGCTTCCAGTCGATTCCGCGCCTGACTTTCCCCGGCGGCGTTCTGGCTGGCGATTCGGCAGGCTTCCTGAACGTGCCCAAGATCAAGGGTACGCATACGGCCATGAAGTCCGGCATGATCGCGGCTGAGGCCGTGGCCGAGGCTCTGGAAAAGGACAAAAAGGAAGCCACCAGCATGACGGCGCGCGTCCAGCAGTCCTGGCTGTGGTCCGAACTGCGCGACGTCCGCAACATCCGCCCGGCCTTCGCGAAATGGGGCATGAAGCTCGGCGCGCTCTATTCCGGGATCGACAGCATGATCCTGCGGGGCCGTGCGCCTTGGACGCTGCATCACCCGCACGCCGATAACGAGACGCTGCGTCCGGCCTCGGTATGCACGAAAATCGACTATCCCAAGCCGGACGGGAAGATCACCTTCGATCGCGTCAGCTCGGTCTTCCTGAGCAGCACGAATCACGAGGAAAACCAGCCGGTTCACCTCAAACTCCGCAACGAGACCGTCTGGCAGACCGTCAATCACGACGTGTTCGATTCGCCGGAGAGCCGCTACTGCCCGGCGGGCGTGTATGAGCAGGAACAGACGGGCGAAAACGCTTGGCAGCTCCGGATCAACGCCCAGAACTGCGTGCATTGCAAAACCTGCGACATCAAGGACCCGACGCAGAATATCGACTGGTGCACGCCCGAAGGCGGTGGCGGTCCGAATTATCCGGTCGGGATGTAATTTTCTTCCCGCAAAACGGCATGACCAGAGCGGAATGTGACTTTTCCGGTCAGTCCCGCTACGGTGGCGCCCGTTTTTGTGGCGGCGACAGCAGCGAAAGATGACGATGAAAGTTCTGGTCCCAGTCAAACGGGTGGTCGATTACAACGTCAAGGTACGTGTAGCGGCCGATGGCAGCGGTGTCGAAACGCAGGGCGTGAAAATGTCCATGAATCCGTTCGACGAAATCGCAGTCGAAGAAGCAGTGCGCCTGCGTGAAAAAGGCGCGGCCAAGGAAGTCGTGGTCGTGACCGTCGGCGCGCAGGCCGCGCAGGACGTGCTGCGCACGGCCATGGCAATGGGCGCGGACCGCGCCATCCTTGTCCGCACGGACGACACGCTTGAACCGCGCGCCGTGGCCAACGTGCTCAAGGCGATCGCCACGCGCGAAGACGCCGGTCTGATCTGCATGGGCAAGCAGGCGATCGACGACGACATGAACGCTACGGGCCAGATTCTGGCCGCGAAGCTCGGCTGGCCGCAGGGCACATTCGCAAGCGCGGTAACGATTGCCGATGGCCGTATCGAAGTCGCCCGCGAGATTGATGGTGGCACGGAAGTCGTGTCCCTCACGCTCCCGGCCGTGGTGACGGCGGATCTGCGCCTCAACGAGCCGCGCTACGCGTCCCTTCCGAACATCATGAAGGCCCGCAAAAAGCCGCTTGAGACGGTCGAAATCGACAGCCTCGGCGTTGATACGGCGTCGCGCCTGACGGTGGTCTCTGTGGCCGAGCCCGCCGAGCGCAAGGAAGGCGTGAAGGTAAACAGCGCGGCCGAACTGGTCGAGAAGCTCAAGACAGAAGCGAAGGTGATCTGATGACCGCTCTTGTTCTGGTTGAAGTCGAAAACGGCGCGGTCCGTCAGGCTTCCCGTTCGGCTGTTGCCGCTGCATCCCGCTTTGGTGCGGTCGATGCCATCGTTTTTGGTGAGGGTGCGGAAGCCGCTGCTGCCCTGCCGGGTGTGACGCGCGTTCTCAGCGTGCCGGGTCTGGTCAACGATCTGGCCGAGCCCGCCGCCGATCTGCTGGCCGCCCGTGCGAAGGATTACAGCCATATCGTGGCCGCTGCCTCCGCTACCGGCAAGAACATCCTGCCGCGTCTGGCAGGCCTGCTGGACGTGCAGCCCATCCCCGACGTGGTTGAGATCAAAGACGCCGACACGTTCGTGCGCCCGATCTATGCAGGCAATGCGCTGGCGACGGTCCGTTCCGCCGACAGCATCAAGGTGCTGACGGTCCGCGGCTCCAATTTCGATCCGGTTGCTGCCGAAGGTGGGTCTGCCACGGTTGAGACAATCGAAGCTCCGGCCAGCGAGAAGTCTGTTTTCGTGAAGGTCGAGCTTTCGGCATCCGATCGTCCGGAACTGGAATCCGCCCGCGTGGTGATTTCCGGCGGCAAGGGCCTGAAGGACGCTGCAAACTTCAAGCTGCTCGAACCCATTGCCGACAAGCTGAACGCCGCTATCGGCGCATCCCGTGCGGCCGTGGATTCCGGTTTTGCTCCGAACGAAATGCAGGTCGGCCAGACCGGCAAGATCGTGGCGCCAGAACTCTATATCGCCGTCGGCCTGTCCGGTGCGATCCAGCATCTGGCTGGCATGAAGGACAGCCGCGTCATCGTGGCCATCAACACCGATCCGGAAGCGCCGATTTTCAAGGTCGCCGATTACGGCATCGTGGGTGATCTGTTCGAGGTCCTCCCGACGCTCGAAAAAGCGCTGTAAGGCACCGTTTACCTGAAACGACAAAAAGGGGCGCCCCATGACGGGACGCCCCTTTTTTCATGACAGGATCTGACGCAGGTTTAACTGGCACTCCGGTCCCCATGAGGCACTCTGTCGGGCACGGAGACCCTCATCATGACCCTGCGCAAGTTCATCCGCGACATCCTGTCCTGCCTACCCGTTCTTCTGGGCTTCCTGACCATTCACAGCGCCCTCGCCGCCGCTTACATCGTGCCTTCGGCCTCCATGGAGCCGACACTGCGGATCGGCGACCAGATCGGCGTTATTGTCCCGTCCTACGGTCTCAGCACGGCCAATCTACCGTTCGGCGATGCCTTAAAGCCTTCTTCCGAAACGGAAAGCCGCCTGTTCGGGCATCTGCCCCATCGCGGCGATGTGGTCGTGTTCCGCGCACCCGCCAACCTGCACCAGACCTGGATCAAGCGCGTGATCGGTCTGCCGGGCGACACGGTGGCCCTGGTGCATGGTCGGATCATCCTGAACGGAACGGTGCTTCCATGGAAAGACATGGGGCCAACCCGCGAGGAAAGCCGGAAGAACGTCTGGCGTGCGGCAGAACGTTATGAAGAAACCCTCCCGGGAAACATCCACCACGACATTCTCAAAATGTCGCAGGACGGAGAGCTAGATAATGTCGCGCCCTTCACCATTCCCGCCAATCATCTGTTCGTTATGGGCGACAACCGTGACAACTCCGCCGACTCGCGCGTCAGCGTAGCGGATGGGGGCGTCGGGCTGCTTCCCGTCTGGAACCTTCAGGGGCAGGCCCGCGCTGTCCTGTGGTCATGGCGGGATATCGGCAGAACGGCGCTCGTTCTCTGATTTTTCGCCCTAACCCTCTTGCAGGAAAGCATTAACCCCTGTAGGAGAGGCGCCGTCGGCCGGAGTGTAGCTCAGCCTGGTAGAGCACTGTGTTCGGGACGCAGGGGCCGGAGGTTCGAATCCTCTCACTCCGACCAGCCGATAATTTTTCCAGAAATCGCTAAAACAGTTTCAGGCCGGTAGGCCAGCGCATTTCTGCGTCTGAAATGCAGACCCCGAAAACGCAAAAAATGCCCTCCCCCTTTCGGGAGAGGGCACAACGGCTTCAGGAACGCTTGTCAAAGGCCGAAGAGGTCGGCCAGACGCCCTGGGCATAAACCTGCCCGTAAGCGTGAACTTCCGTCAGATAGGTCCGCTCACCTTCGAGAACGATCTTCACGGTCGGGGCAAGGGTGCCACCGATGCGATAGGTCGCGGGGCTCTCCGGATCAGCCGAACCCGGCTCCGGCAGGGTGTCGATGAAGGACTGCACGTAACCGGCAGGATCGACGAAGTGCGAATAGGTTTCGTACGGCGCAGAGGACGGGTTACCGAGCACGAGGCCCGAACCGTTCAGCGGCGCATACGGACCAAAAATACCGTTTCGGGACACGAAACCATACACACCATCCGGACCCGTGCTGTTGCCGGTGAAGGTGGAGTGATGGGAGATCGTGAACAGATAAGTCAGACCGTCCTGGAACACGACATGGGGGCGCTCCGTCTGGTCATTGACGCCAAGCGCCGTGACGAGGGCTGGCAGCATTTCCCATTTGGAGAAATCGCCCCGCGTAGAGTCGGATGTCAGACGGGCAATGCCGATGGCTGCAGCGCCATACTGCGCGCCAGCCGGAACGGTCGTGGCAGGCGGAACCGGACCCATCTCGTCGGAACCGATGGTGAAGTTCCCGCGCATGCCCGGAACATTACCTTCAAACAGGGCATAGATCTGGTTGTCGTCAGGATTGCGGAAAATATGCGGATCGCGGAAATCCCAGTAGGCATCTTCGACGATGTTGGCGTAGTTCACACCGTCTGCCTGGAACATGTCCGTGCAGACATCGAAGCCCTCGAACCAGACGCCGGTGGCATCTGCCAGAATGCGGCCCGTCGTGTAGGACGGAACAGACTCGGACGGCGTATCGTTGACGGAAGTATAGAACAGATCGACCGTATTGGCGCTGTTCTCGCGCATGACGGCACAACCGGACCATTCCCAACTGCGGGAGTTGGCACCTTCCTTGATGACGCGGCCACCGAACTTCCAGTCCGCGCCATTGCCGGTGCGGCTGTAGTAGTAGCCGATATAGGAATAGTTGTTGCGGCTGTGCCAGCCCTCGGTCGTATCGCCCGTGACGGCACGATCGGCAACGAGGGCGAACATGACGTACCAGCCCTTGAAGGTGACGGTTTTGCCGTGAATGTCGCGCAGCAGCCAGGTGTCCCACTGCCACACATCGGAATCGATGACGGGGAACGCATAGTCGATGACCGGCATGGTCGTGGTCGGATCATCGGTACGGATCTTCATCGCATCAGCGATCGTCCAGCGCGAACCCGACTGGACTGCGCTCTGCGTGCTGGAAACAGCGTTCATGAGTTTTCCTATAGCTGAAAAGAAAAAAGCCAGACGCACGCCAGCATCCGAACCCTTGTTTCAGGCCCGGATGCTGGAGAAACGTCCGAATAAAAAGATCAAGTCCTGTACTGAGCCGTAATTTTCACGCAGAAAAACATGTCTTGTTTCTAAAATGCGCAACAAAAAAGGCCGCTTCTTGTGGAAGCAGCCTTTCTAAAATTTTTTGACCTGAAATTATTTTTTGAACCAGTAATCAATAACGTTTAATGGCTCAGTGCCACAGTTATAGGAAAAAGCTGCGCGCGATGCAAGCAAAAAAAACTCACCCGTCATCGGGTGGGTTTTCAGAAGGTTCAGAAGTCCGCAAGCCTCAACGGCGCTGAAAACCCGCCAAAGCAGAACGCGAGAGCTCTTCCAGAAGATCAATCGCGCCTTTCGAGTCGTTCAGGCAGGGCACGAGCGCAAACTCCTCTCCCCCTGCTTCCATGAATTCTTCCCGAAGTTCGTTCCCGATTTCATCCAGCGTTTCGATGCAGTCCGTCATGAAGCCCGGCATGATGACCGCAATCTTCGTAATGCCCTGTGAAGGAAGAGCTTTGACGAAGGGCGCCGTATAGGGCTGGATCCATTCAAGCGGCCCGAAACGGGACTGGAACGTCAGAGGCATCTGCGCCTCACTCAGCCCAAGAGCCGTCCGCAGTCCGGCGATCGTCCGCTCACATTCGTCGCGATACGTATCACCCTTTTCGATGCAGGTTTTGGGAAGACCATGAAACGACGCAACAATCTGCTGCGGCTTGAAGGACAGTTCGGCCAGCGTGTCCTGAACTGACGTCTCAAGCGCGCGGATGAAAGCAGGGTGATCCGGAAAAGACGGAACTGTCAGAACGGCTGGCTGCCGGCGTAGGCGCATAAGCGCACGGAAAAGCTGGTCATTGGCCGTGGCGGTCGTGGTTGCGGAATACTGCGGATAAAGCGCAATGCTGACGATCCGGTCACAGCCCTGATCCATCAGGCTTTCCAGCGCTTTTGCAACGGAAGGGCGACCGTAACGCATGCCCCATTCCACCGGCACACCATCAGCCCTCAGCCGCTCAGCAAGCCCTTCGGCCTGCCTGCGCGTATAAACACGCAACGGAGAAGCATTTTCGTCCCGATCCCAGATCCGCGCATAATTCGCGCCGCTGGCGAAAGGACGTTTTGTGAGGATGATGCCCTGAAGAATGGGCTGCCAGATCAGAGGAGGTCTCTCGATGACGCGACGGTCAGAGAGAAATTCGCTGAGATATCTTCTGACTGAGAAATAGCCTGTATCGTCAGGCGTCCCCAGATTGATCAGAAGAACACCCGTCCTGCCTTCTGGCGGAGGGGTGATGCGGGGGGTTTTATGTAAAAAAGCCATGGTGCCCTCTACTGTGGAACCGGGCACGCATTCAGGTAAAGAGGGAAAACGTCTGGAGATACGCGTCCCTTGCGGGACGCTATCGTCGGTGCCTTACTTTCGCATAGGAAACATCCGGTTTCCGCACCCCTTGCAGGAGAGTATAGGCACACACCGCAACTGCGGCAGCCATCGGACCAACATACGGCAGAAGAGTATTCGTCAGAGCCATACTTGCCTCCTTTGAGCCTTTGGAAAAGATTTTCCGGTAAGCTCAATTCAGAGATTGAGCACATCTCTTCTGTATTTCAAGGAAAAAATCGAAATTCTTCAAAAAACATTCAAAAAAAATGAAATAATCTCCTTTTTTCAATATCTTAAGCGCATACGACTCTGCCTCACCTTGGCAGCTTTACGCAACCATCCCATCTCAGAAGGGTTACAGACGCATCGTCCGATTTTGATTAAGGATTTCCAGACATGGCTACACAGGACCCCGTCATTTACGTTGTTGCTGACGGCGAAAAAGCCCGTTTTCTGCGCCTTGAAGGCTCACAGCTCCGGACCATCGAAACCTTTGACCTGCATAAAGGCTCCAGCGCGGAAAAGGACGTCGCGTCCATCAAAGCGCCTCACGAAAACCCGCGGGATCAGCTCAAGGTGCATTTCACGCGCGATCTGGCCGCCCATATCAACAAGGCCGCACAGGACCACAACGTCGAAGGCATCCTGCTTGTTGCTCCGCCGCAGGCTTCACACGAGATTCGCGAACATCTCGACAAGCCGACCACAAAGAAGCTCTTCAAGACGCTGGTCAAGGATCTCGTCAACACGCCAGACCACGACCTGCTGAAGCATCTCGACCGCCCGGAAACAGGCTGGTCCGAACTCGCTTCCGTCTGATTGCCATCAGACCGTGGGAAGGGCCGTCAGACAGTCCTTCCTGCAAGACAGGGCTGCCTCACCCCGGTCGTCCCCGGCCAGGAGGACGGCAGCCCGCGCAGATAGCGCACGGCCAGAAGGCCGAAACATTGCGCTTCCAGGGCATCTCCGTCCCATCCCAGATTGTCCACGGATGCCACAGGCCCTAGCCGCCGGTTCAGTCCATCCATCAGGACCGGATTGTGACGCCCGCCTCCCGCCACAAACCACAGTTCCGGCCTCACCGGAAACGCCGTTCGAGCCACGGATTCAACCGTAAAAGCCGCCAGAGTCGCTGCACCATCTTCCGCAGACAAATCCCGCACAAGCGCCATGGCTTCGGGATGAAAACTCAGCCTGTCGAGTGATTTAGGCATAGAACGCGCAAAATATGGCATCGCCAGAAGCGCTTCCAGAACATCCTGACAGACCGTTCCCGCAGCTGCCAGTGCGCCACCGAAATCACAGGGTTGGTCGGTATGCTGGAGCGCCCAGTCGTCCAGAAGCGCATTTCCCGGCCCGGTATCACAGGCCCACACACCTCGCTCCCCGTTCGGGTCCTGCGCTCCCAGAACCGTCACATTGGCGACGCCACCAATATTGAGAACCGCAACAGGACGACTTTCCTGCTCAAGCAGAGCAGCGTGAAACACAGGAATCAACGGCGCGCCTTCCCCGCCATTTTCCAGATCCCGCGCCCGGAAATCATACACGACCGGAACGTTGCACCGTTCCTGAAGGAGCCGGGCGTCCCCAATCTGCCAGCTTCGGCCCAGTTCCGGCTGATGCAGGATCGTCTGACCATGAAACCCGATCACCGCTGGTTCCAGATCCGGTGCCTGCTCCCGCAGCAGACGCACCGCCTCCACATGCTGCTCTGTCAGATCCCGGGCAATCGCCAGAACGTCGGAATCATCCTCCGCCAGACCCGCCGCCCGATCCAGAAGCGACCGCGTTTTGGCCCGGAGTTCCGGGCTGTAGGGCAATGTCAAAGACGGCCCGATGCGCCCGATTCGCACGCCATCCGTTTCGATCAGAGCGGCATCCACCCCGTCCAGAGACGTCCCGCTCATCAGTCCAAGCGCCCAGACCATCCCGGTCGCGCCCACATTGGCCGCAGCGTTCAAAGCCCGGCGAGCGCCAGATGCAGATTGCCCTGACACTGCTCCAGAAGAGGCTCGATCTCCGCCAGAGCCACGCCGTGCCGCAGCAGAACGGCCCGTTTCGTGTTTCCTTGCACGAGTTTCAGAGCCTCACGCGCCTCTTCGGCTGTTCCTCCGGCCAGTTCCATGACCATACGTTCCGCGCGCACCTGAAGCTTGTCGTTGCTAATGCGCATATCCACCATGCGCCCACGATAGACATGCCCCAGACGCGTCATCAACGCGGTGGAAAACAGGTTCAGCGTCACTTTCTGCGCCGTTCCAGCGGCCATCCGTGTCGAACCCGCCAGAACCTCAGCTCCGGTCGGAATGCAGATCCCGAACTCCGCTTCCCGCAACAGACGCGACTCCGGATTGCCACTCACACCGATCGTCAGGGCTCCGACTTCCCGTCCGAGCTGGACAACCGCACAGGTGTAAGGCGTGTTGCCGCTGGCCGCGACACCGATCACTACGTCATGTTCGGTCGGGTGATAATCCAGCAGATCAAGCCGCGCCTGATCTTCCCGGTCTTCAGCACCTTCCGCAGCCTGCGTTGTCGCCCCGGCCCCCCCCGCCAGCAACAGAACCAGCTTTTCGGGCGCGACACCAAAGGTTGGCGTCAGTTCCACGCCATCCTGCAAACCGATACGACCGGACGTCCCGGCCCCCGCATAGACCAGCCGCCCTCCAGCCTGAAGCCGCAGCACAGCCGCCTCGACGGCGCGTTCGATGGACGGCAACGCCTCACCAACCCGATCCAGCGCCGCCTTCTGCGACGTCAGAAGCCGGTCCAGAAGGGCATCGAGCGGCAGACGCTCGATATCCTCATTGATCGCAAGAACCGTCTCTGTGCGGGACGTTGTCATTCGGTTTCGTCTTCGTCCGGAATTTCATAGCGACGGAAAAGCTGCCCGTCCTTCAAAAGCCCCTGCTCCACAATGCTTTCCGCAATCTGAACCGCATTGAGGGCTGCACCCTTGCGCAGATTGTCGGACACACACCACAGCGCCAGACCGTTCTCGACCGACGGATCAATCCGCAGACGGGACACATACGTTGCATCCTCGCCCACACATTCGATCGGCGTGACGTAACCACCATCCTCGCGCTCGTCCCGCAGAATCACGCCCGGCGCCTTGCGCAGCGCCTCGCGGGCCTTCTTCAGATCGACCGGCTTTTCGCACTCGATGCTGATGGCTTCCGAATGCCCGATGAACACCGGAACGCGCACGCAGGTCGCCAGAACCTTGATGTCCGGGTCCATGATCTTGCGGGTTTCGACGGCCATCTTCCATTCTTCCTTGGTCGCACCGTCGTCCATGAAACGGTCGATATGGGGAATGAC
>Ga0157363_1005400_pt1 | contig 11902 bp, 5 predicted proteins | sample AttsexASBM1_FD_111477 | JGI IMG/M metagenome (GOLD analysis project Ga0157363, IMG submission 111477) | Fungus gardens microbial communities from leaf cutter ant in Ribeirão Preto, State of São Paulo, Brazil - Atta sexdens ASBM1 | ecosystem: Host-associated > Fungi > Mycelium > Unclassified ...
ACATAATTAAATACATAAACGTATTGGCCTTACATTAAGCCATCTTCTTTATAAAATTTCTACTATTTATTACATTGAAATATAATTCTTTTTAGTTCTATATTTTTGTGTATTTATTTTTATACTATCCGAAACTCAATAAACATATATTAAATAAAAAATAAAATGATGCCCAGAACGCCGAAAACTTACAAGTTAGTCACGTATGAGTTTCAAGTACCTTCTTTAAACTTTTGTATTTTCTCACATCGAGAATAACGCAAAAAAAAATACCGTTGCAGGCTTATCATATTTATGGACAGTTAAAGTTTTTTTCAGCCTCAATTCGGGTCTTCAAATTATATTATAAAAAAGTTATAGCAAAATGTAAAAAATTGCATAGGATACGTTGTACTCATATTCAGTTTCCTAGGGTTAAAAGTGCAAAATGATATTATATCTGTATCAATACTATAAATTTGTTACTTACACACAAAACTACAGATTATAATTGTGGTCCAAAAAAGTTTTCCGATAATGCCGGATTTTATTTTCAAATTACTGAAATACTTCATGCCATGCACTGAACTGTCATATAGATATTCTTGTAATAACTTGTGGAAAATTTCTTTTTTGCTTTTTATTACTGGCTGATTATCGATAGGATACTCAACTAATTCTTCGTTCGCCTTTTTCGAGATTTCTACATGACTTACTGTAATCTTTTTCAGTTTATATCGCTTATGTTGCAAAGTATTTGATAACATGATGCAAAAAAATTCGAGGTTTTCTCAATATTTTCTTGATATTCACTGTTTACAAAATATTTTGCACAAAACCATTCACTTGATAATGCTTCTTCTACGGTATGTTGCTTTATACTATTGTTTGATCAGAATCACGTTGATTTTATCGCTTCATAGAAAGTTGTGTTGCTATGATCAAACATGTAAACGTAGCGTGTCAAGGTTAATTTTAAATAATTTATTATATTTTGTAAAATTAATGAAACATGATGGTAAATCTGATAATCAGAAAAATGCAGTACTTTAAACGGATTTATTTTCTGATGACTATGTGTGCGATTAAAAGTACAAATCGATTCTATTACATATTTCAAATTCATACAGCATTATACACAGTGTCATAGTTTATGATTCTTATGCTCTTTAATCTTGCTTTAAAAAAACTTACTTTTCATTCTTTTAAATTCTAAGGATTAGAAAAAGATACAAAGTAAATTGAAAAAGATTAAAATTAATCTACATTGGTGAAAACGGGCATTTTCAAAAGAAACAAATAAGTTTTGAGAAATAAAACATAACACTTAAAATTTACTGTTCAACCTTTATTTACAGAATCTCACGAAAACAACGAGAAGGAATGCCTAGCCTAAAACACGTATAAATAAATAATACATAATGAAATATAAAAAGTTACCTATGTACAAAATGGAAAATTAATTATTATCAACATATCCCGAAATGTGATCGTGATTGTTTTATACCACAAAGTGAGTTTTTCTATTTAATCAGTGTCTTGATGAGTGAAAATATTTGTGACTATTCAACGGTGTCGTCACATTAGCTGTCAAAAATCTTGGAATAAAGCTAGTTGGTCTGGTGGTAAAGGTGGTTGGGAACGCCAGTCAGTTTCAGGATAATCATCGAAGCAGCTCGCATCTCCCGGTGTTTTCACGCGTGGCCTTATCGGGGGTGTCAAGGCTCTTTGCGGCACCTATGAATATTGATCGATTGTTTAACTATATTCCGACATAAAACGCATACATTGAAAAATAAATTTACTGTAATAACGAATTTGATTGGATGCATTGATACTAGTGCACAATGATGCATATTAAAGTCGTTGTATATTGATCTAATTTAAGTGTAAAAGTAAAATACAAATATCTTAAATAATAAAACTAATATATATTTTACGAAATAGCGATGAAATGTATTTCACGGTTTAGTATACATTTATATTAAATGCATTTTTACATCGATTTGTATACGACGTTTAAGATTCGTTATCCTTTGTATCTCCAATCAAATTCATTATTGTAAATCTTATATATATATATTTTTTTTTTTGTTTAATAATACTAACGTAAGTAAATTTAGTTATAATAACTAAATATTTATTTATTATATAATAACTAGTTATTATATAATAGTTAGTTATTATATAATAACTAAATATTTATTCAATAAAAAAATTATAATTAAATCAAATAACTGATTCTTGTATCAAATAAATATATTTTTATATTTAGTAAATATTTAGAGGGAAATATAATTAACTGATTATAACTAACTGATTATAACTAACTGACCCTTCGATCTTAATAAGTTTATGAAAAAAATATATTTTTTATTTTTGATTGATTTGAACTTATCCAAATTTATAAATCCATAATTTATTAAAATTGAAGAGAATCAATTAGTTATGTTCCTTTTTAATAAAAATATTCAAATATTTATTAAAATTTAATTTTTTTTTTAATGTATGGTGACACTATTAAATACTAATTTTTTAGCTTCTGGCACTTTTTCTGTCTGCATGTATATAATGCAAAATTACGCAGACTGATATCAAATTACCAGGGACCATTCGACTAGCTTAAACCATCGATGCCTCTTCACGTCCTCAGCACCCTGCCTCATATTTCCCAATCTCTTCGTTCTGTCAGCGATCAATAATTTCTTGATCAGATCCTTCGCGATAGGATCCATGTGTTTTGGCCATTCTATCCTACCGCTGAGGATCTTCTCGTAGATCCCGAAAGGGTTATCATCGAAGAATGGTGGATATCCCGCCAGCATTTCGTAAATTAAAACGCCTAACGCCCACCAGTCTACAGCTTTATTGTGTCCTTTGCTTTGAATTATTTCCGGCGCCAAATATTCTGGCGTTCCACACAAGGTCCATGTTCTAAAAATGTACATGTTAATTATAACTACGGTCTCATAATATTTCGTTATGACACGCCGTTAAGAACAGGTGAAGTTAATTGTGTAATATGCGCTAATTGCATGATATTGCATATCTTTATTTATATTGTAACAGGTAGTCCTTACCAATACAATTTAAATTTTACAGTACAATTTACACTTTAAGAAAGAAATAGAAAATGACATTAAATTGAAGAATATTTTATTAAATAAACTCGTTAATTTTACTTTTATGTACTATTTTTCCATCGAAATATTCTTTAATTTAATTTATTTCAAAATAATAAGTTAATATTATTTATAAGTATATATTATTTTATTAACTTATCCAACCCTATTATTAACAAGCAAACTTTAATCCATTTATCTTCAATTGTTATCAATTTATATTTTATTTCCAAGTTATCCTTTTTTTCTGTTTTAAATGACTCACCTGTCCGTAAGTTTCTTGGAGAAGCCGAAATCGGTGATTTTGAGATGACCTTGACTATCAAGGAGAAGATTCTCTGGCTTGAGGTCTCTGTAAACTATATGTTTGCTGTGCAGATAATCTAGAGCGCAAACTATTTCGGCTGCGTAGAAACAACTCGTGGGTCCTGCGAATCTTCCGGCCGCTCTTAGATAAGAGAAGAGCTCTCCGCCGGCGACGAATTCCAATAACATATACACTCTGGCTTCGTCTCTGCCGTTCCATAGCCTGAAAAGACGAATATCAGAAAACGAGATGACGAAGTCGAGCAATCCAAGCTGTTACGCGAGCAGATCTCGATTTCGCTCCGACGATTGAAAGAAAGTTCACCTCGCGAGCGGATCGATTTCTCTCACTTCTATCCAGGTATTAATTGCGACGTGGCGCAAACTAGTTGAATAGCATTTGCGTGTATCTGCTTAGTCTTAGCCAGGCTTTCAATCTGTTCCGCGAGAATCCTTTCCTTGACCGAGAAACGCAACACTTTCTTCAGTCTCTTAGACGATTATATCGCGAATAAACACTCTTGAGATTGTCGGGGAATAATTGCCAACTATTATCAAATAATGTTTTCTATTTAATATAATAACAGATGTAATGCTTACATATTGACGATGAAAGGGTGCTTAACTTCCTTCAGAATTGTAATTTCATTGCGCAAGTGCTCGACTTGCTTCAATCTGATCACATCGACCATAGAGAGGATTTTTAATGCGAGAGGCGTTCCATGATGACTGCAGAGAACTACTCTGCCGAAAGTGCCTGTGCCTTAAAAAAATCATATTTAAACATTTATTATTATTATGTATTAATTAAGATTTATACGCAACTTTAAAAATACTAATAAATTAGAATTATTAATCAGGATTATTTTATATTGTAATAATTCCCCAAATAAATAGAAAATCATCAAATATATAGGTTAAAGATGATAATATTTTTAAGTGAATCTCACGATTTCCAGTTAAGTAAAAAAAAAAAAAAATACACAAGTTTACCAACTGATTTTGAATAATTGCAGTAAAACAAAAAACGCTTTGACTCTGAAACTGAAAATCGGAATGAAAATCGGAACGTAAGTCAAGGAAGAAAAATAATGAGTGTAAACGAATCTTCGACGAATCAACGAAGCTTAAATTGGAACAGCATAATGTAAAAAAGCGTTTTAAAAAATAAACGATCTTTTTACGTTTCCAATTTACACTTTCTAAAGTTTCGTTGACACTTCTGTTACTCTTTCTTTACATTTTATTTACACCTATTTTTATCTTTGCCAGAGAACAAATCGCGGAGTTACATTTGATCCCTATCTTATTATAAGGTTAATTGTCAATTTAACAATAATATAATATAATCTTTTAATCATTTTTATCTATCATAAATTAATTTTATTAAACAAAAAAATCGTCCTTATAATAAGATAAATCGTAAGCTGATGAATAAATTCTATGATTCTATTATTGGACTATCAATATTATAATCGAAATTCAATATAACACGATTATTTTACGAATAATTAAGTACAAGTGCGTTTTTAGCAAAATATGTCGTCTACTGAACCAATTAATATTAAAGTTACCATTAATTACCAACGTTTTCGACATTCTTTTTATGCATTGCGCAGAGAGATCTATTTAATGGACTTTCCCACGAATGCAGGTGACTCGGTTATTCGAGTTAACGTACCGCAACCAATTAACGGGCATGCAATGAGCCTTGGCCAAATTAAACAGCGAAATTGACCGTCATATTGCAGTGCGGCCACAAGATTTTATATGTTTATGCACTTATATACTTGTGTCGAAAGTACATTTCGCGCATGGAATAGCGACGAAATTGGCCGCGTAGCAGGGGATGGTATGATACATGTCGTCCACCAGCAGTGAGGAGATCGTTGCCAACGATGGCTCAAAACAGGTGTCAACGGTAAAACGACGAAGTGTTTCCGGTGATGGCGTAGACGCTTTAAATACTCGACCGACACGAATTTAGATGACATGTCGCGCGACAGTCTCAAACGAGACTTGATTGTCCAATTGATATTAAGAACCCAGAAAACGTGAAAAAGAACGTTTGAAAATTTTCGTTGCACTGAGTGGCAGTAGCCCGAACGCATCTGGGGCTAAAATTATAAAAAGCAGAAAAAGAAAGTTTCACAAGCCAAGCACCTGCAATTTTCCAAACCATTCTCTCACATAATTCTGACTTTAACGAGCAGTTAAATATATACAGTGGGATACTCTCTTACTCTCTGGTGTCCCACTTTGAAAGCGACGAATTTAATTTCTTCTCGTTCGTTACTTTTTTATATATGAATTTGTGATTCAAAATATTATATTTTGATTATTGCAAACTGAATTTATTTAATTTTCTATAAATACATAGAATGTTCACAAATTATATATTGGAATTTAACAACTTTCTACATATATATAATAGTAATTTTATGCACCGTTAACGTAAGAAATTTCTCTAATTGTAATTTCATATGTTTGTAATTTTGTAAGATATCAATATTTTAAAACACAATTTATAAATTTAGTTTCTTTTTTTTTGTATCGCGCTATTTATAAGCAAAATATAAAATTCTCTAAAAAAAGAATATGATAAAATATTTTTATAGAATTTCAATTCAAGAATTGTGTATCGATTTATTCCTTACATTTATAATGACCTAAAATATTATAGATAAGAAAAATTATGATTAAAATAAAATTATAGAGAGAGATAGACAAACAATTTAATGTGTAAAATAGTATAATCTCAATCTCTCAGATTTTCAACTAATATAATATATATTAAACTTACCAATAGTCTTGATGATTTCCAAATCATCGATGTCGTAACGTGGCGGATCCTCCTGTGATCCCTCATCGTCGGATGTGGTGTCCCCCGACATCGTTTACGGAATACTGTCAAGCCGAAACGTTGTCAGAGAAAGTTTGTGATTTATTTCTCCCGAATACTTCGACGTGGAAAGAAGAAAGGAAGCTCTGGTTCAACGATCCACTCCACGATATTCTTAGACCACGTACCGACGAGAACTCGATCCCATATCTGCTCTTCGTGACTTCAATTTGTAACGTGGTTTCCGAGAAACGACTTTGTTACTCTTCGATATAATGATTGTGAGTTTAAATATATAGAAATCATCTGACACTTTGACCGTCTTTGAAGACAACAGCGTTTTTCGTATACGCGTTTTTCGAATTTTTCTTGAGTTTTAAAACACCTCACGATTGATATTACTTTAAGGAAGTATTCTCATAACATAACATATTGTTCGAAAGCGAGTCAATAAGAATGTCTCCATCAATGTTCCTCCTTCCGTATGGTTCACATTCGGAATAGTGAAAATATGTGTGTCAATTTCTCAAGTCATTTAACGAACGGCAAAAGTGTGTGCCGCGGTAAAACGCGTTTTCGAACGTGAAAAACGAGTTTGCTTTTCACGTTTCTACGTATGGCATTGAATGGTTTTATCGTCGAATTTTATCGGTTCGATTAAATATTATTTTAGAAAAAAAGTGCGATGGCGAACTCGCCACGCGAGCGTGCTGCCGCGATTCTTTCGTGGAGGCTATACCGTGCATGCGAATGGTATTTGCAATTGGAACGATAGCGTTCACCCGTTCACTACTTTGTATTCCTAGATACTTGTTCTGCAACTTCATTAACTAAGCTGTCATCGTTGGTTCTAAGTTCAAACGCGTCTCTCACGGTACAATTCTAATTTTTTTTTTAATTCTACGATTCAGGAGTAGCACATTATTTAACTCTGACATGCAACAGCTGAACAGCGCACGTGAGTGATTGCTGTAGTTATTAAACTTAGCTTCCCAGAAACGTCAAGACTGCACTAACACCAATGCGATCTCTGACAAGCGCTTTGATCAGCAAAGCACATTGCAACGGAGTTATTTCGTGTCATTTTCCCATCGTATTATCGAATCGTTCAGTCAGACAGATCTCCAAACGCTGAAGGTTGAAGGATGATTACCGTGTCATCTCTGGACCCTGTGCAGCACGCAGGTCGCTATTCGGATGCCAACCAGAACTAAACTGGTCACCCAGGGGTTTGAAAAGGCCGTCTATCCTTCTATTGCCCCCTCTCTTTTCTTTGACCCCCCATTCGCTGGCAGTTCGAGCGCTTACTCTCACTAGGAGCATCTCGTCTGTACCATGTAGCCACTAGCCGGAGAGATTTGTAAGAATCGCAATCGATCTTTAAGAAGATCGGCTTGATACGGATTATTGATACGGATAGCGCTCCAAAACAAAAGTAATCGTATGGCGAGTATAAAAATACGAATCTTCTGCTCTAAATTAATTTTCATTTTCGTTTTGCCGAGCGTGACGAGAGACGGTTGCGTCAACCTCATAAATACGGGGGTTACTCTCGAAATTCGAGAGAAATCTTGAGATTAACCGCAACACCACGTGCCGCGCGTCGTCCCTTCCAGATGAGCCTCCTGACGAGCCTGAAAATCGATTTTGTGAATCACTGGACGATAATTGCGGCTCCAACATATTTATTAGTATATTCATAGAAGGAAAAGATTATTGCATAAAGAAACAAACATCTAAAGATCTCCTGTCAGCCGAGGTCTGAGAGCACATATCTAAACTCCATGGAAACGGATATCCTCGTCGTCTCAGTGTTTCGTAAATTGACTATACGTTACTGCCGTTGCAAAACGATCAACGAACAGAGTAAGCCCCTGACGATCGGGCGATTCCTTTGAATTTCGACTTATTTTTGAATTTGGCGATCGTCCAGATGCATTTTGCTACCGACGCTCGACGTCGCGATGACTGACGACATGTATCGAATCCCGCTACCAGCGAGCTTCCATAAATCGCGGCTTTTATATTTATCGCTAAGTATTCCCGATTCGTGGATGCGTTAAAAGCACGTTCGTTGATTTCAACGGAAAAATCGTATCGTTACTTATCGTAAGTCGTGCAACGAGCGCATGGATCTCGATTCCATTGATTCGAAATTGTAGAAAAAAATCCGTAAAATGCAAAGACAATAAATTATACAATCCATGTGCTTTTGAAACTGATATTTGACGCCTCATGAGATCTTTACCGTCAACGTCTGTACAATTATTGCATAATGGAATAGATAGAAACATATAACTAAGTGTTACATATTGCGTCAGTTTGCAAAATAAATTATTGAGGAACACCTGTTTTATTCATACACGGCGCGAAAATGGACCACTTGACGTTTAACAATTTCGTCTTTGTTCGAAAGCTTGAAGCCACGTTGCGTGATCTCGATATCGTTGTCTCAGTATCCGTTCTGTAATACACGGCTTGATTACAGGCCGAACTAAAAATAATAGTTTCCCGGAAATCCTATCGTACTATGTCATTCGATGCCAAGACAAGTATAAGCCTTAATAATTACATATACTAGCTTTATACGAGCGTATACTGAAATAGTTTGCGGTTATAAGACAGCGATACGACGCACGGTATATTTTTGCTGATGGAATAAACACTGCTTTTATGTGTGCCGCATTATATAAAAGCTCTGTTCATTGATTACTCAATGGAACGCAACAAAAGAACTATGTTAACCCAATCAACCAACATAGAGATGTTTTATCTGCCGGAACGTTAGTGCGATGCCTTTTTATTAATGTATTTATAACATACAAATAGCAAAACTTTTGTATGACTTTCGTATGAAATGCAAAAGCGGCCTGTAGACTTAGATAATCAATGTTATTGCAATATTTGATATTACAAAATATTGATCATCTAGAAGCTGTACTAAGCCTACAAACAGTTTGTTTGGAATTATTTAAAAGAGATAAAATCAAAATAATATTATACAAAATTGTACAAAATAATTGTACAATAATATTAAATATCTAGGAGCCGCTCACAAAAAATCTTTCACTATGTATTTAATGAGATACACTTTTGAAAAGCTAATTAAATTAGCTATATAGCTTAATAGAGAGATTGATACTCGATTACAAATTTTTTTTAGACTAGCGCTATTAATATTTTGGATAGAGACGTTGGTGTTGAATGACCGCCACAATATATCAACTAAAAGCGATATTTACAGCAGCTCGCGAAATAAATGTATCCGCTTTTGCGAGATCGAACACTTTTAACGTCACTTTACGAACGTGAATGAGCCGTCGTGATCGATATATTTGTTATGAGGTACTGATTTTGATTGTAAGTCAATATTAGCTTTTGCAATGACGATGATCGAAGATTGATGATCCGTTAAAACAATCGTGAATTCGTCCGTTATTGAAGAAAGATGGAGAAAGATGGCTAACGAGGAAGACCAGTCGATATTTCAAGAAATACACATTTTAGTCTAAAATGATTAACATAAGCCAACTGTCATAAACAAAGTGTCAGATCTTCACAATTCGCTTCACTTTCTTAAATTTTCATATCGTTTTTTTTGAAAGTTTATTTTTTTCTATTTTTTTTACTACTACTAAATACTACTAAATAAGTTTTGTGATATTTGTCAATGTGGAAGTAGCATATACATTTTTTCTTAAATTAAAAAAAAATTTTGTTCTCTTTGATCCATTTAATTGCGTTATCGATTTTGAACATACAATATATTGGATGTGTAAAATAGTCTTGGCGTTACGACTATTATAGTGTTCTCGCGTCGTTTAGAATGAACAACGGTAAATTGCGACGTTGAATCACTACCGCAAAAAGTGCCCATATTTATTTTTCAAGGACTCCGAGCCAAGGAAGTCATTGGTCAGCGTGACGTCAGCATCGCCCACGGTCTCTGGATGTAGATCAAATTCGGTACCTAGAAATCAAAAGAGTAATATACATCGCTCCAATACATTACTGTAAAGTCACCTCTCATTATCGTATCATTGTTAATCCTTCAATTATACTTGCCAAATATTTGTCTATAAGTAGCGTCTAAATACCGTGGATGTTGCATCCGCTGACGTGTCATTGATTAATATGCTTCATTAGATTTTTGGCGCCTTCGACCACTTCATTATATATTCTTTGACGTGGAGCTACAACAGTTAAGACTGGAGACGAAGTATGCTTCATATACTTTTCTCAATAGTTAAAAGTCGACGTTTTTCATAGCATAACAATGATTAGCATGAGTCATCAACCTACCTTGTAGTGGTGTACAGGTAACTCCTTTATTAACCGTTTCTATTTGCGTCTGTGTAATGTGGAACATAGCAATAACGTAATGATTCGACTTCTCTCCCTAATCTCCATTTCAAGTTTTGTTACTCAGAACACGACGGCTTTCAATGGATTGGCTGAATAGGAGATGATCTTTATTTTCTCACGATTAAAGACACTTCTGTGGCGTAGTCGTAAAAGCCACAAAGGATTTATCTGCGCATTCGTCTAACGTTTTGTGTCTCCCGCGTACTGTATTTTCAACACTCGCACGTCACGTTTCTGTGTGTGCGTGTGCCACGATGATTGCCTGCACACACGACACAGGCAAAAAATATACACGCGCGTGTAGCTAATCGGCGGTTCCCAGGGAGCACGAAGATTTCGCTATTTTCAGCGGCCTCCGTGAGCGATCCCACGGCGACTTCCGGTTCCGCGCTGACTTATTCACTTCCCGTTGCTACGACAATTTTCCGCGGGTACCATGCAGAAGCACTAAAAAAAGAAAAGTAATAACGTTGTTATGCGCACGCACAGGTCACGGTTCGCTCTTCCATGCGAGAGGATTTAACGTTTCAGAACTTCATCGTCCGCTATTAATTATGCGCGTCGCATTAATTATACAGGTGAAATCTTACGTTATGAATTATGAATGAATGCAATCGCGAAATATTTACGATAAAAAAAAAGTACAATCGAATGAAAACATCTTAACAATTGTTTGTTTAAGCAGAGAATTATATAAGATCAAAGATACACGGTACTATCGAGAAATTTCGCGCAGAAATGAAACGTTACGTGCTTTCCCTTCCACTCTGTTTAAATCATGCTCAACATGGCGCAGGTGCTTACCTGAGCTGGGGAGTCAGGATGCAGCCAGGCCTGTCCGTTCGTTCGTCTGACCGTCGTGCATCGTGCAACTCAACCTGAAACCGGAAGCGCCGCTTTCTGCCCTGCTGCCCACGAACAATGAGATCGAGAGAGATTCCTGAGAGGACGTGAGCACGATCGAGGTGTTTTATCAACAGGGAAAATCAAAAATATTCATTTCTCCGCGGCTGAAAACGTACGAATTGAAACGTCACGTTCAGTACAAACTGTATTCAGAACCGCATTCTTATACTACTCTCTTCCTTCCTATATTACTTAAAAATATATTAGAAGAAAACTTGATATCTATTTCTACGTTTTATAGATTGATTTCTTTATATTTTATTTATATTATTAGTTTAATATATATATATATATATATATTATTTAATATATATATATATATATATATATATATATACATCAATAATATATATTTATTTTTCTATGTGCTACATAGACGAAT
>Ga0157363_1005402_pt1 | contig 11901 bp, 9 predicted proteins | sample AttsexASBM1_FD_111477 | JGI IMG/M metagenome (GOLD analysis project Ga0157363, IMG submission 111477) | Fungus gardens microbial communities from leaf cutter ant in Ribeirão Preto, State of São Paulo, Brazil - Atta sexdens ASBM1 | ecosystem: Host-associated > Fungi > Mycelium > Unclassified ...
AGTAATTTTTTGATAAAAGAATATTTTTCAATTCAGATTTTTCTTACATTAATTTCTTTAATTTAAAAAATGCATTTTATTTGAAAATTTTTTGTTGAGAATAATCAATAACAGGTGTATTATTTATGTCTTTGAATGATCCAGATAATTGACGTCTTAGTATACCTGCTATTCCCATTCAACGGAGCATAAAATCAGATACTTTAAGTGGCCCTTGTCACTGTATACACAATTGTTTCGCGTAGCATCATATACAGAATAGCACTTTACCTACTTGACATATTCTCTCTTGGATTACTTGAATAATCCAGTCTCTCAGAAGTCAAATTGATCAATTTAAAATAAAAAATAAAGAAAATTAATGAAAGATTCAATTAGTGTCACGATTAATGTTATTCTTAAACAAGCTTATTTAAGGAGGTTTTATTTAAAAATTGTATGTATTTTTTAACAAAATAAAAAAAATATGAAAAAATTAGATTGTTTTGTTGTACTTAGAAATAATACAAAAGTTTGTCGGTAATTTAGAATCTGAATTAAAAATTATTTCAATAAGGTGACATATTTTTAAAAAATAATTAAGATAAAATAAGAAAATTTTTATTCAAACTATAAAATTGTTAAATATTTAAATAGAGATCTTATTGAACTTATTGTTTCACATGTACATAACATTCATTTTTATAAGAAAATATAAATTTTTAAATCCAGTCACTTTTGCAGAGACTATATCCTTAAGAGAGAATATACCATCACGAGAATGTTAGAATTGACGTGGTCTTAAAACTCTCAAATACGATTATGGAAAAATAAAAGGTCGTGAAAGTTTGTTTTATATCACTTAACAGTAATTTACGCAACTGACAAACTTTCTGAAGTAAGAAAATTGAGATATCATGAATAAATGACGTTGCTACACCGGTCCAAAATGCATTATGAATACCCGTGCAATTGGGTTTCATTTTTGATGCCGTAACAGTCATGCGTATTCAAGAAATTTTCGGATATTCGGTCCACATCATACGAATCGACGATAATATTACGAGTCCGGAACGCACCCTTGCAAACATAAGTGCCAATGACAGGCAGAAGGGTGTCGCGACGACGCGCTTGGCAGAAGAAAAAAATCGACCCGCTTACGTGCGCGATTTAACGATCCGTGTGGACTCATATGGAAAGTGGTAGTTATATTCAGCGGCCTTGCATGGGAATCGTCACGATAATCGCGGAACCAACACGTTGCTCCCATGTATTTTTACGCCATAGCTTCATGGATTTGTACGTCGGTGCGCTATAGCGTGATAAAAATACGCCGACATGCGCGCGTGTTGGTGAGCTGTTATTGTCTATGAATGGCTCATAGACGTATGAAGCATCTACGTCAGCATCGACCGATAAGACTAAGCGGGAACAAGACGAAGGGGGTTAACTACGCGTTATACGTTAGCCGCCGTTGACGTCCAAGTACACGGGCTATAGTGCGCGAGAAGGAGAGGATCCCAGAAATCGATAGGCCACGGTGCAAAAATAGTCTCGGGAGGATTGTCTGGGTGGACTTATGACCGTATCTCGTGTGAAACGCTCATTTCGGATCGATGCATCATTCTTGTTTCAGAAGTCGAGCTTCCAAGCGGATTTTTTTACGTCGACTTTCCGATAGAAGTGAACGAGAGTTCCTGCTAATTATCCAGGGTTGCTACAGACCTGGAAAATCGGGAAAATCGTGAAAAATCGAAGAAATTGAAATTGATCGTAAAAATCAGGAAAAGTCAGGGAAAAATTGTAAAAAAGTCTGGAATTTCAAAATTTGCTCACAATTTCCTTAAACTGTTCCTATTACAAATAATTGTTTTAAATTTTTAAATATTACATCTGACATTTATATTCAAAATTTGCGCACTTTAAATGATTTTAACAAAATAATTCAAATTTATATTTTATTCAGTATTTTTGTTTAATCCCTCTTTTTCGTCGTAACTGCATTCTTTTTTTCAAAATTAGTTTATTTTTTGCTGGCTTGAATTTGCATTCAAAATTTTACTATACTATTAAGTTCTTTTTTTGCGTTTTTAATAATATAGCTTTTTTATAATTCTTGAGTCTAAATGTTAAAATTTACATATTTTATATTAATCATGGAAAATTTTTCATTTTCATCTGGAAAACCTAAAAAAATCAGGGAATTTAAAAACTCATTTTCAATCCTATCATACACTTACCTTATCATACATTATCTATACAGAACACTTCGAACTTTTATCAGATTATACCCTTCATTTAGGAATTCTTCCACCATTCCGAATAAATATTCTCTTGAGAATGATTGAGTCACATTTTGAGATCATTCTCGTGTTACAAATGACTGAAAAATAGAATCTCATTTGGAAACTAAGGGTGCGGTCACAATCTCACTATAAATGTTTTGAACTACTTTGAAGCATTTGATTGACCAATCAGGAGAAAGAATTTGACTAATTGATCAATTAAAGAATATTTCAAAACTTTTGTAGGCATCATCACATTGACATATTCTGTAGCTTATACACAAACGGGGACAAAATTTGTTAAGCATATTTGATTTTATATCTATAGTACATTATGAAATTCATTTTGAACTTAAAAAATAGCACAATATCTAATAATAAAAATTGAAAAGAATATTATCTATAAAAAAATATTTCTAAAAAAAGATCAAGTTCAAGAAAATTAGCATATAACGCTACTTTATATATACGTATATATAGAAACGCTATAAATTTGTAATATAAAAATAATTTTTATCTCGGTAATAACTTTGAAAATATCGGTTACAGCTTTTCCGCGATAGAAAAAAGTAAAAAGCGTGCAATATTCTTTTTTGCTTCCTGATTTTATACGCGCGATTTCTTATTCTCTCTCTCTCTCTCTCTCTCCTTCTCTCTTTTTCTTTCTCTCTCTCCTTCTTTCTCTCCCATTTTATCATGCATCCACACTATTTTAAACATTATATTTTTAACAGAAATTTTATATAAAGTATCCACATCCGCGGTTCGTAAAGCAATTATATTTTTAGTCAGTTCAGACTCTCCCCACTTACCACGTTAGCCTTGTCCTGACGTTATCACGGTTTATTAATATTTGCTTGCATTATGCTTTTGTAACTTCTTCACGTGGTAAATCTTTTTCCGCTGCTCCGATCATTATTAATAGAGAGTTGTTAAAAAAGAAATGTACCAACATAGAGCGCCGACACCGCGCGCGAAACAAGTTTATACCTTTTCACGCGTGAGCGTAACGCACGAGAAATATAGAGGCTAGATGCCACGATCCCTCTCGGAAAAATCAAATTCTCGGGCGTGCAGTACGACATAATGGTAGTTACAATGCGGCGATATCCCGGCCACGATGCGCGGTCTTAGACATGTGTCCCTCGCGTAAGTGCTCATTGTAACAGAACTGCGCGTTAAAAGATCGCGGAAACGAGGAAGTGCGATATAAATTGTAGTTAAAATGCACAGTTCTCCACGTGATAGTAAATTCGCGTCTACGCCTCCGCGCTAATAAATTTACATACTTCTTAGAGACCATCGAATGCCTCCGTTTTTAGAAAGTCTGTATCATTATATTACTTTTGGTCACTTCGCATTTCAAGTTCTTATCGAAAATCTCAACAGTCTATTCAAACTCATTTACAATTTATATATTAGGTGTAGTAAAAAGAAATCCATTATTTTTCCATTCAATTTCATGCAAAAATAATGGATTTCTTTTTACTACACCTAATATATATACATACATTTTTTTCACGAATATATATTTTTTTACTAATATCATATCATACTTTACGATCCCTATGATTTCATTCGTCCAATTTAATTCAGCTTTGACATTGACCATTACGTCGCTTGATCTATCAATTCGACAATCGAAACTTTGACATTTATAAAAGAATTAGCAGAAAATCACAATTGTTTATTTTTCATTCGATCATTTCACACTGAGCAATATAAATTATGCTTTTGTTCGGTAATTGCTTCGGCGATTTCATTCTAATATATACGTGAGAAGAACTTGAGCTTCGTTGGCATGGGCTTATGATAAATAGCGTAGGTAATAGCCTGTAGCCAGTGATTTTAGAAGCGCCGCTGGTTAGACATTAATATAACTGTAAAGAGAATCATTCTTTTTCCACAATTCTCTCTTAGAACTCTGCATCTTTTATCGATTTAATATTTAATTCTCGATTCTCGATAGATCGAAGATATCTAAAAGATTGCCTCCGACTTTCACTATCTTGAAGAGTCATCGAGTCTTTAAGATCTTGAATGATCTTGAACGATCTTGTGGATCTTATCTCGTTAAGAGTTTCTTAATTAAATTACGCTCCTGTTGATCTGATGTAGATAATTCTGCCGCGGCGACTGTCATAATCGGAAATAACGCTCTCATCATTGCAGTACAAGCTTCTGAAAGGTCGAAGTAAATGCTCGTATCTACCGGAAATGATCATTAATCAACGATCTCGGTAACGTGTCGCACAAAAACGTGCGAAAGCCTCACGAGTCGTCGCGAATCGTCGTGACTCACCGCTCGCGTAGCATCAAAGTACGTAATAGCGATCGCCGCGGTACAGAAGCGATTTAAAATACATCGCCTGCAGCGGCTGTTTCGCATAAACGGCGATACAAAGCGTGAGAAGCGTGTAGTTACTCGCACACTTCTTTGCAACATATTTATCACTGTATTCCCTTGATATCGTAGCCAATATGCTTAGTTTTTCAGATATCATGGTAAATTTTTTAAATGATATATATTGCTTTAAGTTTCAATTAATAGAAAGACTAGAGAAAAGAATGAGGTAAAAACGGCGTCATTAAAGTCACGTTGCACGTAATTTAACCTCCCTGTGTACATTATAACATACATCATATTTGAAGACATTAATCATTGATATTATTTAATTCTACACTGAAAGAAAAGATTGGCTGCTACAGCAAATTAGATTATAAAATGTATGGCATCTATAAATAGTATAGCATTTTTAATTGGCTGCTGCAATCAATTAAAAATGTTATGCCATATTCAGTCAATCTTTTCTTTCAGTGTATGTGCAGTGTATGTACATCTGAAATCAGACGTACATAATAATATGCATGTTGGAAAAATAGTCAAAAGTTTAAAAAAAAGTTAATTTTTTTAGATGCTTATTAAAATTTTTCTAAGATGCTTATGAGTATCAATATTTTTAAATTGCTTATCAATTTAATTTGCGATATTACTACTCTAGTTTTGTTAGGATTGTGTCTTAAGATTGAAAATTAAGTAAAGACATGTAGTTTGCAGGATTAGATATGTAATAATATGTAAATTCACACCAAACTATTTAAGCACTAAAGATCTAGATTGATTGTTTAGATCCTTTATATCTTATATATTCGCATTACAGTCTTAAAAGATACTTTATTTATTTTTTTTTTTAATACGAATCTCATTAAAGTGTTCTTAATAGAATTTAAAAAAGAATTCTTTAACATGATTCCATTAAAGTTAAGCATGAAAGTTTAAGGATACAAACATAGGAATAAATATTATAAAAATTATAAATGTATTATTGAATAAGACAAAATTGAATGATTGTTTTCATCAATATAGGTAGAACTTTAATCTCGATTCAACTTCTCATCTCTTTCTAATTTTTAAAACTAGAAAAAAATGAATTGAACCGAGATTAAATTAATCTATATTGTTAAAAACAGAGATATAAGAATATTTAAATGACAAAAACCGCATTACTTCTATTAGATGTTAATAATTAATAATGTAATTAAAATAATATATTTGCAAAAAAATTATATTTAGCACTAAGATCCGCTTAAATCGAAAATAGAATTATTTGAATTATTTTTATTAATTGATTAAATAATTAATATTAATTCCGCCCTTTTAAATGTCATATAATTATACGTTCAAACAGAAGATCCGCTTTAATAGGAATAAACGTTTTCCTTTAAATTCAGTATATATGCTTCTTTTAAATCTGACTTTCCTCAAACGAACGTTCTATATAGATTATTCAGTTCCTTTGTATTTCAAGTTTTTAAATAGGTATCTACTTTCGTGTACCAACAATTCACAGTGTGACGTTTAAAGCGCATCGTTTGAAAGGAATTCGCGCGCATGCCAGAACATCTCGTTGTTCACTATTCGTAATTTTACGTACCAGCGTCATCCCCGAAAACATCTTAATTTACACATCTCGCGTCAACATAGAATTCCCATGATCATCGATCGCGCCGCGTCGTGTTATCGCATGCGGATTCTTATTTATCTTCCGTACACGACCTGCGTCTCTCGCGCGTCGATCAATAAAAGATATACAACGCAGAAAGGAAGGCGGCGACAACCGAGCGAGGACGAGAGGCGACGCAACGTGATCGCGAGAAGACAAGCGACAGTAATCACTGCCAAAAATCTCGCATCATCGGTTGACTGACTCATCAGCAGCATAGGAAAATATTTGACGCTCGCCACACTAGTCATCCCGGGTATTTGGGGATGCTGGGTGGCTCAGGTGGTTGCGTGGCGGCTTGAAATAGCGTCGCTCGCCCGCGCAAAATCGCGTCGATTAGGGCCACGAATAGTGTGCGCCCACCACCTCGTCGAGAGCCATTGGTAAATTTAGAACATTTTGTTATGCCAGATCAACGTCGTTGGCGTGCGTCACTGTCTCTTTGCTCTCGTACGTGCACTGATTTTTACATAAAGTCGATTGAACACAACATAATATTAACGCATATCACGCATGAGATCATCTTGTAATCTTGTTATTATGTTTACTAGAAATTAGATTTTTATGCAGTTGCATATTTTTTTTAGAAAGTAGATTGGAAAGAAAGAAATAGAAATTTATTTTATTAAAAAAACATACTAAATATATATTTATTTATGTATATTTGCATATTTGTGTATATTTGTGTGTATATTTAATTTATATTCTGTTTATAAAATATTCGATGTCTAATTACACAGAAAATTAATAAAATGAGACAATTTCTATATTATTATCTTATTAATTCTGATTATTCTTCCATGGGAAAAAATAATCATCACAAATAAGCAAAAAAGACCAAAATAATATTGGCTCAATAATATTTTTATGTCAATTTTTATAATTTCCGACAAATTTCCGACAATTTCAAACAAACTGCGCGCTAATTATTTGTTAAATTAAAAAAGTAATTAAATAAGCTAACTTGGATTAGCCTATAAATAATAAAAAATATAAGAGAGAAATCAATAATAGGTATGACGTATTCTTCAAGAGTATCGACTTATTTGGTAGTCTCATTAATTATAGGTCTGTTGCATTATCTGAAAGCAAAACCGTTTGCTAGCATTTATTTCCTAATAGTTATAATTTCGTCATCAATAACATTACCTCCAGAATAGAACAGATTTGGAGATTATCTATATTCTATATATAAATTAAATCGATACCTTTCAACATTATGTAAATCGAGAATGTATATATATGGAGAATAATATATAGCGGCTTGTATCTCACTTTGTGCAAATCTGACTGCGTATTATCGCATATTTCTACTCGATTTCGATTATTAAAGAAATTGAGCTTTTTTACAGAATTATAATAAAAGCACACCCTCCTTATCAAAGGATGATCAAAAAAAGATATAAAAGTGCGTCAAATAGGAGAAATAAGAGATGTTAGGGCATTTATTATCATTTTAGCTTTTACTCTTTAAGAACAAATTAATGCAAATGTGACATTGAGAACAGAAAAAATTACAAAAATTAAAGAAAATTAGTTACAAGAAAAAGAAGAAACGCTCAAGCATAATAAATTCAGCAAAAATAAAATAAAATAAAATAAAAATAAACAAAATAGAATAAAAAATTAAAGAAAATTGAAGAGAGAGAGAGAGACAGAGAGAGACAGAGAGAAACAGATAGAGAGAGGATAAATACACGGCACGAACAGCGGGAAGGGGTCAAGGGGGCAAGAGACACCAAGAGAGCAAGACGGTGAGCAAGGGAAGGGAGAGGGGGAACGGGCGCGTGGCAGCGCGTGGTGCCAAATAGGGCATCAGGTGGTTGCGAGACGCCCGCGAGAAAAAGATCGTACGCGCGTGCGCGTATATACGTGACTGCTAACCGGGCGCTCACGTACGTACGCACGCACGCACGCATGCAAGCACGCACGCACGGACGGACAGACGGACGCACGCACGCGTCCGTACAAATGGCACGCGTCTCTTACCCTCCCGAGGAGAGGTGCCGCAGGTCTGTCTCATGTATGGCAGACACGCGCGCTCACAGATGTGAGAAGACAGGGGGAAAGAGTGAGAGAGAAAGAAGGAGAAAACCACCGTCCGGGGATAAAATTACTTTCTCTGTACGCGACGGATTTGTATCGCTTTTACCGTGGATGACTACGTAACTATTTATACATATACATATATGCAATCGGCCAAACGCTGAGAGGCCACATTCTCGACGCTCCGTTCGTCGTGATAGATCCAATAATAGTAGACTAGAGAGAGAGAGAGAGGGGGGAGGGGAGGGGAGGGGAATAGCAGTCCCTTGCTCCCCCGCGATCGATGGTCTCCTCCACGTCATCCCGTACGATACATGCGGGATAGCGATCTGCGGAATTTCATTATCATGCCGCATGCCTTTTCTCAGCGGACTTAGTTACCGATATAACGACGATAATGGCGGCAATTTGCGCTCCGCACGTAAGTGAATACTTATTCTCTAGGACTTCGCGCATAATTGACAGTAATACAAGATAATTTACCGCGATACACGGTTTACCATATTTGCCCCGGCTATGTACGAGCAGTTAATAATTTCGCACTGCCGCGCCGACAAGCGTGGTTATGACAGGAATAGTTATCGACGTTGACGACCGGTGACAATTAAGTTTCGACACGCGATCCGCCGACCGATCCGACCTGCTTATTTTAATTTACGATTAACTACATGCGTCTGGAATCGAAACGCTGAGTTCTTGTTGCCTATTTCTCTTCAACACGAGACAGAAAAAAAAAAGAAAAGAAGGAAACAGAAAAAATTTCTCATCTGCGTTAGGTCGTCCAATTGGTGACAAGAGTCACTCCGCGATATAACGTCAGATTGATCGCGCTCTGTCCTCCGCTTCGCTTTTTCGCTCTCCTTAACGCCAGTTCGCGGCTTTTCCTCCATCTTCCTCCGTCGCGTGCTCGCGCGTTCTCGAAAGTACCTCATACAGGGGGAGGGGGAGACAACAGTCGCGCGCCGCGAGTCTACGTCACGATGCTCTACGTCACTAGTGAACGGGGTGGTGGAGCCGGGGAAGGAGGGGGAGGAAGCTCCCATGGTGGGACGCTAGTACGCGGAGGGAGTTAGGGGAAGGTGGCGGCGCGCGAAGGGCAACTGGTGGGGATAGATATACGCTCGTACTTCGTAAGCACTGGCTGGTAACTACGACGGCGCGCGAGAAGCATTGGTAACTGGGTGGGGCGGGGGGGAGGGGAGAAGGGGATCGTTCAGATCTTACACTTATACATGCGATACTTGCGTATAGGATCTGCGTGCGTCGTACGTGTATTTAAATATACGCGCGTGTGTGTATCTTGAAGTCTCTTAAATACACATGTATACCCCGGCGTATATAAATATACGCGCATACATGTATGAAAATGTATCCCGCGCGCACACACGCGTGCGTAGACAGTGGTCCGACCGGGCGGGGATTGGCTGGCGGTCTCGACTCCGCGCTTCCAAATATGGGACAGTCTCGGCGGTCCATTCATAAAACTACGGGGCGCGCCGTCGCTCGGCTCAGTTCGTGCGCGACCCCCACGCATCGCGCGTCCTTTAACAACGTCGCCGTGCACGAGCCAATACATATTCTCTCTCTCGACCGAACTATACATCTTTACTCGAAGGAGAGTCGCGTTCAAAGAAAGAAAGAAAGAAAGAAAAAGAGAAGCGAATCCGCGCGCGGTTTGAAAGAGAGACAGATAAACATGGATGGACAGAGAGAAAAAGAGGGAAAAAGATAGAGAAAGGGAAAGAAAGAGAGAGAGAGAGAGAAAGAGAGAGAGAAAGAGAGAGAAAGAGAAAGAGTTGTCGACGCGACGTAAAACGCGCGCGGCCACTCGCGCGCGCGCGAGCGCGCTCACGTTCGCGCGCCTACGCACACGTTACCGGATCATACACACTGTATTTGCTCTCACTCGCGCACAGATTCGGAGCACGCGTGGACCTGACGCGGCAGCGGCGGCAGCGGCGGCGGCGGCGGCGGCGGCGACGGCGGCGGCGACGGCGGCGGCGGCAACGGTTGGCGGTGGTTGGCGGCGGCGGCGGCGGCAGCGGCAGCGGCGGCAGCGACGGCGACGGCGGGTGGCGGTTGCCGGACACACGTCTTCTCTCGCCGCACGAATACTTTTGCCTCGCTTTCCGACGCGTATTCACATCGGCTCTCTCGGACGCGTCGCGTTCGTAACGTTCAGAAGGTGAGAAGAGGAGTGTAATATTCCGCGAGAGCGGTGCGCGTCCCAGACGTATACACGCGTACACCGGTCCCCACGATATATACCGTTCATACTAGTCTGTCTGTCCTCTTCATCGTTCGCGAGGTGAAAACGGTGGTACCAGATCGAATTGACCTATCGACGAAAAATCGATGCGTATTCAAGACAGCCGCAACGGTTCTACACGCGCGTAAGCTTCCTTGGCGTACACGGTGGTGGTAAAAATTGGTGTCGGTGATGGTGATTACTAGTGGTCGGTGGTGGTCCATTCTGCGACGCGGTGTTACCGGCCACGGCCGGTGGCATCCATCGAGGTAGAAAAAAAAAAGAAAGCCAAGGTGAGAAGGAAGACAGCTCTTTTTCTCGCGTCAAACCGGCGCGCGGACGGTTCGATTGAGTTAACCAAGGGCGCGCGCCACGCGATCGAGCAAGAAAGAGGGAAACGTCACACATACTTAATCACTACTAATCCTACTAGCTGAAAGAAGTAGAGTGACGGATCGATCTCTTTGATAGATCGGGAGAATATTAACGCATTATTCACACATCTTTAACACGCGCGCTATTTACATTGGGAAAAAGAGAGAAAGAGAGAGAGAAAGAGATACTTAATTGCTCTCGGAATAATAATACTTGGAGTGATCGAGGATTGCGGCAGTAATTTTAACCATAATAATTACGTTGAACGATACAACCGCAGGCGAGGACACGCAGTGCGGCACCGAGGATTCTGCCATCGCCCAGGGAGGCGACCAGCTCCAGAGGATGACTATGGACGGCGTAGAGGTGGTGGGCTCGCAGCCGCACGCGGCCACCAGCCCGTTTCTGCTCTCCTCACCACCACTGGGTCATCATCATCATCATCATCACGCGACGTTCAATCTGCCGGTGCAGCTTAGCTTCGACGCGTGTTTACCGTACAATGCGGCCTCCTCGTCCAGCTCGGTCACTTGCGGCGTTAGCGGGACATCCGTGAACGCGACCTGCACGAATTCGTCCTCTACCAGCTGCGGCAAGACAAACACGCCGCAGCTCTCCCTGTCCACAAACGTGCCATTACATATGCAACTTCAAATCAGCTCAACAACCCCCACGGAACACAACCACGAACGGCATCATCAGCATCATCATCGATTGGACGATCATCATCAGCATCAGCTGCATCCCAATGTCTCGTCTCCGTCCACCGATATCGCGGACGGCAAGCGACACCGGCAACCCGACGACGATGACAAGAGTTGCATCAGGAATTGCAGGGGCGATATTCACGATACGAACGATAAGGATAAGCCCGGCGACTTGAACACGCCGGTTACCACCAGCAGCGACCTACCGTCTTTCTTCGGGCCCTCCGCGCTTGTCGAACCGCCACCAATCTCAGGTA
>Ga0157363_1005403_pt1 | contig 11898 bp, 12 predicted proteins | sample AttsexASBM1_FD_111477 | JGI IMG/M metagenome (GOLD analysis project Ga0157363, IMG submission 111477) | Fungus gardens microbial communities from leaf cutter ant in Ribeirão Preto, State of São Paulo, Brazil - Atta sexdens ASBM1 | ecosystem: Host-associated > Fungi > Mycelium > Unclassified ...
CTGTTCCAATGATTACATTGTCAATGAAACTTGCCACTTTTCCAGTGTTGATAAGATCCCATAGAATTTCATTTATCATGGTTTGAAAAGTTGCTAGTGAGTTCGTCAGTTCAAAGAACATCACCATTGGCTCAAATGATCCTTCTGGGGTTGTAAATGCCACCTTCTACTCATCTTCTTCTTTTATTCATATATTATTGTAACCTCACTGCAAGTCTATCTTTGTAAATATCTTTTTCATACCAATATTTTCTACTATGTCTGTAATTAAGGATAGAGGGTAACTATTCTTTACTGTCCATTTGTTTAAATACTTATAGTCCTGTACCATCCTCTTCTTACTATTCTTCTTTCCTACAAAAAACACTAGTGCTATTGGAGATGACTTAGAGAGTCTGATATATCTCTTCCCCAGTTGTTCTGAAAGAAACTCTCATATCTCTTCTCTCTCTTCCCTTGACAATGGGCACACCTTTTCCTTCCTCAGTACAAACCCCTTCTTTATATCTATTGCATGATCCCAAAGCTTTCTTGTGGGCGTTTGCTTACTGGCCTTCTTGCCAAAGATATAAATCCACTTATGAAAGTGTTCTGGTACCAGTTTTTTTGCTTCTGCTCCTGATTTTGCTATTTTCTCTTCCTCATCCTAGAGTTTCCATTCTTCTGCTACTTTTTGTACTTCCATCCTTTTCTTCTTTTTTGGTTTTTTCCTGTCCCTTTCTTCCCTCACTTCTTATTTCTTTTCTTCTTCTTCTTTCTTCTCTTTATCTTTCTGTTTCTGCTACCCTGACTTTCCTTGTTTTGGCCTTTACTACTTTCCACATTCTTCTGGACATCTCATCATTTTAACTTCCTCTGTTCTCCAGTCAATCTCAGGATTATGGTGAGCAAGCTATGGCATTTCCAAACTTAGTGTTCCTAATAGTAGATATTCACTTCCACTGTATATTCTATTGGTCTCTCCTTATTAAATATTCCATCCACATTTCTCACATATATGAGGTGTTCTACTTTCTTCAGCTTGAACTCCTACTTTCTAGCAAATTCTGAACTCATGACCAGTCCTATTGCCCCACTGTCTAGCAATGCTTCTACTATTATCCCTTTCTGTGTGTTAATTTTTTCCAATTCTATTTTCACCATGACTTCTCTTAGCATGTCTCTATTGTTCAAACTGCAACATGATGTATTATCCACTACTCTACTGAGTATTGTAAATCTGTTACTGTTAAGATCTAATCGAGGATTATTAGATCTCCCTCCCCATTTAAATTGTTCTGTCTGTAATTCCTATTGTTCTCATACTCTATTTTTCTTTCTTAGCCTATACTTTGTCTTCTACAATTTCATGCTAGATAGCCAAATCCTCCATAGCTACAACAGTTCCTTCCCCTGTTCACTTCCATAGTATAGGAGTTATGTTGTACCAATCCTACCCTCTGATGTTACAAACTCAAGTCCTTAGAGTGGAACAAGTGGATGAACCTTGTATTAGATTAATATAAGAAAACTCGATAGAGTTTCTAATACAACTTTCTACCTTATATACAAACTAACGATGGTCTGTGCTATACTTCTTCAACCCTACCCTAAACAACCATGTATCTGCCTTAAGATTGACATGTATTAACCATGCCATATGATGTCATCTTCTTCTAGAACCTTCTATATTGTTCCATAATGTCATGTGATCTGTGATGGTGTCACATTTTGTCTTCTTCATCTTATGATCAACAATAAAACATAAGAGAAAATAAAATAAAAACCAAGTCCCTTGTCTTCAATTCTGACATCTGAGTGAAGTGTATTATTACTGCATTTGTCCTTTCCACTTCCTCTATTAGAGCAGGCCTTGTCAGTGTCTGCTATTGAGGAGCTTCTTGCCTCTTTGGCCAAACTTGAGGCTGTGGCATTTGTTGCCTAGGTGTCTCTACATTGTTTAACCTTGAAGCTTGTAGCTCTTATTATTCTCTTAGTCTTTTTTCTTCTTGCTTACTCTCTCTCTAGTTTCTATCTAGGGCAATAACTTAATTGTACCACTGCTCAATTAAGCTGGGCTGCTGTTCTGACTCCATGAGCTCCCAGTGTATTATAGTATTTATTCTCCTTTTGAACTCCTCTACTAACAGTCTTTCTTCATATCTACTATTCCTTACTGTTCTCCTAAATTCCTAAACAAATTCCTCTATCATTTTACTCCACTGCTCCAGTCTTTTTAACTCTGCTATCTTCACTAACTCTTCATCTTTTCCACCAAATTCCTTCCTTATATCTACTAGAAACTCCACTGCTGTCTCATATTCTAATAAGCCTTCTTCTAAGTCCTCCAGTATATTCTCCTTCCAAATGTCTGCTGATCTCCCCTGTACATATTACAAAACCCATTGAATCTGTTTCTCCACTGCTGCTCCCTTTATCTTCATTCTAATATACAATCTATATGCTATCACAAAATCTGAGACTTTTGATAAGGTCCCATCAAATACTTGTAGCCTAACTACTTCAGTACTTGCCACTTCTTTGATTCCTCTCTGTTTGAGGGCCTGGAGCTGTGTCTGTAGTGCTGCAAGCTGCTTTTATTGTTGTTGGATAATTTGCTTGTAATTGATAAAGCTACATTGACTCATGTTATAAAGGGGAGAGGGTGAGATTAGTCATAGTGATGATAATGGTGGTGGTAGTGTAGGAGATAATGATGTGTATAAAGATAATGGAGAGAAAGTTGTGCTAGTCTTGCTCTCTGATTCATACTTGAAACTTGATACAATCTCTGTAAGTGCTAGTGGGCTCTCTTTTTGTTCTATCTCACACTGTCTACTGACTACTTATTCTATTAACTACTGCCTTAAGAAAAGAGTAAATGATTTTGGTCTAAGAAGATTGTTCTACTCTAAGCAAGATCTTAAGGATGCCTGCTATTCTTCTGTATAGACAGATCACAAAGGGGTTTATAGCATAGAACTGATACTAAAAATTTATATAGAACACATCTACACAAGGTTATTAAGCACCAGTAGACTTTGATACAAACTAAGCAATTGTCATATGCCAAGTCCACTTGTCCAGAAATTACATCTCTACAGTAATATTGCCTCCCAACCATACAAGTCCATCTTCTATGGTAGCCACCTTTCTCGCAACACACCTCATAGCAGTGATGAAACCATCTAGGTATTCCATCTTCCATGACAGAGATACTCCTATTTGACTTGGTCTTCCATGGTAGAGTCACCTCTGTCAGTATCTCAATACTAAAACCTCCACTCAGAGTAATAGGGGCTATACTACTAAAACCCCAAACATCTCCTATAGTAGAAACTCGTATATAAGACTAGTAGTTATACTGTAATTTGCTAGTCTGATAATCAACAAAAGATAACTTCTTATTGAACTCAATCCTCAGTGTTCAACGATGACACACCAATCAGTACTCACTTCCATCTCAGACTTCTTCCTATATCTGAAGTTGTGACTACATAACAGACAGATGGTGCAGTATATAAGCTGAAGCCAAGGTTGTTCAACAAGTCCACACATCTCCAAGTCCATTTGACAGACTTTCACCCCTGGTGTGAACCACACCTGACAGTATTATCAGACTTCCAAGTCTGCTATTGCTTCTAAACAGTTCCATCTGCTAAAATTCTCTGTTGCAGTTCCATCTGCAAAACAACTTTATATTCCACACTTCAAAGTCCAAAATGGCTTCCTCTTACTGTAATTCCTCAACTTCAACTCTGGTCCCACCACTTGGGACACTCTTCAATACTATCTTGCATTTTAGTGACCATCTGGCTTGTCCACCAAATCCTCCACGATGCTCCAGATGAATTCACCAAAGAGGCCGCTCATCTCCTAGGTCTCTATCTAGCACTATTCAATCTGGCTGGACAGCTTCATCTGTTCCTAGACCAAGTATTGTCTCTGTAGACAATGATCCTAACTAGGAGGATGCTCCCACTACTGATCCTATTACTAATTTAACAGCTAATAGACCTACTTCTTCCACTTACTCACGGTCCAAACCCCATTGGAGTGATAATACTAATGAACAGTTGGCCAAAGTACTTGGCCAACTTGCTAATACTCTTAATTCTAATCAGACCCCCAGTTCTAATGCTAATTCATGGGGAACTAAAGCCTACATCCCCAACACCTTCAGCAGTACTGAGTCTGACAAGCTCAATAATTTCTTGTCCTAGTGTCGTTTGTATTTCCATGTTAATCCAGTGCAATTCGACAAGGACATTGTAAAAATCAACTTCGCAATGACTTATCTCACTGGTGCAGCCCAGGACTGGTTTGAGGTAGGCCTCAACCAGGAAGACTAAGGCATCCTGCAAGACTGGCTCTCCAACTGGAATCTGTTTGTTAACAACTATATCGACATTTTGGTCTCTCAGACCTTATCAGTGAAGTAGCCAACATGCTGGATAATCTCCACATGAAGCCTAGCAATAAGATTTCCACTTACAATATGGACTTCATATGCTATGTCTCCCAGCTAAATTAGGGAAATAGTGTGCTTTGCCATCGCTATTACCAGATGCTCCCCAATCAGATCCAGGATCCTATCTCTACCCAGGAACAAGAAAAACCCACCTTATTCCAAGACATGTATGCTTTGGCAATAACTATTGATTACTGCTACTAGAAACATGACCACAAACACCACCATATAAGGCAGGCAAAGAAAGAGGTCCTTAAGTCTCACTCTCAGAAGCAAGGAAAAGCTTTCACCTTTAGTCCTGCTGCAGTCTTCCAGAATAAAGCAAACCTATCTCTGGCAGCCTCATCTGCTAAGACCTCCTTCTTGAAATTATCTCCGTCCCCTGCTCCTAAAAAACAACCCAATTCTTCATGGGTGGACCTCTCTTCCAAGCTGGCCAGCAACAGCAAGTTGACTAGTGACGAGTACAAGAAGCGTCTCAAAAACAACCTGTGTCTCTATTGTAGTATAGGAGACCACAAGCTGGACTTCTGTCCCAAGGGCTGCAGTGCTTCAGCAACTGCTGATCCTCCAGCAGCTGCTTCCAAAAAACCCTCAGAAAAATAGAGAGTGACTCCCAGGACTCTGCACAGACTGAGGGCCATGTTGAACTTTCCTGTGCAACAACAAGTTCCATCCAACTCAATACATCTGCTCTTTCTGATCCTTAGTCAGGATCACCTTAATAAAATCCCATTCCAAGCTCTCGTTGACTCTGGGTCTACTCATTGCTTTATAGACTCTAAATTTGTGGATACTCACCACTTGAAAACATTCACAACTCCTCTGGTTGCTCTCTACTTGTTTGATAGTTCATTAAACAGCACCATCTCTAAAATTGCCAACTTGCCCATAATTTTTTCCACTGATGATTGTATGAATCTGGACTTCTATGTCACTCCACTTGATTCTTTCTGCTCTTTGGTCCTTGGATACAACTGGCTCGCCTGACACAATCCACTAATCAACTGGGTAAATGGGTCAATAAACTTCTATCCATCTTTGTGGGAAAATCTTACTCCTTCTCACATCGTAGCCAACATACCATTGGCATCTCCATTATTTCTTGATATACCTCTGCAATCATCAGATTCCACAGTCTTCATATCTGCATCTGAGACCTTCATGTCTAACTCTGAGCAACCTAAAATTGCTATCATTAGTGCTGTGGCATTCTTGTGCATATCAAAACTCTTGGGCTCCAGCAATTTTGAACTCTGTCTTTGTTCTTTGGACATTCAGACTAATTCCACAAAACTTGCAGAAGCTCCTGACCTTTCCAATATCCCTTCTAAGTATCACAAATTCACCAATGTTTTCAGCAAAACTAAAGCTGAAATTCTTGCTTCTCATCATCCTTATGACCTCAAAATCAATCTGGAAGAAGGTGCTCAACCTCCAGTTGGCCCCATATACTCTCTTTTGGCATTTGGACAAGAGGCTCTCAGGGAATTCATTGAGAAAAACTTCAATATGAGTTTTATCCAACCAACCTCATCTCTACATGGTACACTAGTCTTATTCATTAAGAAGAAAGATGGTTCACTACACCTCTGTGTCAACTTCTGCAGTCTTAACCACATTTCTAAGAAAGATTGTTATCCACTCCCACTTATCTCCAATCTACTGAACTCACCTTGCAAAGCTTAGGTTTATTCAAAGATAGATCTTTACCATGCTTACCATTTGGTTTGCATTGCCAACAGTGATGAATAGAAGACTGCTTTTAGGACACATTATAGATTGTTTGAATGGTCTGTAATGCCTTTCAGTCTTACCAATGCTCCCACAGCCTTTTAGCAATTCATGAACAACATTTTCTCTGATCTTTTGGATATCTGTATCATGATCTATCTAGATGATATACTCATCTATTTGAATAACATATCCAGACATCATCAGCATATTAAAGAAGTACTCAAGTGTCTCCACAAGGCTGGCCTTTATGCCAAAGTAGAGAAATGTGAATTTCACTCCAAGTCAGTAGAGTATCTGGGATACATTCTCTCCCCTTCTGGCCTTACCATATCTGACAACAAAGTAAAGATTATTCAAGACTGGCCAGAGCCTAAGAAAGCCAAGAATATTCAACCCTTCTTAGGTTTTGCTAATTTTTATCACCAGTTCATCTTCAATTATTCAAACATTGTCATTCCATTGACACATCTCACCTGGAAGGACATTCCTTGGAAGTTCAACTCCTCCTGTTGAGATGCTTTCAATTCTCCTAAGAAGGCATTCACCTCCACTTCCATCCTCACTCATTGGATTCCCAATGCTCAACTTATCATGGAAACTGATGCTTTGGACTATGCTCTTGCTGCAATCCTTTCTATTTGTAATGAAGAAAATAAAGTTCATCCAGTGGCTTTTCACTCCCATACTTTCACCATAGCGGAGTTAAATTACGACACACATGACAAAGAATTGCTTACCATCTTTAAAGCTTTCAAGATTTGGCGACACTATTTGGAAGGTCTGGCCTGTCCCATTAACATTGTTACGGATCATAAAAACCTTAAGTATCTCTCTACTACCAAGGTATTAACCCAAAGGCAAGCATAGTGGTCCAAGTACCTTTCTCAGTTCAACCTTGTTATCAAGTTCTGTCCTAGTAGTCTTGGTACCAAACCAGATACTCTCACTAGATAATGGGATGTCTATCCTAAAGGGGAGAATACTGGCTATGCTACAGTCAACCCTCACAACTTCAAACCCATCTTCACTCAAAAACAACTTATGGCCTCCATATGAGCTACTGTCCTCCTTTTCTCTTCTCTCTGTACAGCTACAGTTGTGAATCCGGACACCCTACATCAAGACATCCTTTTAGCTCTCCCTAGTGACCCAATTGCATCAAAACACATCTCTGCAGATGGCTAGTGGTCTACAGACCCGAGCGGTCTTCTCCTCCTTGACAACAGAATTTATGTACTATCTACTGGTAATCTCTGTACATGCATTCTCCAGTATAATCATGATCACATCCTTGCTAAACATTATGGTCAAAACAAAACACTAGAATTAGTTCACCACAGATATTCCTAGCCCAGCCTTCATACTGATATACAACAATTTTGCAAGTTCTGTGTCACTTGTATGCGATCCAAGCCACAATGTCATAAGCCCTACAGATCTCTCAAACAACTTCCTATCCCTGAACAACCATGGAATTCTATTTCTATGAACTTCATTGAGAAACTTCTGTTATCCTCTGGATTTGACACTATCTTGGTCATAGTTGACTGGCTCACTAAGCAGGCGATCTTTATCCCTGCCCATGACACCATCACATCCACAGACTTAGCACATCTGTTTGTTCTTCATGTATTCTCCAAACACAGTGTTCCTTCCCATGTTACCTCCAATAGAAGCTCAGAGTTTGTGTCAAACTTTTTCTATTTTTTAGGCACTGCTCTCAATATGTGGCTTTACTTCACTTCAGGCTACCACCCTGAAGATGATGGACAAACCAAATGTACAAATCAGACTCTTGAGCAATATCTCTGTATATATTGTAACTACCAGCAAGACAACTGGTCCAAACTCCTACCTCTCGTGGAGTTTGCCTACAATAATGCTCCGAGTGCTACTACTGGTGTTTCTCCATTCTTCGCTAATAAGGGATATCATCCAAACATCTCTGTTCACTCTGAACGTGATATTGCTTCCTCCTGAGCCTATAACTTTGCTGTAGACCTCGATGAGTTATAGAGTATCCTCAAAGCTAAAATCTCCACAGCCCAACAGTATTATCAGAAATCCACTGATGCACAATGTTCCCCCACTTCTGATTTCAAAGTAGGTGACAAAGTTTTTGTCAAGGCTCAGTTCTTCCAAACCACTCGACCTTCAAAGAAACTCTCTGAAAAATACCTTGGACCCTATGAAATCATTGCCTAGCCTGGTACTTTATTGTTCACCCTCTGTCTTCCAGAGTCCATATACTTTGCTCACCCAGTTTTCCATGTGTCCATGCTCAAACCTGCTATGTCCAACTCTTTCTCTGAGAGAATACAACTGGCCTCTGCTCCAGTTATAATCAATGGGGAATCCAAATATGAAATTTCTCAGATAGTAGACTCTAAAATTGATTATTGATGGGCATGCAAACTTCTATACAAGGTGATCTGGCTAGGTTATGAAGACACTGGAGATGAATCAGAGTGGATCCCCACATTGGAACTTACCTATGCCTCTAACTTGGTATCCAATTTCCACATTGCATATCCTAACAAGCCCAGTCCACTCTCTTTGTTCTGATTATGCTATTGCACTTGTCCCCTTCTCCATGCATTTTCCAACAGTGATTTTCTTCATTAATTTCTTAGTATATTCTGTCCACTTATTCTCATTAACTCCCAGCTTCTGCACACTTTTCAGGGTTTCTTTTCAAAACCTTCAGACTTATTTTCATTTTTTTCTTACTCACATATTTAGATCACAAAAAACAAAAGAATAATTGAAGAAAACTAAAACAAAACAACTATTCTAACAGGAGGCAGACAACAGAGTCCCCTCCTCCTGACTTTCTCTAGGGCCATCCTTGGACCTTCCCTCATCATCTCTGTTCTTCTCCTTCTCATTTTCTTCTTCCAAGCCCCATCTCTGCTCCATCATAGCCCCAATCTTTGCTAATTGGGCCATGTTCCTCTCCTGGCCCTTTACCAAGTTCTGAAGAGACTTTCTAACTCTTTGGTGTCAAGATCAAAGAAAGTGGACTTGACTTATTTTATTTTCCATTTTTATTTTTATTTTCAATTTATTTTTCTATTTTCTATTTTTAAAACAACTAGGGTTAGGGTTGATTGGTCACACTGTCACATCAGTCACAACCTGATAGCATAGTCACAAGACAGATCACAAGACTTGGGAGAATTTAGTAGAAGATTCAAGAACAGATGACATCATACAACATGAACACCATATGTTGGCCTCATGTTCTACACATGGTGGTTTAGGGTAGGATACACAGTAGTTAGCACAAACCACCTGTAAAACTATATAAGTAGACTAGTTTGTAGAAGAGTTTTCTATCGAGTTCTCTTGTATTACTCAATACAAGAGTTGTTCTTTCGTCTAACCCTAAAGACTTAAGTTCATAACACTTGGTACTCCTCCACAAGTTCTTGGAGTGCCTTTTCAATGGCACTTAAAACTCTGCCATAAATGGGAATCATGGCTGGGATATTGATGTTAGTGTGGAGTACACACTGCTACTTGATAGCGGTACACCTAGCACATGTTAGAGACTGGCTAAGGAAAGACTATTAGTAAAAAAAAACATGAAGAAAAAATTCTTTACTCACCTTGAATTATGTACTAGGCAGTCCTGCCCGGCATATACACATCTTTCACAAAGATTAGCATCTCCCAGCTTGAGCCCAGTGTCTCCTCGGTACCTTGCTAGTTGTTTTCCTTTAGCCTTTTTGGAAGGCCAGTGATCCGCATCATTCCTCAGAGATGTCTCCTTGTACTTAGATCCTACAATCTGGGACCCTTCAGCACCCTCCAGAAGAGTAGCTTCTTCCTCTAGTACCTTGTTCCAGAGTTGTTGAAAATACTCTAATATTCTCTTCTTCTTCTTCTCCTCCACAACTCTCCTTCTCCTAGCTTCCTCTCTTGTTTTTGCCTCTGCTTTCCTCCTTGCCTTCTGAGCCACACACTTAGCCCGATGTAACTTCGCCACTTCTTCCAGTTGGATCAGGAGCTGCTGCTTCTTTTTGTATCTCTGCTACTTTTCTTGCTACTGCTTTTCAAGCACTTTAGCGTCATTTTGGAAAATATCAGAGGGAGCAGGGGAAGATATAATGATACAGAAGTAAGAGCGAAAAAGTTTTCTTTTCCATTTATGTATTGTTGATTTAAGTACTATCATAGGATTTTTGGATAAATTTAATAAGACTTTGAAGGCTCAGTCCTAAGGGGGGAATACTGTCATATGCAAGTCCACCCATCTGGAAATTATATTTCCGTGGTGATATTACCTTCCAATTATATAAGCCTACCTTCCATAGTAGCCACCTTTCCCACAACACATCTTACAGCAGAGCTACAACTATCCGGACATTCTATCTTCTATGGCGGAGATACTCCTATTTGACTTGGTCTTCCATGACAGAGTTACTCCTGTCAGTGTCTCAACACTGAAACCTCTGCTCAGGATAATAGGGGGCTATATCACTAAAACTCCAAGCATCTTCTATAGTAGGAACTCATATATAAGACTAGTAGTTACATTGTAATTTGCTAGTCTAATAATCAATGAAAGATAACTTCTTATTGAACTCAATCTCTGGTGTTCAACAGCGACACATCAAATTAGTACTCACTTCTATCTCGGACTTCTTCCTTTTCTCTGAAATTGCAACCACGCAGTAGACAGATAGCACAGCATATAAGCTGAGGTCAAGGTTATTCCACAAGTTTGCACAACTCTGAGCCCATCTTGCAGACTTTCACCCCTAGTGTGAACCATGCCTGATAAAAGCTACAGAAGCAATTAAGTCTATTTTCTAGATGTGGTCAAATACTACTTCTGTTGTGGAAACCACTAATTACAAACACTAATAGTAGTATGACAAGTAAATCTCTTAGTAAAATATCTATGTGAGAATCACAAGAGAACTCAACAAGAAGTCCCTGATGTATTGCTACTCTATTTATACTATAGATACATGGTCTGTGCTAACAATAAATAACCCTATCCTAATGTTCATGTGTCATCCATGCTTCCACCATACATCAATCTCATGTCTTTTATAAGAACACTGTCAGATATGCAAAGCCTAAACACTAGTTTTTTCATTTAATATTTCTTTTTTATTTTCTTTTAAGTTATTTTTCTTTTCTAAAATTAGAATTAGAATTAGAAGTGATGTCATGATCACACTGTCACACATCAGTTACATCAGATGACACAGTCACAGTCACAAGTCATGAAATCACAGAGAAGAACATAGAAGATTCTGAAAGAATAATATTATACAACATGTGCAACACATATTGATCTTAAGGCAAACACATGGTCATTTAGGGTAGGCTAGAGAAATTGTAGCATGGACCATGATAGTTTAGTATATAAGGTAGACAATCTTGTACAGAGTTCTCTATTGAGTTCTCTTGTATAAACCCTATACAAGGTTCTTTTTCTTGACCCACTCTAAGGTCTTGAGATCATAACAGACACCATGCCATATACATATACCCTAATATTATCCTTCTAGCCAACTCTTGCTGAGTCTAGACCTATGATTTCACATTATGTGATATGTCATGTAACCACAGTCACATGCCTCTTCATCATCAAGGAAAATAAAAGGAAAAAGAAAATCAAAAGAAAAGAAATATTTAATCAAGAAAAATCAAGAAAAATAGGTAAAAATAAAATAAAAATATTAGTGTTCAAG
>Ga0157363_1005404_pt1 | contig 11898 bp, 2 predicted proteins | sample AttsexASBM1_FD_111477 | JGI IMG/M metagenome (GOLD analysis project Ga0157363, IMG submission 111477) | Fungus gardens microbial communities from leaf cutter ant in Ribeirão Preto, State of São Paulo, Brazil - Atta sexdens ASBM1 | ecosystem: Host-associated > Fungi > Mycelium > Unclassified ...
GTGTGTGTGTTTGTGTGTGTGTGTGTGTGTGTGTGTGTGTGTGTGTGTGTGTGTGTGTGTGTGTGTGTGTGTGTGTGTGTGTGTGTGTGTGTGTGTGTGTGTGTGTGTATTAATTACGGTTGCGTAGACTTGGAGGACTTTGTGTTTACATCGGCAGATACCGGCATGAAGTTCGCCGAGAATTCGAAATTAGCGCGTCGCACTCTTCCCCTTCCTCTCCCCCTCGCCCTTCGTTCTTCTCTCCCTCTCTCCCTCCTTCCTTCCTTCCCTCTCTCTACACAACTCTAGTTAGAACCATGATATAAGAAGGTAAACCAATTTCAAGGATGTATAGTCATTCGCGAAGTAATGACATTTGTGACCAATTAGAATTGGCATTTTATAAGTTAATATAAGGCCGCTATTAGAAATTTGCCATTAATAAAAAATTTGCCCCATTATATTTATAGCTGTCATTATGCACAATGTTAGACCTGGTCTTTTTATATCATAATTGGAGAACTACACACATGTATCCATATATTATTCTTTTAATTATTTATTTATTTCTTATTTAAAAAATATATTTCTGTCACGTATTTGATTATTTATAATAATGCTATAATTTAATGTATCATACTTTAACACTTGAAGATACATAAGCCTCTAATTCTTAGGTCCAGTGTTTCATTACCTGATTAAATTTAATTGTAGTTCAGATTAACGTTGTTACTTGATGATATAAAAATTATATTCTTTTAGTTACGATTAATCATTAAACTAATAGTTTTCTAGTGGGTAATTTTGAAAGTTACTACAAAATCATCAATTTAGTGATTATCGATAGCTAGAAAAATATAATTTTTATATTATCACAGGTTAAGCCTAACCATAATTCATCAGAAAATGAAAAACCTATAGTTTTAACGATGTTCTTACATTGTGCATTTTTTTTTATCGTTTATAAAATCTGCATGTCGTAACAATAGTGACACTGATACTATCATTAAGAGTTATCGAAGGGAGGTCATAGCAGAGTGCATAATAAATGACAATTATGTTCATAGAAAGAACAATTTTTTATTGAAATATAATATTTAAAAACAAATTTTTTCTCTTTTTTTCTTCTTTGCACAAGTATCTGTCGTGTCTACGCGTGTATACGCGTAATATGTGCTCGTTGTGATCATGGCGACTTGTTGCCAGTAAAGCAGGATCGGCATCACGCCAATTTAACCAACAAACAGCGTGTATTATTACGTAATCGGCATTAATGATTCAATAACTCAAAAGTCTTTCTTTTCTTTTCCCCTCTTCTCTCTCTCTCTCCTTCCCTTTCTCTCTCTTTCTTTGCTCCTTTTCTACTGTTGTCGTGTTTATGATCTTCGTTAATCTATGTCATGAAAATTCGCTGCTTTTATCTATAATAGAATTGGAGTTGAAATTTAATTAAGAGAGAAAAAAACCAATATCAAGCTTAGTGAATTTTTTAATTTTATTTTTAATTTTAGTCAAATTCATATAAAAATTCAATCCTATAATGCCTAATCTGTTATGTGGAAGGAATTTGAAAGTGAAAAGACTCCGCGTAAATATAGAAAACGTGACTTCAGTCAAATTGACTGAAGTATAAAACTGTGATTTTGTAAATTATGCAATACTAATTAAAAGCTTTCTTAGGCAAAACTATAAAAAATGGATAGATTTTGCAATAGCACTATTGGAAGGTTGCTACTTTGACTCTAATTGAACTAATAGAAAGCACCTTTATCTGCTAACCTATTCATTTTTTGATAACTGTATCTTAATTAATACTTTTATGCACAGAACAATGAGATGAATCAATTGATGCAAAGCTTACAAGTAACGTAAGCTACGGTCCACTTGTTACTATAAATGTTTCGAAGTATTTTTTGATTAATCAGTTAGTAAAATTCTTTCTTCCGATTGGTCAATCAAATTTGGAACATTTGTAATGTCCAATGGATCGCACCTACAATTGCTTTAAAAATATGTATTTTACATATTGTATATTGTATATATTTTACGTCTAATATGATTTATACAATCTTTCCGCTTGTGCTAAAAAAAACTCTGGTTGCAGATGGAAGGTTAAATATATTCGTTTTCCTGTGGAATCACTCCGTCTGTCTGTTCAATTCGATCGGTCTGGACACGTTTTCTCAAGTTCAATAATACGTCACAACCACGTGTATTCGCCAACACGACGACAAAATTACTAATTTTTAAAAGGGAGAAGAAATTTTATTTGTAATATTTAACCTTCCATCTGCAATCTAGATCTTTTTTGATACAAGCGACATTTCGCTCTCGAATCTCTCCTCATTTTTTTTGCTCAAATTTAAATTTAAAGATTTTAACATTCCATTAAAACGTTATTTGGTAATATAATTTCGATGATGAAAAGTAACCTCTTGATCGATGAGCAAACGCGCATGGCTTTATTATAGAAACGAACACCAGAGGTAGGGACGAATGTGACCCCGAACTGCGTCGAATTCGCAAAACGCGCCTCACATCGCGGCGCCCAAAGAGACGGCGTCACCGTTACGTAACCCTACGTTAGACAATGAAACTGACATGAGGGCAGTTGGAGTAACACCACGTTGTTATTGCCAGTTTGCCGAACTTTGTTTATCATTTCGGAGCACGACGCGCACTTCCTCGTGTAAACACGCGATGGTGCCAACGCAACGGTGTACACGTACAGTGGGTATCCAACAAAGACATAGAGCATGGACTGCGCCATTTGTATCTAAGGGTGGTATTCATAGATCGTTCTTATTTTAAAATCGTCTTAAGTAATCGTCTTAAGATATCAATACAGCCCTCTAATTATTATGACATCTTGAGACTGTATTTAAGACACTCTTAAATATAAGAATGAATTGTGTATCAAATATAGTCAACAAATATGAGAGAGGGGAGAGAGGCGTATAGATAACCAATCTTCTTTACTTTCTGACATATTGTAATTGGTTGAATAAAAAGAGATAGAAGTTGGCCTTCTATCTCTCTTTTTATCGACCAATTTTATATATGCATGGATCATTTATTCTGTGTCTTTAATATCCAGTTATCAATGGGAGATGTACGATTTTGCGATATATTGTTGGCACCGATTCTTTTTGTATTGCAGTACGATTAGATTTTTTATCATATAACCGCACTTATAATGAAATATTTATTCACTAAATATATTTATAGAATGTAAAAAAATATTTATACAAAAGAAATTTTAATAAAAAAGCCTTATTTATAGAATATAAATCAATTAACATCAATTAACAATGTTATACGGCATTTTGTCCTAATATAAATAAAAGCATTTTATGTGTTTCTGATCTTACAATCAGAATTAAATTTCTCGTCTGGTATGAATATTTTTTGAAATATGTAACATAATTTTTCATTCTCACTATTTTTAAGATATTATATTTTAATTATTATACTTAGGCAATTTTGAGAAATATACAGTTTATTTCATTCTTTATTAATACATTGCTAATTAATGTTTTTTTAAATAGATTTTTTTAAAGATACCTCCCTTTATAAATACTTTTTGCACTCATTACATACAATGATAAAATGAAAATTATTTTTATCTCAAATGTATGATTTAAATGTATGAGGCACACTTGTTTCTAATTATTAACGTTCAAACGAGTTGTTGTAGTAAAGGCGGAAAAGTGATTACAGAAAAGTGTATGCGTTTAAGAGCAGCATGCAGTTTAACCTCAGACTTTTATATACAAGTCTGTGAGTTCAACTAATATTTGGCGATAAACATCTTTCGTTTCCTATGCCAAATAAATTTTAATCATATTCCTAATTAGTCTATATATTAATATGATATTTTACATATTTTTTATGTTATATACAGTGAGTACAAAAAGTATTCGTACGAAGAAAATATTTTTTTAAAAAACTTTATTTTTAAAAAGTAAATATTATCCAGCGAGAAATGAGTTATCGAATCGATATCGATACAATGATTTCAACATTAATTTGACGTCGATTCGACGATTTAATTAACGATTATTTCTAATTAACAATTAACAATTGTTCATAGATAATAAAATAGACTGTATGTTTCTTAAAATTATATATACCAAAAAGATGTGTATTAATTACAATATATACTAGAAAATACATCATTTGAAAAATAAGAAAAAATTAAAAATTCTATTGTTTGGATGCTCAAAAAGTATTCGTACAGTCAAGAAATTTAGCTTCTAAAATCAGAAATACATACGAAGCTCGTTTATTTGTGTTAGAACAAAATGTATTTATTGTATAAAATTGCTAATTAATGTTTACTTTTTATAAATAAAATTTTTTGTATAAAAAAATTTCCTTGTACGAATACTTTTTGCAGTGTACATTATTCTGTGTAGATATACATTTTTTAATATTACAAGACATAAGAATTTGATAAATAATTTTTATATAATTGAGTACATACTGTTTATGCTTTTTTAAAGCATTTTTCGAGAATTTTATTACACATTTTGATTATTTTAACATAAAATTTAAAATGATGTAATTCAAAATATCGTGTTTATTACACAAAAATGACACCCTTCAAAATTGCGTTTACGATATAAAATTACGCACAACTCAAAATTATACCCGTGATAAAAATCGTGATGCTACATATTACATTCACTACGATTCTTAAAGAAAATCACACATTTTCACGATACATAATTTTGTAAATCGCGCATCTCTATAATCTCTCAAGAGAGACTTACGCGTATTATTTAAGAACAGAAACGAAAATAATACATTATCAGCGCCGTTAAAGCGCCGTCGAAATATATCGTGCATTGCTGCCGCAATGTACGAGATTAGCATTTGCGTCAAGTTGTATCGTTTATCTCAACAAAAATATCAGCCGATTAATTTGTCCCATAGAAAAAAAAAAGGTGTAGAAAGAGAAAGAGAGGGAGGGGGAGGGGGAGGGAGGAAGAGGACGACAGAGAGGATATAAAAATGCGCATCATCGCATAGCTTTAATCTCCGGTCTCGCTGATGTCTTCGGCGTCCGTTTCAAGGTCGAGAGAGAGAAGAGAAATGACGCGGACTCTCTCGTTCCGTCTCACGACTATTTACGACTGACTGGCTGAAGATCACAAAAAATACTCACGCCGATCGCGCGTTCGCGAGTAAGATTACATAATCGCATGCTCGTCGAGAACGATCGACGCCAGGACGACTGGCGATAATTGACAAGTTCTTTTTAGAGGAAATTCGGAGCGTTGGGGAGGATTCTCTCGAAAGAGAAATCCTCGTTTGATAAATTTTACATTCTTTCTCTTTGCTAATTAATCTTTATCGCAACCTTCCTCGAGTCGCGATCGATTGAAACACTGTTGACATTCTCGTCTACATCGTGCAATCTTCTTGTGATAATGTATACTGAAAAAAATGTTTTGGTACATATAATCATTTCTTTATTGATATATGACTAACAAAAAAACTTTCTTATTTTTTCATTAAAAAATTGTGTTGTTTTAATCAAAATTTGGTTAAAATAATCGCTGGTTATACGTACCAAACATTTCAGTACATTTCTCTCATAACAATTATTTAGAAATAAAGATCGATTTCTTAACAAGAAGCTCTTGTAAAATCACTATATTTTCGTCCAATTTTAACGCGTTAATTAATGGCACACATCAGTTATAATAATGCCACTCATGTAAGAGTTACAAAATAAATATATGAATCAATTAATAGATTAATTAAATAAGTAAATAATCCTACATTTCTTACGTGATTTTTAAAAATGATAATTGCTCGTGTTACATCTTAACATTATTTCCAATTTTCAAATATCTCATTATTATTTTCTTTGATATTTTACAATTAAATAAAAATCGATAACGTATTTATATATTTTAAAAATAAAGATAAATGTAAAAATTTTCTTTAAATTCTTGTGAAATCATTCAATGTGCGGCATTCAATTGATAAAATGCTTAAATCAAGTAAATAAGATCGTTAATTTTAGATGACTAATAATACAATTGAAGGACCGTCAACACTTCGGTATTCCAATCGGGAAGGGTGTCACGTCTACGTCACAATTGCGAAAGTATACGCATTGTACAGTAGTCCTCGAAAGAGTCACTGACCAATCTATTGACCCTACTTTTCACGAGATAACATTTCCTTTCTAAGGTTTAATGTTCATTTCTATCAATGTAGATTAACTTTAACCTCGATTTAATTTACTTTTTATCCTTTTCTAATTCTTAGAACTAGAAAAATAGTACAATTCTTAGAACTAATAAAAAGTAAATTAAATAAAAATTAACAAGAAAGGAAGTGTTCTCTTCTGATTTTGATAAGCTTTAAACATATTGTTTTCTAGACAAAAGTAAGGGATTTTTTTTTATAAAGCCCCAAACGCACTTTCAATGGGAATAACACCCATTTAAAGAAAATCGATTAGGTATTATCTTTCGAAGCGAATGTCGTTGAATTGTAAGAGATAGAAAAAAATGTTTGAAACAAAAATTGGTTTTAAGAGTGCTTAATAATTATAATTTTTAAAAAGTTATTTCAATGTTTATTTTTTATAAATAAAAATTTTTCTATCTTAAATTTTTTAATTATTATAAAGTATTTTTCTAGCCATTCAATTTTTACTTAGAACATTTTTTTTCCATATTTCTTACAGTTTCGACGATATTCACTTCGAAAAAAAAAATCTTTAGAGATATACTCCCTAAAAAGTACGATTGGGCGTATCTTATAAGAAATTACTCGCCTCTTATTTTTTTCTGAAAAACAACATATTCAGAATTTATCAACATTAGGGAACATTTTCATGGGTTTCCTTGTAAAATTAATCTATATTGGCTGAAATAGACATAAGAGCCGTTCTCGGCCGTTCGCTTCTTTTCAGTTTCGCGAAAAGAAATCCCTTTCAGATTTCTTGCGCTCGCGCATCAAAAATTCGAAAGATCTCATCATCACGACTCTCGTGCTCTCGATCGTCCCTAATAATCGGCTGAACCGGTTTCTGCATGTGGCACGAGTCACTCGAACGTGCCCGAACCAGAATCGCCTGGACTCAATCTACCTACTTGCGTCTTCCTATGCCAGCATACGCTCACGTGACTTTCTTTTTTTTGTCGCTGGACATTTCGAAAGAGTACTCGTGAATAAAAATTTTGCATTTAAGGCTGCTGTTTTTATTCACCACTACACCAGTAATAGTTTAGGTTTGTAGTTGTAAGATAAAGGCGAGAGAGGAGTGTAAGTGTGAATGAGCTAAGTATTTCTGTAAACCAAGTCCCCTTCTTGGCTTGTATATGCTGAAGTGTAAATAAATTCTATTCACTATTCTACTCATTACTGTACTATCTCGGATTGCGGTATGAAGCAAGAAAATATATATTAAAAATTCTTGTAAAATGTATTAAAATGTATTAAAATATGTCTCAATAAAATAACACTTGCAATCGATAGAATCGATGCAAGTAAGCTTCTAAAATACATCGAAAATTTTCCTTTTATTTTGTTAATCAATGATTACGTATTTGAAAATGAATTATGTATAATGAAATATAAATTACTGCAGACCAAACATATTTGGAAACATAAATTAAATGATAAAGTTTTTAAAAATTAACGTTTTTGGGATTATTTATTCAAATATCCATAATAATAATTCTTTAGATCCAATAATAGTTATTGAATCTAATTTTACAGTTGTCACAGCTGTGAACACATTTTAGGCCGAAAATTTGGAAACTTTTTTTAAAATTGATATTTTTAGAATTACTCAACTTACTGTTCATAATCAATATGATTACATTCAGTAGAGAAAGCAGCTGTTGTAAAACTCTTCAATAGGATTTTAGTTTATATATTTAGATCCATAACAAATTGTAAAAGCAAGAATCGTATTGAAGAATTTTACAACAGTTGCTTTTTCTGCTGAACGCAGCCCTAATATATTTTTTACCAATAATTCTTTGGATCCAGTAACTTATTGAATCTAATATGAAGAGTTATTGTTAAAACAAATATTTAAGTAAATAATCTCAAAGTGTAAATTTTTAAGAAGTATTTCCAAACTTTTTGGCCTGCAGTGTATATTTACAATTATGATAACCGTCGAATTAATAATTTATAAGAATAAATATGATTTAATTCCTTCTTAAAATAAAAAAATAGCTTTCGGTGCAATTTATAAATGGAATTGCAAATATTGTTTTATTGAAAAGTATTTCTGTATTTTGTCAGAATTTTAATTGTGTTTTCTCATTTCTGACATTGTAATCTGAGATAATAATGAGTAGTGACAGAAACCTTGATTCTGTTGCCCGGTTATAAAAATACTCTGTCCGATTATCCATATTGCACGGCCTTGTTTTTTTCGCACATTTTTCGCGATGAGAATATTTTTTTTACGACTGTCGCAAGAATCGCATTTTGCGATTCTTGCGACGCGTAAAAGCAAACAAGCAAGATGTTTGAAGTTTTAATTAATTCGTAATCAACGTGGTCTTTCCTCGAACTACGCAGCGATTTTGCGGAGTATCACGAAACGAATACCCGTTATTTCATAAGGCAAATTATCAGGTTTTTATCTGGCGCTTATTCATTCCCGCAGTTATTCATCATTTTTCGATACGCGTTAGTTTAAGTTAAGTAAATAATGTTTATCGTGATAAAGATGTCGCACGCGATTATGTGTCGATGTGCGCCAAGAATCGCACATAAATTCGAACGTATGAACAATAAACACGATGCGTCCGGTTAGCGACGTATCATAATCAACGTTAAAAAGTCGCGCTAATTGCTCCGACAACTACTCGTCCGGTCAGTAATCGTTCGTGATATACGCACGACAATTAAAGAGGAATCTTATTCATTTTAATGAAGAGACGTTATCGTGCTGTCCTTATGACTCACCAGTATTATGACGATTACGTACGTAAGTGCGACGATTAAGTCCGTAGACAAAATTAATTTAACTTGAAACGCAATTCATTCGTCTAATAATGAATTCGGTTATTCGCATTACACTGAATTAATATATGTTAAAAAGATTATCATATCTTCGCATATCAAATATCTAAACTCAACAGCATAATTCAATCAAGTTTGATAACGAAATAATACGTGTACACTCCAGACCAAAACTTGGGAAAACTTTTTAAAAATTGACATTTTTGAGATTATTCGAATAATCGAATATTCATAATAATATCTTTTCTTAATAATAATTCTTTAGATCTAATAATTGAATTTGAAAAATTATATTAATGTGCTGTAACAGATTGTATTTAATCTGTATTTTATCTGTATTTTTAAATGCACTTTTGCTTACTAAATTCTAATTCGTTTTCTTAATTTGGTTATTACGTTACATTTTTGTAGAAAACTAGCGTCAAAGATATAATATATGGAAAATTCATTCCATTTTAATATTGCATTATATGGAAAGTAAATGCTTCTGTACTTTGAATCATAAATCAAAAAACTATATAATTATGAACTAACAAAATACGATTATTTTTAAATTGCTATATTTTAGAAATAAAACAAAATGCATTTTACAGATAAAAGTTGATAATTTCGCATCAACGAGATTTGAAAGAAAAAAATTTGCTGCCGACGCTACAACGAAAACTCTAAAAATTATCTTATTCTTTTTATGCCACTTTCTCAAAATTGTGACATAATAGCCAAATTAGAAAAAAACGAATTTATCAACACGCAAAAATACATTTAAAATACAGTTAAATTTATTAAAACATTGTCTTATCGCAGACTAGTAATTTTTTAAATCCAATAATTTATTTAATCTGAAGAATTATTATTTAAAAAAACACATTATTATGGATATTTGAATAATTATAAAAATATCATTTAAATATCAATTAATTTTTTAAAAATATTTCAAAACTTTTGGCCTAGAATATATGTTCTATTAAATAACGTGGCAATATCATTATTGGATATTTAATCGTTTAAATACTTTATATTTATTTATATACTTTTATATTTAACTTTGCTAATTTCATGTAACAGCTTTTATGCGTTTACGTCTGGTTTAATGCAAGCAACTAAATTTATTATAAATTAATGTAATATCGTATTTTCAAAGGAAGATTCTACATATTGTTCGATATATATTTTCACAAATTGCAAGCATTTATTTCATTTTAGTTAAAATTTCGAGGTACAGAGTCGGTACAAAAACCAAAAATTTTTTAACCGTGTGATTTCACTTTCAACTAGATTTTTTTACACAAAAGATATAAAATAAAAATAAAACAAACTTTTTCCAAACCGTTTTAAATTTTCGAGCTACGTAGATGTTATTGCATTCTTGTGTATCACAAAGAAAATATTTTCGTTCTTCATAAAAAAAAAAAAAAAAAAAAAAAGGCTTCACGTGTATATACGCAAGCGAAGGCAATCTAAAAAATTTCGGGCGGAGTTGAGTATATTTTGCACACGATGGAACGAAACGCGCGTGTCCGCGACGAGTTTAAAGGAGAACGATCGCGGTATGACGGTTAGCGACGAAGTTACGTAAGCGAATGGCGAGAGAATCGACGAGGTCGAATCGACACGCCGCGTCGGTCGGCCGGCAAACATGCCGGGTCTTCTCGTTCGTACATTTCGACATATTGTTAGACACGTGATTTTTACTTAATGAGGTAATTACTCATGCCTTACGGAGGTCGGTATTTATTCTTCTGGCGTTGCTACACAGTTGCCTTCTTCAGTTTTCGACCGGAGACTTCGGCTTTTTTAAATCTCTGACCGATTACTCTAAATTTTGTAATTTTTACACGTATTATTTATTAATTTTACACGCTTTTTTACAATGCACGGTTTTATTGGTGGTGCGTATACAATCAAATGACATAAAAAATGTGATAATTAATTGAAATTTCTTCTAATTTTGAAAAGAAATACAACTTTGATAGGTTTAATCTGATGACCTTTTCTTTTGGGGAAAGCAGCAACTATTGTGCAGATTATTTTCTCTATTTTTCCTCTTTTTTCGATACTCGATCTCTGGCGAAACACGTACTAGTTTGAAGGTAGCAAATGTCAACCGTGATCGTCACACTTGCGCATGTGGCTCGATTATTCGCGCAATCTGGGAGTAACGCAACGTTTACGGAGATGAATCATATTCCTCACGTTACACACACGCGTTGTATCTTTCGGAGGGATCGATCGGATCCGATCCGCGCGAAATGCAAACAGTCACGCGATATCGATAAGGATCGTTCGATCGAAAGCGAAAAGCCAGATCGTTCGTTTTTAAAGAGCTATCACATTTTGCCATCAAACACCGTCGTCAATAATAAATACCTCGATAACGCGGCACAAAATTAACTTCGCAGATAATAATATTTGCTCTAACGGGTGATTGTTCCTCTATTATCGATACGAGATCGATCTATCTGCCATGGACAATCGCGTTTAACAGTCTCAAGTGGGCGAATGGATTTAACTCTTGCCTAATGAAACATATACTTTTTTCTTTCAATATTCTGAAGAATATAAAACCAGAATATTATAACTTTTTCTTATTTCCTCTTGAGAGCGTGTTTTTCCCCCTTCTAAGTTTTATGAACTTGATGACCTTCCGATCCCACGCATCAGGATTGAAATAACGCGCGATAAATAAGAATCACAGACTTAATCGCGACATAGCGCGGACGAGAAATACTCTGTAGACACATCGCAAATAGTATTTTATCTTGCACATCGTAAAATCACACATCGTGGCAGACGCCAACGATTTTCAGCTTCTATCGAATCGATATTTATCAACGATAAAGCAAAACATACTTTTATCTCTTTGCTGATTTAAATATCGTGGTCGGCACGCAAATAAATTTTTAACAA